>OMBX01000353.1_pt1 | contig 26888 bp, 20 predicted proteins | sample 1644931 | NCBI WGS metagenome assembly OMBX01 (sample SAMEA103958165, study PRJEB25191) | human gut metagenome | biome: human-associated habitat [ENVO:00009003]; feature: intestine environment [ENVO:2100002]; material: feces | place: Germany | collected 2013/2015
CATGCCTTCGACGCGTTGTTCCCAAAGGATGATCGGTGATTCGGCGTCATCATCGCTGAATAGAATGAATGGAATATGAGGCTTCCCTTCTCACGGGGAAGCCTCATTGCTTTGTCCGCGGAGTCTTACGGCACCTGCGCAAGGGCAACGTCACGCTTTCATGATGCACTATTGAATAGTGTGTTCCTATCGTTGCATGGTGACGCTAACGCATGGCGTCACGATACTGAAGCCTGCCATCTAACGGCGGGTACGGCTCGTTGCTGGAGTCGTGCACGCATACGCGCGTCGGCGTGCGTATGCCGTGATGTGACCTTTGTAGTGGAATTGAAGAGTTGAGGGGCTTCTGCTGTTTTCGTGGGTTAGGTTCTTGGTTGTGGTAGGTCATAGGGCAGATCTTCAACAAAGACATAGCCGCACGCAAAGTGGTGCGTCACCGCGATACCTTCCAGCGTGTACAGGACTATCTCATCAACAACTATGCAGCTCCCACGAATCTGTCGGGAATCGTCGACTATATGAAACATGGCGAAGGCGTGACGGTCAAACGTGAGACTCTTGCGAACTATGTCCGGCTGTTGGAGAGTGCGAAGGTCCTCTACAAATGCCCGCGATTCGATTTGCGTTCGCGCAGGTCGTTGAGAGGAGGGGAGAAGTATTATCTTGCGGATCCTGGCATACGATTCGCGCGTAACGCTGGTACGCGAATGAGTTACGGACCAGCCTTGGAAAATGCGCTGTACGTGCATTTGAGGTCGAAAGGCTACGAGGTGAGCGTGGGCATTATTGGTAAGCTGGAGTGCGACTTCATTGTGCGTAAGCGGGAACGGTACGCCTATGTGCAGGTGTCGATGAGTGTGCAGGATCCTAATGTTGAGGAGCGTGAATTCCGTCCATTCACGAAGCTGGCTGACGGGTATCCGAAATACCTGTTCAGTTTGGACCCGCTGCCAATGCAACGCGATGGCGTAAGGCATCTCAACCTGATGGAGTTTCTACGCACGGACGGAGATCTCGACCTCTCATAGCGTTTGGTGGGTGCGATGGCGACCACTGCGATCACTGCGACGATGGCGATGGTTTTGCGCTGTCTCACATTGTTTTTCTGCGTGGTTGGCCGCATTGCTGGTTTCTTTCTTCTTGTGCGGCGCTCATTTTGGACAAATGTTGCGAGTATGCAAAAAACACTTCCGAGAAACGATTTACCGGTGGAAATAGTGCGGATTATTTTGCTGTGAAAGGAATTTGTTTGTTGTTGCGATGCTGGGCGCGTCAGGTTTGCGTGGTATTTATGCTGGAAGGATAAACGTTTTAAGGGGGTTTGGATGGCGTATCGTGCGACACTGAAGGATGTGGCCGCTGCCGCAGGGGTGTCTGTGACGACGGTTTCGCTGGTGTTGAATAATCGTCCTGCTCGCGTGTCCGAGGAGAAGCGCAGGGTCATTGCCGATGCGGCGAAGAAACTGAATTATGTGCCGAATCAGAGCGCGCGAAGCTTGGTGACCAAGCAATCCCAGTTGGTGGCGTTGATTGTGCCTGATATTGAGAACTTGTTTTTCGCGGCGTTTGCCAAGTGCGTGGAGGATGAATGCGCTGCGCAGGGGTATTCGCTGATTGTGGCCAATTCGGATGATTCGCGTGAGTCGGAACAGGCTTTGCTGCGCAGGCTGACGTCACGTGGGGTGGATGGCGTGCTGCTGATTCCCGCGCGCGAATCCTGCGCGGCCGGTGCCGGCGCCGCGTTGCGTGAGGACGTGGAGCGTGTCACCTGCCCGGTGGTGCTCATCGACCGACTGACGCAATGCGGTTGGTGTGACGCGGTCGGCTTCGACAACTATCTCGGCGGTCGGCTTGCGGCACAATACCTGCTGGAAGGCGGGCACAAGCGCATCGGCATTGTGACGGGCGATGTGGCCGAATCGAGCGCGGCCGACCGTCGCCGTGGTTTCGTGGATGCGATCGAGCAGGCGGGGGAGCGGTTCGATCCCGCGTTGTGCGTGTCCGGCGACTACCGTTTCGATGGCGGCTATCATGCTGCCGACCAGATCATCGACGGCGGTGCGACCGCCGTGTTCTGCTGCAACGACGTGATGGCGCTCGGCTTCCGTCAGCGTATGGCGGAACGCGGGCTGCACGTCACCGAAGACATGCAGGTGATCGGCTACGACAACATTCTCAGACGATTCGGATTGGGTTTGCGCATGACCACCGTCGAACAGAGCGTGGTCGATTTGGCCGCCGCCGGCTGGGGCATGCTGGGCAGTCGAATCGACGCCGTGGTACGTGGCGATGGCGATTCCGGTGCGGGCCGTCCGTGGCTCGCCTCGCCGCAGGTGAAGGTGTTGACGCCGAAACTGGTGCAGGCCGCTTGCGCATAACGCGCATAGCGCGTGCGATGCGTGTATTGCGTATTGCGCGTGTAACGTGGGGCGCGTATCGGAGAAAGGGCGGTTTTCCGCCGCGACACGCACGTCGAAAGGATGATTTGGAAATCTTGATAAAACGTTTTATCATAATGTTATGAGGTGATACAGAGACCGTACTCAACACCACACAACAATCGCATAAAACATCGCACAAAAAAAGAACACAACAAAGGCGGCAGCCGCGCGGACGCGAACGGCCGTCACAGCCAATCAACGAGGAAGGCGCAATCATGAAGAAGCTCATTCTTGATCTCGATACCGGCGTCGACGACGCGCTCGCCATCTCCTACGCGCTGGGCAGCCCGGAAGTCGAACTCATCGGCATCACCGGCACCTACGGCAACGTGCTCGTGGAACAGGGCGTACGCAACGCGCTCGCCGTCACCGACCTGCTCGGCCACCCGGAAGTCAAGGTCTACCAAGGCCTGCCGCACTCCAGCACCACCGACCACTTCGAAGTGCTGCCCGTCTCCGCGTTCATCCACGGCGACAACGGCATCGGCGACGTGGACATCCCCGACTCCAACCGTTCCGTCGAAACCGAATCGGCCGTCGACTTCATCATCGACGCCGTCAAGACTTACGGCAAGGACCTCATCTACGTGCCGACCGGCCCGATGACCAACATCGAAGCCGCACTGAAGAAAGCATCGGAAATCAAAGACGAAATCGGCCAAATCGTGCTCATGGGCGGCGCACTGACCGTACCTGGCAACTGCAACGCATGGATGGAAGCCAACATCTCGCAGGATCCGGAAGCCGCCGACTACCTGTTCCGCTCCGGCACCCCGACCACCATGATCGGCCTTGACGTGACCCTGCAGACCCTGCTTACTTATAAGGAAACCCAACAGTGGCGTGACCTTGGCACCAAGGCCGGCAAGTTCCTCGCGGACATGACCGACTTCTACATCAAGGCCTACGAGACCACCTCGCCGCACCTCGGCGGCTGCGGTCTGCACGATCCGCTCGCCGTCGGCGTCGCCGTCGACCCGACGCTCGTCACCACGCTCGACATCAACATGAAGGTCGATGTGGACGGCCCGACCCGCGGACGCACCATCGGCGACGAAACCCGCCTCAACGACCCGGTCAAGACCATGAAGGTCGCCGTCGGCGTGGACGTGCCGAGGTTCCTCAACGAATTCATGACCCGCATCTCCGGTCTCGCCGCCAACGCCGGGTGACCGACTGAGTGGCCGGCCAAGTGACCGACGGCAATCGCAATAATCGCAAGAAAGGAAAGCGATCATGAGCGCAGCAGAAATCCTCTCCGCACTGGACCGCATCCACGGCACCGTTTCCGTGATCGGTTCCATGAACGCGGACTACACCGTCACCGCACAGCGACTGCCCGGGCCGGGCGAGACCATCACCGGCGGCCCGCTACAGCTGCTGCCCGGCGGCAAATCCGGCAACCAGGCCGCGGCGGCCGCACGCATCGGCGCCACCGTGCAGATGTTCGGCGCGGTCGGCTCCGACAACAACGCCGACTTCCTGCTCGGAGCGCTCGGCGAAGCGGGCGTCAACACCACGCACGTGCGCCGCGTGCTCGGCCCGTCCGGCACCACCGTCATCACCGTGGACGCGCACGGCGAGAACACCATCGTGTACTCGCCTGGCTCCAACGCGCAGGTGACCGTCGACTACGTTGAATCCGTGCGTGACGCGCTGACCCACTCCACAGTGCTCGGCCTGTGCCTGGAAAGCCCCATCGAAACCGTCACCGCGGCCGCACGCATGTGCCACGAAGCAGGCGTGAAGGTGCTGCTCAACGACTCGCCGTTCACCCCGTCCCTGCCGGCGGAACTGATCGAAGCATCCGACATCCTGCTCGTCAACGAGCATGAAATGGCGCAACTGCTCGGCATCGACGAGCCGGAGAACGACGATTGGGATTCGTTCGACTGGTGGCACGCGCTTGACGAACTGCGCGGATTCGGCTTCGAACAGGCGATCGTGACGCTTGGCGGCGACGGTTCCGTGGTACTCGACGGCACCGCGGACGATCCGGAACACCGTGTCCAGCGCATCGCCCCGGTACGCGTCAAGGCCGTCGACACCACCGGCTGCGGCGATTCCTTCATGGGCACCGTGCTGGCAGGTCTGGCGTCCGGACTGGCGCTGTCCGAATCCGCCGAACTCGCCTCGTACGTTTCGGCGTACGCGGCCACCGGCTACGGCGCGCAGGCGTCCTACGGCAACGCGGCGCAGATCCGCGAGGCGTTCGCGTCCGCCGAATAGTCCGGTAATCCGGTTTCCCCCCAAAAAAACCATCGACGTTGAGATGTGCCTTCTGCGTCGATGGTTTGGGGATTTTTTGATGTTGCCGACGGCAGTTTGGAGCGGTATGGTGAAACGCTTCCGCAACGGCCGCGTGCCGTGGGCACCCGCATTGTTATATTGGAGTTTGGCTTATTTTCACATATCGAACAATTGGGAAGGCAAGCATGTCGGCGATTCTCGAAGGCACTCCGGATAAGAAACTGGCTCTGGTGACGGGTCGCGCGTACCCCGAGCAGGCTCAGGAAACCGCAAAATACCTGGGAACCGACGTACTTGAGACCACCGCATACGATTTCGCCAACGGCGAGATGTACGTGCGCTACACCGAGCCCGTCCGTGGCGCCGACGCCTTCGTGATGCAGGCCCACACCGAGCCGATCAACAAGTGGATCATGGAGCAGCTCATCATGGTGGACGCCATGAAGCGCGCCTCCGCACGTTCCATCACCGTGGTCGCGCCGTTCCTCGGCTACTCCCGCCAGGACAAGAAGCATCAGGGCCGCGAGCCCATCACCGCACGCCTCATGTTCGACCTGTTCCGTTCCGCCGGCGCCGACCGCATCATGACGGTCGACCTGCACGCAGCCCAGGAGCAGGGCTTCTTCGACGGCCCGGTCGACCATCTGACCGCCATGCCGATCCTGCTTGACTACGTGCGCAACAGCATGCCGCTGGAGAACACCACCATCGTGTCCCCGGACGCCGGCCGCATCAAGGTTTCCGAACAGTGGGCCGCCAAGCTCGGCGGACTGCCGCTCGCCTTCATCCACAAGACCCGTGACACCACGCGCCCGAACCATGCCGAGGCGCACGGCATCATCGGTGACGTGAAGGGACGCGACTGCGTGGTCGTCGACGACATGATCGACACCGCCGGCACCATCTGCGAGGCCGTGCGCACGCTGAACAACGCCGGCGCGAAGTCCGTGACGCTCGTCGCCACCCACGGCCTGCTGTCCGGTCCGGCCGTGGAGCGCCTGCGCGACTGCGGCGCCCGCGAAATCGTGCTCACCGACACCGTTCCGGTGCCCGAAGAGAAGCGCCTGCCGAACATGACCGTCCTGTCCGTGGCCCCGCTGCTGGCCGCCGGCATCCGCTCCGTGTTCGAATCCGGCTCCGTTTCGACGCTGCTCAACGGCCTGCCCGAAGACATGCGCCCGCGCAACATCTACGCCTGATATTTCGCGCGATTGCCATACGGCTCTCGCAACATTTCAGGATTTATTACGATTCTTTGCGATTAAGCCCCGCTTGCGAGCGGGGCTTTTCGCTTGCCTCCGCACGTGATTTCGCGCCCGGCAGACGCCGTTTCGATACGTCGCGGCGTCGGGGTAGCCTGTACAAGTTGCCATCAATCGTATCCATATGTTCATTGCGACTTATCGATGCCTGAAGGCAGCACGCATACACACTCCTGCCATGGAAGGTCCATGGCCGATAGTCCGAAGGAGGTGGGTGATGTCTGCGCATAAGTACGAACTGATGTTCATTGCTGATCCTGAGCTGGATGAGCGCGGTCTGAAGAAGCTGACCGAGCAGTATCTGGAAACTGTCACCAAGGAAGGCGGTGCCGTCGAGAACATCGACATCTGGGGCCGTCGCAAGCTTGCCTACGAAATCGCCGGCAAGACCGAAGGTAACTACGTCGTGGTCAACTACTCCGCTGAGCCGGCCACCAGCGACGAACTCGATCGTCTGCTGAACCTGAACGAATCCGTCATCCGTACGAAGATTCTTCGCAAGTAAGTAAACCAAGCTTTCTAAGCTGCAAAGTAAGTAGGTAACGACATGGCAGGTGAAACTGTAATCACCGTGGTGGGCAACCTCACGGCCGATCCGGAAATTCGTACCATTGGCAGCGGCGCCGCCGTTGCCAGCTTTACGATCGCCTCCACTCCGCGCACCTGGAACCGTAACTCGAACCAGTTCGAAGACGGTCAGGCCCTGTTCCTGCGCTGCTCCGCGTGGCGCGACATGGCCGAACATTGCGCGCAGAGTCTGTCCAAGGGCATGCGCGTCATCGCGCAAGGCCGTCTGCAGCAGCGTTCCTACCAGGCGCAGGACGGTTCCCAGCGAACCGTCATCGAGATGCAGGTCGACGAAATCGGCCCGTCCCTGCGCTACGCGACCGCCCAGGTGGCCCGTCAAAGCTCGTCCGGCAACGGAGGCTTCAGTGGCAATCGCGGCGGCTACAACAACGCCAACAACAACGGTGGTTTCGGCGGCAACAACGGCGGATATCAGGGCGGCTCCAGCTATGCTGGCGGCGCCGGATATCAGGGTGGAGCCTCCGCTCCGGTCAACGCCGCTCCCGCACAGTCCGCTCCGGCCTCGGACCCGTGGTCAAGCTCGGATAACTCCGGCTCGTCCTTCGGTTCCTTCGGCGCGTCCCAGTCCTTCGGAGGTTCCTCCGAATTCGGCGGCGACAGCGACGAACCGGAATTCTGACGGACCGAACCCCGTCCGCAACATAGGCGAACAGCGAAACAAGCAGCTTAATCGCAGTATTTCCAGATTTTAAGGAGAACATCAAGATGTCACGCAAGAGGCCGCAGCCGCCGGTCAAGCCGTTTAAGAAGAAGCCGAATCCACTGAAGGCCGCCAAGGTCACCGAGATCGATTACAAGGACGTCGCCCTGCTGCGTAAGTTCATCTCCGATCGCGGCAAGATTCGTTCCCGTCGTATCACCGGTGTCACCGTGCAGGAGCAGCGCGAGATCTCCAAGGCTATCAAGAACGCCCGCGAGATGGCCCTGCTGCCGTACGCCACGTCCGGCCGCTGATCTTAGAGAGGTTTGAACAATGGCTGAAACTAAGGTTATTCTCACCAAGTCCGTCAACCACCTGGGTCACCCGGGTGACGTCGTGGCCGTCAAGTCCGGCTACGCCCGCAACTACCTGTTCCCGCAGGGCCTGGCCTTCGCTTGGTCCAAGGGTGCCGCCGCCCAGATCGAGGCCATGAAGCGCGCTCGTCTGGCCAAGGCCGTCGCCACCCGCGAAGAGGCTGTTGCCGCCAAGGAAATCATCGAGGGTTCCACCGTCGAAATCGCTGCCAAGGTCTCCGAGTCCGGCAAGCTGTTCGGCGGCATCTCCGCAGAGAAGATCGCCATCGCGCTCTCCTCCAAGGTTGAGGTCAACCCGAAGAACATCACCGTTGAGCCGATCAAGACCACCGGTGACTTCCCGGCAACCGTCGCCCTGCACCCGGAAATCACCGCCAACTTCTTCGTGAAGGTCGTCGCTGAGTGATTTCGCCCCATTCACCGCTCGACGTCCTTACGGACCGGCGGTGAATGACTTCAGGCTGAAACACGTCTGAGCTTAAGCATCGAAAATCCCCCGTACCGATTGGTGCGGGGGATTTTCCTATATCCGCTCTTTAGCCGGCATCAGTCCTCATCGTCAATCGTGACGCTGAGCTTGCCATCCCTGATGCTGAAGCTGCCGTTGACGGTGAAGTGGGTGCTGTCGTCCTGAGACTCCCACGAATCGTCGAAATTCTTCTCTTCATACGTGCACTTCGCCTTGCCCTGCCGGGTGGAGAACGTGCCGTAATCGAGATCGATGTCGGACAGCTTCGGATAGACGCTGATGGACCATGCGAAGTTGCGGTAGTAGTCCTCGTCGTACAGGTCGAAGCCGAACGGGCAGCCTTCCGGCGCGTAGTCGGTGGACTTCGCGCATTCGTCCAGCTTGGCGTTCACGGCCTTGCTCAAGTCCTCCTTAAGCTTGGCCGTAGGCATGATCTTGAGATCGGCGGCATCGGAGTCCGCGTTCGTGCGCACCATGGTGATGCCGCTGGTGACATACCCCGACTTGCCGATCGACACCTTGTACGAACCCGGGTAGACGCGCAGCGTCCACGTGCCGCTGTCCGACTTCTCCGCATTCTTCGCGGTCACGTCAACACCGTTGACGGACAACGATTCCACGGCATTGGGCACCGACACGGTGATGGTCTTGAGCAGTGGGCTCGAGATCTTCCAATTCGGGAACAGCAGGAACTTCGACCCGTCCTTGTTGATGGTGAGCGAATCGTTGACGTTCTTACCGTTCAGCGAATACGTCACGTTGACCTTGGCCACGCCTTCGACGGTTTTGACACTATCGATATGCGGGTTGGCGATCGTGGCGTTGTCGGCCTTCGCTACGGTGTCGGACAGCAGCTTGAGCTGGTCCTTGTCCACCTGCGGATCGGCGATGTCATTGGCCTTGTCATACTTGCCGTCGGCAATCGCCGTCAGATAGCTTTGCGCCACGGATTTCGCGCTGAAGACGGTCGAGTTGAGCACACCGTAGACAATGCCCAACACAATCAGGGCACCAATTACGATGCCGCTGATAAGGATCGTCTTCTTAGTTTTTGGGTCGAGCGGCTGACCTGCCCCCGGAGCTGCGACCGGCATAGAAGCCGCGCCTGCTGGCGATTGCGGCAGCGGCACCGCACCCGTTGCCGTGTTGCCCGTTGTCGTATTGGGCATGGACGTCGGGGCGACCGGTTGTGGAACGGCCTGTGAAACAGGCGTTGCGGTAGGAGCGGTGGGCGCGGGCATCGGCGCAGCCGGCGTCGCGGGCTGGGGGACCGATGCGGCCGGAGCTGCCGGAGTAGTTGGATTGGCCGGCTGTGCGGCAGCCGAAGCCGTCGGCATGGTCGCTGTTGCGGTCGTGGCGCTCGCCGTGGCAGAGGTCTTCTTCATGCCGTAGGACGGATCGCAGGACTTGACGTAATCGACCACGTTCTGCGGGGTCTGCTGCACGGTGCCACCGACGATGATCCGCCACATGCCCGGCAGGGACGCCACCAGCGTCGGACCGAACGTCATCGCGGCCACCTCGATCAGGAACGCCCAGATGCCGGCGACGAGGAAATACCACATCGGGGTCGTCATCGACATGCTGGACGAGGCGTATCCCGCCGCGAAATAAGTGAACAGGAACTCCGCGGCCAGCCAGAACACCATCGCGGCCACCGGAGCCTTCCACGTATGCTGCCAGCCCGCGTAATACGGGTCGTACATATTGCGCGCGGTCTCACGCAGCGCGATATAGAACGTGGCAAGCAGGAACAGCACGAAGCAGATCCACAAGATCCAGCCATACTGGCTGAGGGAGGACACGTTGAACAACGTGATCGTATGGACGCTGTAGCTGGACGTCGAGAAGGCGATGCCGCCGAACGAGGACAGCGAAATCAGCATAAGCGGCAGAGCCGGGAACAGCAGCGGAACCAGCAGCAGACCGCCTGCGCCGAGATGGTTCGCGGCGGACATGGCGATCGTCGCCACCAGGCCAAGCACCAGGAACAGCACGCCGTAGATCGCAAACGATTCGACCAGCGTGCGCACGAAGCCACGAGCGCGGTGCGCCCAACGCCAAGCGGCGGAGAAGACGTTACCCGAATCGCCCGCATACTGTGCCAACGCGTAGCCGGCCAGCGCACCGGCCGCCGACAGCAGGAACGCCATGCAGAACGTGCGGAAGGACACGCCGGAAAGCGACGCGGAAGCGGAATAGTCGCTGTAGGAACCACCCACCGTCACCGGGAAGATGGCGGCGAAGACCAGCAGCACCAGGCCGGACAGCACGCCGACGATCAGCGAGCTGATGACGCCCGTCCACTTGAAACGAAGCGCGAACCTGCGTGCCAGCATGTATGCGCCGAACGCGGCGCCGATCGCCAATGCCACGCCGGGCAGTCCGACCGGCAGCGTCACGCTGACGTGCGAGGCGTCAATGCCGAGATTGCTCAGCGAGAAGCCCTGGGAGCTGGTTTTGAGATTCAGCGAACCGCCAACGCCGAGCGTCATCACGGTGAAGAGAATCTGGAAGAAATTCGGGCCGGAGCCGGACACACCGTTGTTGCCCAGGAAGGAGGCGGTGTCGGAAAAGCCCGGAATGCCGGCAAGCCCGTTGCTGGCCGCGGCATTGCCCATGAAGAAGACGATCGATGCGAGCAGCGCGAACACCACGCTCGCGCCGAGACCGATGCCGAGGCTGGCGCCCATGGTCTTCATGGACTGCGGTGTGGTCAGCGCGGTGATGGTGGGATCGGCCGCCGGACGGGCGATTTGCTGGGTCGGCTGGCTTGGCTGCGGCGCTGCTGCCGGCTGCGGGGCCGGGGATGGCGCGTACTGGAACTGCTGCGTCGGCGCGGCCTGTGGTGCCACCGGTTGCGTTGCCTGCGCCTGAGCGGTCGGCTGTGCTTGCGCCGCCGGTTGCGGTGTGGTGGGCTGCGGGACGGTGGTTTGCGGAGCTGCCGGTGCGGCGCTATTGGGCAGCGGGACGGCAGCGGTCGGCATCTGCGGGGCCGGTGCCATGTGCGGCGCGGAAGACAGCATGGTGCCGTCATCGGATTCCGGCGCGGCCGGCGCTTGCGGTGCCGCCGCGGTCGTTTGGGTGAGCGGTGAGCCGCACGAGGCGCAGAATTTAGCGCCTTCGATGGTCGGCTGACCGCAATTTGGGCATGCCATAGGTAAGCCTTTCTTCTCCTTCTTGATGCGCGTCATATACTCCTGTGACGCGCCATGGTCCTTATTATAAAGGGCCTCTGGCGCGCCGACGGGCTCGACGATGATGCGTGCTATTCGGCTCGCCGCGGTGGAAATGTGTGATGGAAAAGTTCGTGCCGTTGACTGTCGGAGTGGTTGCATTGCGCCAGAATGTGAAGAAAATGTGATTACTTGGATTTTATGGCGCCATCGCGCCGCATTTTTCGTCGTATGACGCGATGTGCACCATAGATGGCGATTTGCTGAAAACGTTGGAAAATAGCGGTTTTATGATTGCGACACGCCGAGGGTTGCGTTCTTTCCGATTCTGAGTATATTTACTCCATGTGCTCAGCGAGAACAAAAACCTCGCCAAGACCAACGCCCCTTTAGCTCAGTTGGTTAGAGCAGCTGACTCTTAATCAGCGTGTCCAGGGTTCGAATCCCTGAGGGGGCACAGACAAGACCCAAGCCAATGGCTTGGGTCTTTTTCGTATTTCGGACATGTGTCCACCCAAAGCCGCGTTACTTCCTCCGTACGGAGTAAGGTAGTGCGCTGTTGTCCGCCCAGAGCGGAATCGCAATTCATCTCGAATCGCACGAATCGTAAGAATCGTTAGAGAAGAAGCAATAGAGGAAACTGCAGTGGAATACACACTCTTCACCAAGCTTGCCGCGGAATTCGTCGGCACCGCCGTGCTGATGGTCTTCGGCAACGGCGCTGTCGCCAACGCGGAACTGAAAAACACCAAGGGCTACCATGCCGGCTGGCTGAACATCGCCATGGGCTACGGCTTCGGCGTCATGTTCCCGGTCCTGATGTTCGGCGGCGTCTCCGGCGCCCACATCAACCCGGCCATGACCCTCGCGCAGGCCGTCAACGGCATGTTCCCGTGGAACGAGGTCCTGCCGTACATCATCGCCCAGCTGCTCGGCGCAGTGGCGGGCCAGCTCATCGTGTACGTCACCTACCTGCCGCACTACAAGGACACCGACGATGCCGAAGCCATCCTCGGCACCTTCTGCACCACCGACGCGCACAACGACCGCGTGAACTACTTCCTCAACGAGTTCTTCGGCACCTTCATGCTGGTGCTCGGCGCCCTGTGCTGCCTGTCCCTGCCGTGGGGCAAGGCGAACCCGGCCGCCGCATCCATCGTCGTCGGCTTCATCGTGTGGGGCCTCGTGACCTCCATGGGCGGCCCGACCGGCCCTGGTCTGAACCCTGCCCGCGACCTCATGCCGCGCCTCCTGCACGCCATCCTGCCGATTCCGAACAAGGGCGATTCCCGCTGGGGCGAGGCCTGGATTCCGGTCGTGGCCCCGATCGCAGGCGCTATCGTCGGCGCGTTCCTGTTCAAGGTGCTGTTCGCCTGAGCATTACTTTGACGATTGCCGGCATTCGTCTGGCATGCTGGTAAGGCCCGTGATTCCCTCCGGAATCGCGGGCCTTACGCATAGGTGGTATGCATGGCGGTCGGCGGCTTCGGCATGTTGACTGAGACTGGTACTGTTGCCGAAGAGAGAAACATCACCATATCGGGAGGCTGGATTGAAGCGGATTCGTCGTATCATACGTGCGCTCGATCCGAAAGCCGACGCCACAATGGGCCAACGGGAACGGCTTGAGGCGTTTCGCATCCGCAGGGCCGCCGTGCTGGTGCTCGTGCTGTTCCTGCTGATCGCATCGATGACGTCCTGCAGCGTGCACGCACTGCTGGTCCGCATGACGCCGAACACGCAGACGACGGCACAAGCCACGCATTCGACGTCGGCCAAGAAGCCAGCCAAGAAAACAGCCAAAACCAATCAGCATAAGACGGCCAAAAAAACCAAACCGGAAACCAAACAATCGCAGGAAGAGCAGGCCGTCGCCAAAGCGGTGAGCGCGCAATCGGCGGCACTGGGCGACGACGAGAAAACCGCGATTCTGAACAAAGCGCAGGAAACCGCGCAAAACAGCGGCAAACCGGTGACGCAATACCATTACTGCATCGCAACCAAAGGAAACGTCGGTTCGGCCGACGAATTCGGCAACGCGGCGTTCCGCATCCTCAACGACGAACACGGATGGCCACGCGCCGGAGCCATATTCGACCAATCCACGGACGGCAACTGCGATTTCAATCTCGTGCTGTCCCAAGCATCGGAAATGACGTCGTTCTCGCCATCATGCTCGGTGGAATACAGCTGCAGGGTCGACAACAACGTGATCGTCAACGACGACCGTTGGAACGGTGGCACGCAACAATGGCTCGCCGCCGGCGGCAACCTGGCGCGATACCGCACGATGGTGATCAACCACGAGGTCGGACACCGGCTGGGGCACATCGACAACGAAACGACCTGCGCCGGCGAAGGCCAGTTGGCGCCGCTGATGCAGGAGCAATCCATGCATTTGGACGGCTGCAAGGTCAACGAATATCCGCTTGACTCGGAGCTGTGGATCGGCTGAACGTCGACTGCTTCCCGTTATTTTCTGCTGCTTTCTGCTGTTTTCCGGACTGACCGGGTCGTCTCGGCAATTCGGCGAGACCCGGCCAGCCGTTGTCACAGGCCGAAATACGCGTCGAAATCGTCTTGGCTGATACTGCGGTCGGCCGTATCGGCCCGTACCTTACCCCAATCGAACTCCTGCAACGCCTCGACGGCGCTCATCGGCTGCGGACTGGTATGCGCGGAATCGCCCTGCAAACCAAGCAGCCACGCACAATAGCCGACAACCTGTTCCGCGGTGACGCCATGCGCGCGCAGCGCCCCCATATCCAAAGAGCGCTCGCGTTTGGCGAGCCTGCGGCCGGCCGCGTTGTCGATAAGCGGCAGATGCGCATACCGTGGGTTTTCGGGGTTATATGGGGTGTATTGCGATTGTGGTGCGTGCTGCGATGGTGCAGAGGCCTGCGTTTTCGCCTTGCGGAATCCCGCCTTGATAAGCGCTCGGCGAATGGCGATTTGCAAGGCGTTCGACCGGAGCAGGTCGCGGCCGCGCACGATGTCGTCGACGCCCATGTCAAGATCGTCCACGACCACCACCAGCTGGTAGGAGAACAGGCCGTCGGCGCGGCGCACGATGGTATCGCCGACGTCGTGCGCCAGATTGAATTCCTGATGGCCGAACACTGCGTCATCGAATTGGACGGTTGCGTGCGGGTTTGTGTCGGCGGGCATGGCGATGCGCAGCGAATGGCGGTCGCCGTTGGCCAGCCGCCGCCGGACGGTATCCGGATTGCTGGCGATAAGCCGGCGGCACGTGCCGGGATACACCATGAAACGGTCGCCTTCCTGCGGTGCGGAGGCTGCGCGGATGTCGGCGCGCGAGCAGAAGCAAGGGTAAATCAGCGGGGTTGTGCCAGCGATTGCGTTGTTGGCTGCGCTGCCGACTGCGGGGGTGTGGTCGTTGCGCGCGTCAAACGGCGAATCGTATGCGTCGTCAATCGTCAGGTTTTCCAAGCAATGCAGCGCCTCACGGTACAGGTCGTGCCGAGCGGATTGGAACACCGGATCGCCGTCCCAATCCAAGCCAAGCCAATGCAGATCGTCCATCATCAGTTCGGCCGCGCCGGGCACCACGCGCGGTTCGTCGATGTCTTCGATGCGCAGCAGCATGCCGTCGCCGCGGCTGCGCGCGGACAGCCATGCTCCGAGCATCGCATAGATGTTGCCGATGTGCATGCGGCCTGATGGGGTGGGTGCGAAACGACCTGGCACGGGGTTCCTTCCTGTCGTTGGCGGGCGGTTCGGTGTTGCCGATGCGGAGACCGGTTGCGCCGATGCTTGCAACTGTACCTGCATCGGCGGCCGGAACGGCGGGTTTCGTGGGACGCGATTGTGGAATGCGTTGCTGGACGTGCCGTGACGTGCCATGCCGAGGTTGCAGCGTGCTCCGGAAACGTGCCGTCGCTGTGAGATATCTCACAGTGTGAGAAGGATATTTAGCGCATGGTGATACGGGCCGCGCGTTTCGTTTGGGGTGTGCGTAAGGTGGTGTGCGTCATCCGGTATTCTGGGTGGTGATTTCGGCAATTCGGTCTATGCGTTATCGGTATGGCCGGTCAAAAGGGGATTTACAAGGGGCGAATATGACGAAGCGACAGTTCAGTAGAGCGGAAATCGAATACCTGCGTACATTGCCGTCGATCGACGCGGTGACGGACAGCAGAATCACGTATGCGAGGGAATTCCAAATCGACTGCATGAGGCGGTATCTGCAGGGGGAGAAGCCAACTGCGATCTTCATTTCCGCGGGATTGAGCCCATCGGTCATCGGGCACAAGCGCATCGAACGCAATATCGCACGCTGGAAGCGTGACGAGGACATCATGCGCAAGGCGGCCGAAGAGCCGGAACCGCATGATACGGCTGTGGACAGCCACAATGCGATGTCGGAAGTACCGTTGGGCAAGATCCAATCGCTGGTATGCCAGGTGATGGTGTTGAGCGATCGCGTCGATAAATTGGAGCGTTTGGTGGAGGGGCTGCGCAAGGGGGATAAAATCTGAAAAAAAGTTTTCAGATTTATTGGTTTTTCCGGCGGTTCGCGCGCATTTATCTGATACATTAAATGTGCAGACGGAGTCTTTGAAGTCCCCCTTCTACTGCCGTCTAGTTTTATAGCCCGCGCGAATTTATGATCGCTTTATCGCTTCACTTCAGGTCATCGCGCGGGCTTCTTTATACGTTGTCGGCGGTTTTCTGGTAACACTGGTATCGAAATATCAGCCGACATGCCGGAAACGGTGGTGCCGGCCGCGGACCGGCGGTCGAATGAACTTGCGAGAGGTGGACGATGACTGCATACATGGATCACAAGAACCTCGCCAACGAGGTGATCGACGATGCGCGCGCACGTGAGATCACGGACGGCGTGCATCGTGTGCTCGACCGCATCGCGGCAGCTGAGGAACAAGCCGGACGCGAAGCCGGCTCCGTGCGCCTGCTGGCCGCCACGAAGACGCGCGACATCGGCGAAATCATGGCTGCGATTGATGCCGGCGTGCGCATGATCGGCGAGAACCGTCCGCAGGAAGTGACGGCGAAGGCCGAAGGGCTGGCACGGCGATGCGCGGAACGCGGGTTTTCGCTGGGCGTCGCAGGCGCCGCGCCGGATGCTGCGGCGGAGCATATTCCATTCCACCTGATCGGCCAGCTGCAAAGCAATAAAATCGGCAAAGTGCTGCCGGTGGTCGACACTATCGAATCGGTCGATTCAATCGATTTGGCAGAAAAAATTTCACGTAGAGCCGTGGCTCGCGGTATTACTGTCGGCGTGTTGCTGGAAGTCAACGAATCCGGCGAGGAATCGAAATCCGGTTGCGATCCGGCGCACGCCATCCGCATCGCGCAGAAAATCGGCACGTTGGACGGCATCGAATTGCGGGGACTGATGACGATCGGCGCGCATGTGCACGACGAAACGGTGATTCGCCGCGGTTTCTCGCACCTGCGCAAGACCCGCGACCTCATCCTCGCATCCGGCGAACCGGGCACGGACCGTTGCCGGGAACTGTCGATGGGCATGACCGGCGACATGGAACTGGCCATCGCCGAAGGTTCCACCATCGTGCGCGTCGGCACTGCGATTTTCGGTGAGCGTGCGTTCATCTGAGCGCTTTCTTTGACTTTTTCTGTTTTTTAAGGATTTGCGGGGCTCGTCCGCCTGGATTGCATTCGTCTGGCTTACATTCGTCTGACTTGCATTCCTCTGAAAAACGGCTTGTCTGAGCTGCGTTCCGCCGGTAGGTGGGGTGCTGCGCGGTTTGGTGCCAAAATTGCCGGTTTCGTGCCTGAAACCGTTGTCTTTCTAGGGGTAAGCCCTCCTATAGGGGGCAAGGGCTTTCGTATGGCGGGTGTGAACATGGGTGTGTTCGAAGGAGAAACCCATGTTTTGGTCTGCCTCTCGATTGATGAGTAAACCCGTCCGTCTGCTCGCCCGCAGGACGGATTCCTACGTGCATGCGCATGCGGTGCTGCGTTCGCCCATGCGGCTGTTCGGTGCCGTGGCGGGCGCCTCGGCTGATTCCTATGATGCCGGTGATGATAACGATGGCATCGGCAATGGCGCCGGAGTCGGATCTGATGCCGGTGCAGCTGCCGACAGTGGTCATGCCGGAACTGTTGCGTTCGCTGGAACGTCTGCTGGAACGTTCGCTGGAACGCCGTCGTTTTACGAGGCGATTGACATTGCCGATGTGGTTCGCGCGCGCAGGCTGCGGCGGATTCGTTTCATATTGGTGCGGTGCGTGTCCGTGCTGCTGATCGTGGGCGCGGTGGTGGTCGCGTCGTTGCCGTTCGCCATGCAGGCGCATTCCGCGCGGCGCTTGGCCGAGACATCCGATTCGGCGGCTCGCACGGTTGCCGGATGGCCGTATCCGATGGCGATGGAGGAGTTGGAACGGGCGCGCGCATACAATCGGCGGCTTGCCGTGGAAGGACAGCCGGTATTGGGCGAGGCGGCCGATCCGTTCACTACCAGACCGGCTGGCACTGCCGGAGATGCTGATGTCGCCGACGATTCGGCGCCTCCCGGCGGTTCCGGGCTTTCCGCGGCGGACACGGACGCGAACTATCAGGGCCTGCTGGATTCCGGCGCAGGCATCATGGGCACGGTATTGGTGCCCAAAATCGGCGTGGAACTGCCGATTCGGCATGGTACGTCCGAACCGGTGCTCGCCGTCGGCGCAGGGCATCTGTACGGCACCAGCCTGCCGGTCGGCGGCACTGGCTCGCATACGGTGGTCACCGGGCATCGCGGCCTGGTCAAATCGTTGATGTTCACACGGCTCGACGAACTGCACGACGGCGATTTCATGTACATCAAAGTGATGGACGAGACGCTGGGATACGAAGTGGACCGAATCAGCGTGATCGAACCGGACGACGTCTCACGGTTGAAAATCGTGCCCGGCGAAGACCGGCTGACGTTGATGACCTGCACGCCATACGGCATCAACACGCATCGGCTGCTAGTCTCCGGGCATCGCGTCGCAATACCGCTGCCCGCGCCAGATCCGGCCGACGTGCGCGACGAACGTGCGACCGAACTGGGCGCGCTCGCCATGACCATCGTTTGCACGATGGGCGGCATGCTGTTGTGCTGCATGGTCGTGCGGTCGATGCGGCCCCGACACCGAATCATGCGGCACGCTTCCGCCTGGCCGCGTAAAGGATAAGGGGGAAGGCCGCGATTTTCGCGGGTCCGTACGTTCCCCGAACCCATCAATGGAGGGGACGGGTTTCAAAACGTTCATCCATAAGGTTCAAGGCATGGAGGCGCATAGGCAATTCGCCGCAGCGCCATGAGAGATGGACATGTCATGAAGTGGATGAAGGACCCGCTTGCCGGCTTCATAAGCCGGTGTGGCGCGCGGATGGGAAAATTCACCGCATTGCTTGTCACGATTGCGATGCTGGCCGGCACCACGGGGGCCGGCGCGACCGCGTTCGCCGACGAAACGGTGACGGATGGCGGCAACGTGGCCGCCGAATCCGCAGCGAGCCAGCTGGAATCGACACAACAATCCGATGCTGAAAACGCAGTCGGATCGGACGTTGCCGACATTGCCGGGCAAGATGTTGCCGGACAGTCCGCAACGGACGATGACGACGCACAATGCCTTACGGACGACGGCGAATCGCAGCAGCCATCGAACGAACAAGCGCAATCGCAACTGCAGTCGCAATCGCAACCGGAACAACCGTCGGAGGCGATGCCGGAACAGCGGCAGCCGTGCGATAAGACGGAACAGCCGAATGAGCAGAAGGAGCAGGAACGGCAGGCGGTTAGGCAGCCGACGGCTGAGAACGCTGACGTACCTGCAAATGGTGCTGCACCGGCTCAAGACGGCGATCGAAACGACCATGCCGGCGAAAATCGCACGGATGCTGTGGCGAATGGCGATGCGGGCGCGACAGCCGATGACGGCAAAACCGGCGATGCGGACGATGCTGACAACGATGGCAACACTGCTGAAGATGCCGACGATGCCGACAAGAACGGTAAGAATGACGCCGACAAGGATGCCGCGTCGGCTCAAAACGGCAACGATAACGACAAGAATGATGCTGCCAAAGACGATGCCGACGCCGACGAACACATCATGCGCGATCGCTTCACCTTCAATCGCAAAACCGTGATGCGTGCCGCGCGTAACGTCGCCGTGCCGCAGCCGGACCACACGAAAAGCATCACATACAACAACGGCGGCAAATACACGCTGAACCTCAACGTGGTGGGCAAGGATACCCGCGAAAGCCATGAGACCACGGAGAAAATCGAAGTGGTGCTCGTACTGGACACGTCCGGATCGATGAACTACTGCATGGACGGAAGCCAAAGAAGATGCAACAAATCGAATCCGAAGCGGTTGACGGCGCTGAAAGAAGCGGCGACCAGCTTCATCGACGCCACCGAGACCACCAACGACACCATCCAGGACGAAAACAGCAAAGTGCGAATCGCCATCGCTCAATTCTGGCAGACATCCGGCGTGGTGAGTTCCCTGACCAGCGATACCGCCGCTCTGAAATCATCGGTGAGCAGGCTGTCCGCCAATGGCGCGACCCCTGCGGACAAAGGCATGGCCGCCGCGCAGACGGCATTGCTGCAGGCAAGGCCAGGCGCGAAGAAAATCGTCATTTTCTTCGCGGACGGTGTGCCGACCACGCAAAACACTTTTAGCACGAGAGTCGCCAATGACGCCGTGACAACCGCGCTCGCCATGAAATCGGCCGGCACGCTCATCTACAGCATCGGCATCTTCGAAGGCGCCAATCCGGAGCAGCAATCGTTCGGTAACAGGGAGAACGACCAAGCCAACCAGTTCATGCACGCCGTATCCAGCAACTATCCGAACGCCACCGCGTACGACAAAGCCAATTGGGTTACGGGCGGCAACCTCGGCTACTACAAGGCCACCAACAGCGCTGACGACCTGACGAAGATCTTCGACGACATCCAGAAGGAAATCACCACGGGAAGCGCCTACAGCGGCGTCTCGATCGTCGACGAGCTGTCCGAATACGCGCAGGTCGATGGCGTTGTCTGGAACATGGCCAGCATGCGGAACTTCGGCGGAGCGACCTACTACCGGGTGACCGGCGGCGTGACGCTCAACGTGACGAATCTGCCTTCGGGGGCTACGCCTCCAGTGCTGGAACGTGATTACACATTGTGGTACAGCGACGCCGGCAACGGCAAGATCCGCGTCGAATTCGCCGGCGATTACGAGCTGCTGCACAACGCGACCTACACGCTCTCGTACGGCATAGTGCCAACCGACAGCGCCTACGCGCGGGTCAATATGGTCGACGGCGGCATCAACTACGACGCGACCGGCGACGCGGGCACCGGCACGACTTCCGCAGGAAAGCCGGGCTTCCGATCGAACGCGTCGGCGCAGGTCTGTTACACCTTCGACAAGCAGTCCGCCTGCGCGGCCTACCAGCATCCCGTATTGCAGGTGCCGTCCGCCAACGTGGTCGTGACGAAACATTGGGAAGGCGGAATGCCGGCGAGTGGAGCCACATTGCGCATCGATTTCATGCAGGGCGGCGCATCGAAGCTGGGCAAAGACCTTTCCGAAGATGACGAGCTGCCTACCGGCGAATGGCAGTACACATTCCGTGGCGTGATGGCAGGCGACTACACCGTCACGGAAGGCAACATCGCCGGCTATCACGCGAAAGGCAACGTCACCTCAGTGCCGATCAGCATCACCAGAGCCGACATGTGGAGCGCGTTCGACAAGGGACAGACCGCCACCTACGAAGCCTCGTTTACCAACGTGAAAGAGACGGTGGCCGCGCTGCCGCTATCCGGCGCATCGGAAGGACGGACCTGGCTGGTCGTGGCCGGCGTCACGGCACTGGTGCTGCTGCTTGCGGGCATCGTCGGACTGGCTTTGATCGGGCGCGGACGGCCTTGACGGAACTGCCGGACGGCAATCGCAATTCTCTGATCGCAATCCGGCAATCGCAATTTTTCAATCACAACTAAAGAACAACACAACTTACGAAACTTCCCATAAAACCAACCAATCGGCTGCGGTAACAAGGCCGACCAAACCAAGGAAGAGAGGTCTCTCATCATGAAGACGAGAAGGCTTTGTGCAGTAATCGCCGCGGCGGCAACGTTGCTGGGCGGTATGGCGTTCGGCACGGCCGGAGCGTACGCGGCCGGCAGCGCATCGATCGAAGTGCGGCATTCGCAGAAGGGGCACACCTACTCCGCGTACAAGTTCGCCTCGCTGACGGTGGACGGCGACGCCGTGCAGGTCGACACCGACGCCGATTGGGTGACTGCGGTGACCGACGCGGTGGCCGCCGCCAACAACAACATGGACCCCGTTGTCAGCATGCCCTCCGAATATGACAGCAATCCGGCCGCGTTCGCCGCAACCAAGACCGGCGATAACGACGCCGCCTGGTTCCGCACATTCGCGGCCTCGTTGGCGGTTGGCGATGGCGTCGTTGCCGACAAAACCGTTGCAGGCAACGGCGGTACGGCTGCCATCGGTTCGCTTGAAGAAGGCTGGTATCTCATCACCGATGTGGACAAGGACGGCGGTCGGGGAACCAATGCCATCGTCGCCACCACGCTGAACGGCGTGGCCGCCACATTCAAAGTGAAGGGCGATCCGGCAACCGGCCAGGGCAAGATCAACGCTGTCGGCATGTTTGTGGCCAAGAACGAGAACGAGCCCGACCAGCCGGGCAAGACGGCCGATACGATTACCACCACTGAAGGCGTGAGCATTGGGCAGACCGTCGCCTACACCATCACGCTGGATATTCCGAACGCGGCCGAAGGCTACGACAAGTATCCGTACTTCGTGAAGGACGTGGCATCCAAGGGTCTGACGGTCAACAAGGACTTCAAGTCCGTTGTTCGAACCGCGGATGGCACGGAAACGAATATGCCGTTCACCTACGTGACCGTTCCGACCGTTGGAGCCGACGGCAAGACCACCACCGTGCTGGAATTCGACTTGGCCAACAAGAGCGGCCAGCTGGTCATCACCTACACCGCCGTGGTCAACAAGGACATCATCGACATGGGCAACAAGGTTACCAACAAGGCGGCCGTGTCCCGTGACACCGAGGTGTGGAACACGCCGGTCGAATTCGACTCCTATACCGGGGGCTTCTCCTTCCACAAGTACGGTGTCGGAAGCGATGCCAATGGTCTCGCAGGAGCGAAGTTCCACGTGTTCGAGGGAACCGAGGTTTCGCAGACCCCGCTCAAGTTCATCAAGATTGTGGATGGCGAATACCGCCTTGCCGAAGCGAACGAGAACGACGCTGTCGCGGATGTGGAAACCACCACCGGCGACGTGAAAATCATGGGCTTGAAGTCCGGCAAGTACACGCTGAAGGAAACCGGATTCGCGAGCGGCTATGCGAAGAACTTTGTGCCGATCTTCACCGTCGAACTAGCTGTGAACCAGGAAACCGGCAAGTCGACCTTCAAGCTGGTCGGCGCCAACAACCTCGGTCTGGCAAGCAGGCTTGACGAGGGCATGTCCGACAAGGCAATCCAGGTCAAGAACGTGAAGAACGTCACGCAGCTGCCGCTCACCGGCGCAATGGGCACCGCGTTGTTCACCATCGCGGCCCTGGTAATGGCCGGAGCCGGACTGGCGCTCGTGCTGCGCTTCCGCGAATCCGATACGCCGATGGCGGTCTGAGCGGGCCAACAGACAGGCAACGGGGCTTGTTCGGGCGGGTGAGTCGTTGAGCGATCAACGGTTCACCCGCTTTTGTTGTGACGAATACGGGTGATTTAGGGTTTAGTACCGCCTGAAATGGTTGGAAAAACGCCATTCGTACCGGTATGATGGAACACGAAGCGAACAACGGATCGGATTGCTGCCTTGCATCGCAAACACGTATCGCAAGCGCGCATCGCAAACACGTATCGCAAGCGCGCATCGCAAACCGAATCGCAAGCCGAACAGGGGAATGGCATGACGGAGGCCATTCGACTGCCGTGCGGTGGAAGGGAGCCGCCGCACGCCAAGCCGAAAGGGAACATCATGTGCAACGGTGGGGGAGCGTTCAGTCCGGAAGAAGTCGAATATCTGCGCTCGCTGCCGGTGGTGGCCGAAGCGACGTCGCGACGCATCACCTACACGGAATCGTTCAAACACAACTGCATGCGCCGGTACCATGCGGGCGAATCGCCGGTCGAACTGTTCCGCGAAGCCGGACTCGACCCATCGCTGATCGGCTATAAGCGCATCGAACGTTGTTTCGCGCGCTGGCGCAAGATTGCCTGCCGTATGGGCACGGACCGGCTGGTATCGGTTGATGGGAATGGTGGAGTGGTGCCATCGGCGTCGGCGGATGTGGCGCCGTCGGCGGAATCTGCGGAGGTTGCTCGATCTGCGGTATCGCAGCCGGTGCAGCCAACGCAAACGACGGAAACGCAAAGCAATGCGACGCTGCCCGCGCCGCGCAACGCAGCCGAAGTCCCGATTCTGTCGGGAGGTGACGTGCGCGACCTGCTCATCGCCCAGCAGGTGCGCCGCATCGACGAGCTGGAACGCGAGGTGGCGGCGTTGCGGGCGGAACTGCATCGCAAATAATCGCAAAAATCGTAAAAAATGCGAGCAATCGGCATCGTCCGCAAAGCGACGCATGTCGAGAACGGCGGGCGTGGCGAGCGGGTAGACTTGCGGGTATGAGAATCGCACGTTTTACGCATAATGATGTACCGCAGTACGCCTTCGTTCAGACCGACAAGAACGACGGCAAGGACTATCTCGTGGCCTTGAACGGCTATCCGCTGTCCGGCCAGGCCGTCGAGCCGACCGGCGAGCGCTATCCGGTGGATGGTGACGGCATTCGTCTGCTGGCTCCGGTGATTCCGTCGAAGGTGTACGGTTTGGCGAAGAATTATGAGGCGCATGCGCAGTTCATGCATGAGGCCGGTCATTCCGATATCAAGCATGCGCCGGAGGATATGGTGATTTTCACCAAGCCGAGCACGTCGGTGATTGGTCCGGATGATCCGATTGTGATTCCGCTGTGTTCGAATGATATGAATTTCGAGCCGGAGTTGGCTGTGGTGATGGGTCGTATCGCCAAGAATGTGCCGGTGGAGCAGGCCATGGATTATGTGCTGGGTTTCACGTGCGTGAATGATGTGACGTTGCGTGATCTGCAGGGTCTTGATCCGACGTGGACGCGTGCGAAGGGTTTTGATACGGCGTGCCCGTTGGGTCCGTGGATTGTGACGCGTGACGATGTGGATTGGAAGGATGCGAAGATTTCCTTCACGCTCAACGGTGAGGATGTGCCGATGGCGTCGGGTACCACGGCGAATCTGATTCACGGCATTCCTGAGCAGATCGCGGCGATTACGAGTTTCACCACGCTGCTGCCGGGCGATGTGATTATGACGGGTACGCCGAACGCGTCGGGTCATCTGGATCCGGGTGACGAGGCGATCGTGCACGTCGAGGGCATCGGCGATCTGCGCAACGTGGTGGTGCGCGGCTGATTTTCGGCTTGCTGGCGGACTTTGGATTAGGCGGGTTTGCAACGTTTCGTGATTTCGTTACGTTGCTGCCCGCCTTTTTCGTATGTATTGCGATTGCCGGTGAGCGCTGGTGATTGTCGGTGACTGCCGTCCTGTGTCGAAAGACGGTTTTGAGAAACGCAAAAAGTTGAGTGTGTGGGACTCAAGTTTTGGGAATATAATGGCGATGAAGTCGGTTGAGCATATCAGACAACGACATATGCGTCCGAACGCCGGCCCGGTAGCGAAGGCCGGGCGGCCGGGCGCGAACCATGGAGGATGATATGGAACAGAAGTTCACGCAGATGGCGCAGGAAGCGCTTTCGGACGCCGTTCAGAACGCGGCGGCGCTGGGCAATCCGCAGGTAGACACCCTGCACCTGCTGGACGCGATGCTGCGTCAGGAAAACAGCATGGCCCGCGCGCTCATCGAAGCGGCAGGCGGCAACGCGCAAAACGTGAGCGCCGAAGTGCATCAGGCGATGCAATCGCTGCCGAGCGCCAGCGGATCGACCACAACGCAGCCGGACGTCAGCAGGCAGCTGTCGGCGGTGCTATCGCAAGCCGAAAAAGAAATGCAACGGAGGGGAGACGAGTACGTCACCGTCGACCTCATGCTGGTCGCAATCGCGGCCGCGAAACCTAATCAAAGCGCGGACATCTTGGAAAAGAACGGTCTTACCGCGGATAAGCTGCGTAACGCCCTGACCGCCGCGCGCGGCAGCGACCGCAAGGTGACCAGCGCCGACGCGGAAGGCTCGTATAAAGCTTTGGAGAAGTACTCCACCGATTTGACGGCCGCCGCGAAGGAAGGCAAGCTCGACCCGGTGATCGGCCGCGACCAGGAAATCCGCCGCGTCATCCAGATCCTGTCCCGCCGTACCAAGAACAATCCTGTGCTGATCGGCGAGCCTGGCGTCGGCAAAACCGCCGTCGTCGAAGGCCTGGCGCAGCGCATCGTCGCCGGCGACGTGCCGACCACCCTGCAGAACAAGAAGCTTATCTCGCTTGACCTGGGCTCCATGGTGGCTGGTTCCAAGTACCGTGGCGAATTCGAGGAACGTCTGAAGAGCGTGCTTGAGGAGATCAAGAAGGCCGACGGGCAGATCATCACCTTCATCGACGAGATCCACACCATCGTCGGCGCGGGCGCGGCCGAAGGCTCCATGGACGCGGGCAATATGCTCAAGCCCATGCTGGCCCGTGGCGAACTGCGCCTGATCGGCGCCACCACACTGGACGAATACCGTGAGAACATCGAAAAGGATCCGGCGCTCGAACGTCGTTTCCAGCAGGTGTTCGTCGGCGAGCCGAGCGTGGAGGACACCGTCGCCATCCTGCGCGGCATCGCGCCGAAGTATGAGGCCCACCACAAGGTGACCATCGGCGACGACGCGCTGGTCGCGGCGGCAACCCTGTCGAACCGCTACATTTCCGGACGCCAGCTGCCGGACAAGGCCATCGATCTGGTGGACGAGGCCGCAGCGCACCTGCGCATGGAACTCGACTCCTCGCCTGAGGAAATCGACGAACTGCGCCGCCAGGTGGACCGTCTCAAGATGGAGAAGTCGTACCTGCTGGGCAATCCGAAGAACGACGAGGCCGCGGAAAAGGCCGAAGCGGAACTGGACGACAGCGCCAAGGACCGTCTCGCCGATTTGAACCAGGAAATCGCCGACAAAAGCGAAAAGCTCAACGGGCTGAAAGCGCGTTGGGACGCCGAAAAGAACGGCCACAACCGTATCGGCGACCTGCGCAAGAAGCTCGACGAGCTGCGTACGCAAGCCGAAAAGTACGAGCGCGAAGGCGACCTGGCGAAATCGTCAGCCATCAACTACGGCGAAATCCCGGCCATCCAGAAGGAAATCGCCCAAGCCGAGAAGAACGAGGCGGAATCGGGCGGAGCCGACAATGCCAACGCCGACGTGCCGATGGTCCCCGACCGCGTCGACGCCGACTCCATCGCCGAAATCGTCTCCGACTGGACCGGCATCCCCGTGGGCCGTCTTATGCAGGGCGAAAACGAGAAGCTCCTGCACATGGAGGAGTACCTCGGCAAGCGCGTGATCGGCCAGAAGGAAGCCATCCAAGCGGTTTCCGACGCCGTGCGTCGCTCGCGTGCCGGCATCTCCGACCCGAACCGTCCGACCGGATCGTTCCTGTTCCTCG
>OMBX01000439.1_pt1 | contig 23184 bp, 17 predicted proteins | sample 1644931 | NCBI WGS metagenome assembly OMBX01 (sample SAMEA103958165, study PRJEB25191) | human gut metagenome | biome: human-associated habitat [ENVO:00009003]; feature: intestine environment [ENVO:2100002]; material: feces | place: Germany | collected 2013/2015
TTTAGGATAAATATACAAACCATGATAGGAAGAAATTATTTTAAATTGGGAAATAACTTAAAGATATTTTCATAAAAATAACTGAGCCTGATTTTCTTGTGGTAGGAATTTAGATAGAACAAGACTGTCTGTAGTGATGGAAATACCTGAATTTATAGTATTTCTGGTGCTAGGAACTTTTGAGACATGAGGTTCAAAACTTAGGCATGGAACTTTTTGGATGGCTAGAATCATCCACCGAATCATTTCACCCGCGTCCGTCATCACCTAAGGAAAGTCTCAAAAGGCTTGTTTCTGCTATTAAATATACATGATTTTCAAATTTTTATAAAAATATACAAAAAAGACTTGCTTTATTCTGAATTTTCAGGTAAAATAAATTAAAATCGAAATCGTTGATAGAAAAAGTCAGATCGTTTCACAGAGAATGCGGGAAGCTGAGAACGCATGAGATCAAAGACGACACATTCTTGAGAGCGTATGCGAACTCTGGATGACAGTAGTGTACGACGGTTGGTTCCGTTAGAGACTGGGAGTTACAAGAGAGACCTTGTGACTTCATGAGGAAGAGGGGGTGACCCCTGTTCGAATTAAGGTGGAACCACGTGCCAACGTCCTTGCAAAAGTTGTTTTTGCGAGGGCGTTTTTTGTTATACTTGCTTTTAGTATTTGTAGCTAGCCGTACACTTAGTTGGAGTTGAACAGAAAGGATAAACTATGGAAATCAAAGGATTACGAAAGATTGAACCCTATGTGGCAGGTAGTCAGCCTGCTGAGAAAAATATCATTAAGTTGAATACTAATGAAAATGCCTATGGACCAAGTCCAGCAGTCCATCAAGCTTTAGCATCCTTTGATGCCCATCAGTTACGCAAGTATTCGACTTTGGATCAAGCGGCTTTGCGTCAAGCCTTATCTGAACAGTTAGGTGTTCCTGCCGATCAAGTGATTATTGGAAACGGGTCAGACGATATTTTGTCAATGGCTTTTCTTGCTTTCTTTAATAGCGAGGAAGAAGTCTTGTTTCCAGATTTGACCTATGGTTTTTACAAGGTATGGGCAGATTTGTATCGCATCCCATTTAGAGAAGTGCCCTTGAACTCTTCATTTGAGATTGATACTCAAGATTATCTGGTTGAAAATGGTGGGATTGTCCTTACTAACCCAAATGCGCCAACAGGTATTTATAAACCTCTCGATCAAATTGAAGAAATCGTAAAGGCCAACCAGTCAGTAGTTGTGATTATTGACGAAGCCTATATTAACTTTGGTGGGGAGACTGCTTTACCTCTCCTAGAAAAGTATGACAATGTGTTTATCACAAGGACCTTTTCTAAGGACGCCTCACTTGCAGGCTTGCGTGTTGGCTATGGCATCGGAAGTCCAAAGCTAATGGCTGTGATTAATGCCGTTAAGAATTCGGTCAATCCCTATAATGTGGATAGCATCGCAGAAGTTTTGGCGACTGCAGCCGTTCAGTCTTGGGATTATTATGAAGATAGCTGCTCTAAGATTATGGCCACACGTGACTGGTTTAGCCAAGAATTGAAGGCCATTGGCTTTGATGTGCTTCCTTCAAAAACCAATTTTGTTTTGGTCAAACCACACGGAGTGACTGCAGGCCAATTGTTTGACTATCTCCAAAGTAAGAAAATTTATGTCCGTTATTTTCCAAAAGTGGAGCGTATTTCAGACAGGCTACGCATCTCTATTGGAACTCAGGATGAGATGGAGCGAGTACTAATGACAATACAGGAGTTACAAGCATGAAAAAAACGACATTAGCCTTAGGAATGCACGATAAACTTTTCAAACGTGCCCGTACCATGTATCAGATTGAGCATCGTATCTGTGACTTGTTGATGACAAAAGGTTTCCTTCGAATAGAGACACCAACCTTGGAGCATTTCGAAGTCTTTAGCGATGTTGTGGACAATGGTAACTACAATTTCTTTGATAAAAATGGAGATCTTGTTAGTTTACGTCCGGATATTACCAGCCAAATTGGGCGCGTGATTGCTTCGACACAAGTTCATACACCCATTAAATTTTCATACTCTGGAAAAGTCTTTAACTACAATGAGGAGATGCGTGGCCTATCCAATGAGCATACGCAGGCTGGTATTGAGATTATAGGCTTCCCCGTTCATCAGGCCATGGAAGAAGCTGTGATATCTGCTAAAGAGGCTCTGGATGCTGCCGGTGTCAAAAATTATAAGTTTGAGTTTTCACATGCTCGCCTCTTGCAACTCATTTTTGAAGAATTAGACCTTCCAGCTGTAAAAGAAGCAGAGTTGGCGGCTTATATCCGTGATAAGTCAATCACAGGGCTCAAGGAATTCACCAAAGAAAATCCAAGTCAATATGACAAGGTCTTGGAACAGTTGCCATTCCTCTTTGGTGAGACCAAGGCTGTTTTGACCAAGGCTAGAGAGTTGACAGACAGTGAAGCCTTTTTGACGGCCTTGGATAGTTTGGAAGTCTTAACCAATCGCTTATCAGATAGTCTTCCAGAGACGACGCTTGATTTGGCTCAATTGCCAACAGTGCCTTACTACACGGGCATGATGTTTAAGGTCTTCGGTGATAAGGTACCAGATGCCTTTGTATCAGGTGGCCGTTACGATAAACTGTTTGAACGCTTTGGTGCTACCGAGTTAACAGCGGTTGGTTGGGCGATTGATGTCGATTCGGTCTATCAAGCAGTGCATGATGATGTGGAATTTGGAGGTGACTTGGATGACTAGCAATCAAATCACAATTGCCTTGACCAAGGGGCGTATTGAGAAAGATACGGTTAAATTACTAGAGAAAGCTGGCTTTGACATGTCCTTCATGGCTGATAAGGGCCGTAATTTAATTTTCGAAAGTCCTGACAAACGTTTTCGTTTTCTCCTAGTCAAAGCACCAGATGTGACCACCTATGTCCGACATGGTGTCGCAGATATTGGGATTGTCGGAAAGGATGTTTTGGTTGAACATCCGACAGGCTATTTGGAAATGTTAGACCTTAATTTTGGCCTTTGTAAATTCTCCGTAGCATCAACAGAAGACTATAACCCTGATGACCATAAGCGTAAACGTATCGCTACCAAGTATCCAACTATTGCGACGGACTATTTTAATCAAAAAGGTGAGGATGTTGAGATCATTTCGATTCAGGGGAGTGTTGAGATTGCCCCGGTCATTGGTCTAGCGGATGCCATTGTCGATATTGTGGAAACAGGGAATACCCTTGTTGCTAATGGCTTAAAAGTTTATGAAGATATTTGCAGGATTTCAGCACGAATGATTGTTAATAAGGCTTCTTTGAAAAATAACAAGGAAGTTCTACCATTCATTTGTAAGATTGAATCACTTGTAGGGAACGAGGAGGTACCGTTCGAATGAAACGATTAACTGGAACAAATAAAGAAATTGCGGAGCTTCTTTATCAGGAGCAATTGGAACTGTCAAAAGAAAATAGAGATGTTGAAAGCACGGTTCAGGCTATCATTGAAGACGTTAAAAAACGTGGAGACGAGGCCCTTCGTGACTATTCAGCTAAATTTGATAAGGTTGGCTTGACTGATTTTGAAGTTGGACAGGACTTGATTGATCAAGCCTTTAAAGAGATTGATCCAGAGGTTTACCAAGCCCTAGTTAATGCCAAAGAAAACATTGAATCCTATCACAAACATCAGTTGGAGACTGGTTTTGAGGACCAACCAAGTGAGGGCGTTATTCGTGGTCAATTGATTCGTCCCATCAATCGTGTGGGTGTTTATGTGCCTGGAGGAACCGCGGCTTATCCGTCATCAGTTCTTATGAATGTTATTCCTGCCAAAATTGCTGGGGTTAAAGAGATTATTATGATTACGCCGCCTCAAGAGCACTTTGTTCCTGCGATTCTGGTAGCTGCAAAATTGGCTGGTGTGGATAGCATTTACCAAGTCGGTGGGGCTCAAGGGGTTGCGGCCTTGGCCTTTGGTACAGAAACGATTCCAAAGGTGGACAAGATTACAGGTCCTGGTAATATTTTCGTGGCGACTGCTAAGAAACAAGTTTACGGTATTGTCGGTATTGATATGATTGCAGGGCCATCAGAAATTGGTGTTATTGCTGATAGTAGTGCCAATCCAACCTATGTGGCAGCTGACCTCTTGTCTCAAGCAGAGCACGACACACGCGCACGTGCCATTTTGGTCACAGATTCTGAAGCCTTGGCTGATGCGGTTGAAAGTGAGATTGAACGTCAACTCAAGCTTTTGCCACGTGAAGCGATTGCGCGTCCATCTATCGAAAATAACGGTCGTATTATTATTGCCAATGATACAGATGCCATGTTCGAACTCATGAACTTGGTTGCGCCAGAACATTTGGAAATTGCTATGGACAATGCTTATGATTACTTGGAAAAAGTGGAAAATGCTGGTTCCGTCTTTCTTGGTCACTTTACCAGCGAACCAATTGGCGACTACTATGCAGGTGCCAACCACGTTCTTCCAACGACAGCGACTAGTCGCTTTTCATCAGCTTTAGGCGTGCACGATTTTGTCAAACGCATCCAATATACGCAATACGACAAGGCAGCAGTCAATAAAGCTCAGCATGATATCACAACCTTGGCTTATGCGGAAGGTTTGCAGGCCCACGCCAAGGCAATTGAAGTCAGAAACGACAATAATTGAGAGAGTAGAGGAAGAAGTTATGAGACAAGCAGAAATTGAACGTAATACCTTTGAAACCAAAATTAAGTTAAGCCTCAATTTAGATGCTCAAGAACCAGTAGACATTCAAACAGGTATCGGATTTTTTGACCACATGTTGACCTTGTTTGCCCGCCACGGTCGTATGTCTTTGGTGGTTAAGGCTGATGGCGACCTTTGGGTTGATAGTCACCACACCGTTGAAGATGTCGGTATTGTCCTTGGTCAAGCTCTTAAAGAGGCCTTGGGCGATAAAGCAGGAATCAACCGTTATGGAACGGCTTTTGTACCTATGGATGAAACCCTCGGAATGGCAAGTTTAGACTTGTCTGGACGTGGCTTCTTGGTCTTTGATGCTAGTTTTGATAATCCAAAATTGGGTAATTTTGACACAGAACTGGTAGAAGAATTTTTCCAAGCCTTGGCCTTCAATGTTCAAATGAATCTCCACCTCAAGATTCTCCACGGAAAAAACAATCACCACAAGTCAGAAAGTCTTTTCAAGGCTACAGGACGTGCCTTGCGTGAGGCAATCACAATCAATCCTGACATTCACGGCGTAAACTCGACAAAGGGGATGCTATGATTATTGTCATTGATTACGATGCGGGGAATACTGCAAATGTTCTGCGTGCCCTTGAAAAGATTGGTGTGACTGCAGAATTGTCTGCCGATAAAGAAAAAATCCTAGCGGCAGATGGTTTGATTTTACCTGGTGTAGGTGCCTATCCAACGGCTATGGCAGAGTTGGAGCGAAGAGGCTTGGTAGCTGTTATCAAAGAGGCTGTCGCACAGGGAGTTCCTCTTTTGGGAATTTGTTTAGGCATGCAGATTTTAACAGAAAAAGGACTGGAACATGAAGAAACAGATGGTCTTGGCTTTATTCCAGGTGTCTGCCGTCCTATTCCAGCCAGCAAGGAGCAACCTGTCCCACATATGGGGTGGAATGATTTGGCTGTTAAGCAAGCCAGCCCTTTGACAGATGGTTTAGATGGACAAGCTGTCTACTTCGTTCACAGTTATTTCACAGATGTCCCTAGCCAATACATTGATGTTACCGCAGATTATAGTATTGAAGTGCCAGCCATGATTCATAAAGATAATGTTTATGGGGCCCAATTTCATCCCGAAAAATCAGGGGATATTGGCTTAGGTATTCTTGAAAAGTTTGCAGGGTTATGTAAAGCCTAGAAGCTAGTGAGAGCAAAGACTTTTTAGTTAGAAAGGATGGTAGGGGAGATGCAAATTCTACCAGCAATTGATATTAAGGATGGACAGGCTGTTCGTCTCTTTAAAGGAGATTTCAACCAACAAACCGTTGTCAATCCAGATGTTATTGAGCAGGCAAAGACCTTTAAGGATGCGGGCATTCAATTTATTCATGTCGTCGACTTGGACGGTGCCCTAGATGGTCGTGCCACTAACCGTGACTTGATTGCAGAGGTCAAGAAGGTTTCTGGACTTGGCATCGAAGTTGGTGGCGGTATCCGTACCTTGGAGCAGATTCGTGACTATTTGGAAGTTGGCATCGACCGTATCATTATCGGTTCAATGGCCGTTAAAAATCCTGACTTCGTTCGAGCAGCTTTAGAGGAATTTGGTGCCGATAAAATTGTCGTAGGTATTGATGCCAAGGCAGGGTTTGTCGCTACCGAAGGTTGGTTGGAAACCAGCAATGTGGACTACATCACCTTAGCTAAGGAAATGGAAAAGATGGGCGTAACCCTCTTTGTCTATACTGATGTTGATCGAGATGGCACACTGACAGGACCCAATCTTGATCACTACAAACGTTTGGTATCTGAACTCACAACCGCCAAAGTCATTGCTTCAGGTGGGATTGCAGAAGTAGCTGACTTAAATCACCTAGAAGAGATTGGTGTGGCAGGAACCATTGTCGGCAAAGCCTACTATAACGGCAACATCACATTAGACCAACTCAAGTCTTTCGGAGGTTAATATGCTTAAGAAACGTATTATTCCCTGTTTGGATGTCAAGGATGGCCGTGTCGTCAAGGGGGTTAATTTTGTGAATCTGACAGATGTTGGAGACCCTGTTGATTCTGCGCGTGCCTATTATGAAGCTGGTTGTGACGAACTTGTTTTCTTGGACATCACAGCGACCTCAGATAATCGTGAAACAACGGTTGACATGGTGCGTCGTGTTGCCGATCAGGTCTTTATTCCTTTCACGGTTGGGGGTGGTATCCGTTCAGTTGAAGACATGAACAAGATGCTTAAAGCCGGTGCTGACAAGGTTGCCGTCAATTCCTCAGCCCTTGCCAATCCACAACTAATCGCTGATTGTGCTCAAAAATTTGGGAATCAGTGTGTAGTGGCTGCGATTGATGCCAAAAAGATGGCTGATGGGAGTTGGCATGTTTTTGTTGCGGGCGGCCGTAAGGATACAGGTAGGGACCTTATCCAATGGGCTCAAGAAGTCGTCGCCTTGGGGGCTGGAGAAATTCTCTTAACTAGCATGGACAAGGATGGCACTAAGTCTGGTTTTGATTTGGAAATGCTTAATCGTGTGGCAGAAGTCGTCGATGTTCCGATCATTGCCTCTGGAGGTGCAGGAAATATTGAGGATATTGTAGAAGTCTTTGAGAAGACAACAGCGACGGGTGCTCTGGCAGCCTCTATTTTCCACTTTGGTGAGGTAAATATAGGCGAAACCAAACAAGTCTTGGCAGATGCAGGAATCGAGGTGAGACAATGACAGAGGTTAAACTTGATTTTGACAAACAAGGCGGACTGGTACCAGTTATTGTGACAGACTACAAGACCGGGCAGGTGCTCATGTTGGCCTATATGAATGAGGTGTCCTATCAGTTGACGCTTGAGACCAAACAAATGCATTACTGGAGCCGTTCTAGAAATGAGCTTTGGCATAAAGGTGCCACATCTGGTCATTTCCAACATGTCAAAAGCATCAAGACAGATTGTGATCAGGACACCTTGCTTATCGCTGTGGAACAAGAAGGAGCAGCCTGTCATACAGGAGCCTACAGCTGTTTCTTTACGGATATATATGATGACAATCAAGATAAATAGGAGTAGCTATGTTAGAAACACTTTATAAGGAAGCCTTAGATCGTAAAAAAAATCCCAAAGAAGGATCTTATACCAATTACCTTTTTGACAAGGGGCTAGACAAGATTCTAAAAAAGGTTGGCGAAGAAGCAACAGAAGTTGTTATCGGAGCTAAAAATGCTGATAAAGAAGAAATTGCCAACGAGACAGCAGACGTCCTCTATCACCTAGCAGTCATGCTCGTTGAAACAGGAGTCAGCCCTGAAGACGTTGAAGCCGTACTTAAAGCCCGTCAAGGCAAACAAAGCAATGTCCATGACCGAAAAGAAGTAACGGATTATTAAGGATTATATCAATCGATTTGAACTAAGATGAAAAGCCTGAAGTGATATTCAGGCTTTTTTGCTGGATACATCCTAATCTTTTATCCTTCTAACCACCATAAGAAAGCGCTTTAAAATGCTATAATAGGAGTGAAGAAAGCTCGTTTTATTTGAAGGATTTGGTGTGCTTATTTATACAAATCATTGAGGAAAGGAAGGATGTCCTATGAAGAAAAATACTCCTAATATTTTAAAGCTTTCTTGCTTAGCTATTCTCCTCCTCTGTTCTAGTCTTTTAGTTGGTTGTAAAGTTGTACTGCCAAATTCTTACTTCAAGGCTAGGGGAAAAAACGCAAAAAATCTTGGCTCATAATGGTTTTAAGGGAAAGGTCCAAGTTAAGCTTATCAAAAAGGTGTTTCTAGATTCAGATGGTATTTATGTTGATTATACCTATTCAGAGGAAACCTACGATAATCAAACCATATCATTAGATTCACAAATTACTTTTAACCTGGACTGGACAGTTAATGGTGAAGAATATAAGACCCCTGGTCATTACTGGGAAAGCTACTTACAACAAAAATCTGTAAAAAAAGAAGAGCAGAAACTCTTTAAGGAGCTTAAAAAGCAATCTTTAGGACTTGATATCGAAGATTTCTCCTTCAGAGATAATACCCTGATAGATCAAGAGGCTTCTGATAATTTAGTACGCATAGCCAAAGAAAACCGTAAAAATGGCAAGCATGATTTTTATGGCTATTATCAAATTCCCTATCAAACAATGATTGATGAACATATTGTTACTATGTCAATAAGAGTAAGTGATACAGAAAATACTAGTAAGAAAGATTTAGAAGAGGCCACAACTAAACTGGATGCTAGCAAGCTACCAGACGGAGAGTACGAATTTTATTTTTTCACAACTGATAAAGATAATTCTGCTAACTATGACAATTCCGGATATATTAGCTATACCTTTAACATTCAAGATGGTAAGGTTGTCCAAGATGACGATGATTAGATGATACTTTGATTCCTGCGATAATCTCGCACTCCATACTGGTGGCATAGAAGTATAGGCTACAGCTAAGTGAAAATGTTAACCTCAAAACATGTAAAAACATCTCCGAAAATCAGTCGGAGATGTCTTTTTGTCTTACAAATTCTTTTTCTTCTTAGCCTTTTTGGTTAGGGCAAGGTCACAATTTTCAATACTTGAGATAAGATGATTAGTCAATTGGAAGTCGTCCACTTGGGGATTCAAGTCCACTTCGTAGACCAGTTGCATGGTCTCGCCTCCACCTGTGGTATTAAGGGAAATCAAGTCGCATTCACTGGTGAAATTGAGCAGGGCTTTAGTGATTTTTTGATCAATCAGGTCTTGGTAGGAGACGTTAATGGTCAGGAGTCTACGACGTTGGTTGTCGGTACGACTTTGACGATTTTCCAAAAGAAGCCAAACAGCTAGAAGGAAAATGGTAAAGAGGACAGCCAGTAAGAGATATCCTGTCCCAGATGCCAGACCAATAATCATGGCCATAAAGACGGCGATTAGCTCTCTGGAACCACTAGTCGCTGAACGAAAACGAATGAGACTAAAGGTCCCTGCCACGGCGATAGAGGTCCCCAAACTGCCATTGACAAGGAAGATAACTAGGGTCATCAAACATGGAAGCAGGGTCAAACTAATGACAAATTCTCTGGTGTAGAGGGTTCGGTATTTATAAGTCCAGGTTAGAGCCAATCCTAAAACAAGGCTGACCAGTAAGGCCAGCATGAGTTGAAGAGGGCTAGCGGTTGCGGTAGCATCGTTAAAGATAGAATTGAAAAGATTAGACATAGGCAGTAGCTCCTTTTTCTTGTGCTGGACGTGGTCCGTAGTCTAGACCTTGAGATTTATGGTAGGCACAGCTGTATTTTGAGAACTTTTGCTCTTCCAAACCATGTTTGTCTAAGATAGCTTGAAGCCAGTCTGGTTTTTGCCCAGGTGCCTTAATTTCCATGATTATCGTATCTTCATCTAGAAGGGGAGAACCATGATTTCCCTTAAAGAGACTGACGTCTTCATCACGGTAAGTCAGATTTTGGTCAAGGGTAACACGTACTTTATTGTAGGCATAGCCTTCGATAGTCTCTTTTTCTTTCATCGAAAAACGGTCGTAGTAGATATACATACGAGGTTTGAGCCCCTCATCGTAGCGTTGACGTAAGTGGTGAATATCCTGTAAGAGCTGGCGGTCAGTGATTTGACCATGGTTCTTACCATCTGTCATCAAGTTAGTGATGGCAAGCGGTGTTGAAACGAGACGAAACTTATGACCGATTCCTTCATCATCTTTGGCTTTTACCTCTAAAAAGACCTTACTATCAATTTTGGGATTGGCTAGGTAGGTACGCATGCGGATTTTCTCTTGACGGTGATTACCATCTAGGGCATCTTGGATGACGTCGAAATTATCCGTATCAAAGTAAATATTTGAAATGGTAGAAGTCGGATAATCGTCCTCCACTAAATACTCCTTAAGATCAGCGAGCAGGTCTTCAAGATTGTCCTTTGAGACCACATATTTTGTTTCAATACGTTTAAAACGTGTTTCCAATTGTTTAACCATGAAAAACTCCTTTTTTAGATAAGATACAAAGCCGTAAAGCAACTCCCAGGAAAATAGGGGGACCAGCCGCAGGAGTTTATCTCCAAGCAGGGCCCATCTTTTTCCCCCGAGTTGTAGGCGTGTTCAATTAAATAAGATACAAAGCCGTCAATTCAAGATTTGGCTTTTATTTTTTAGTAGAAAATTAAGTTGAGAGCAAAAGTACTACTATACAAAGTATTCATTTGCTCGCCTATTAGTCTATGGGACTTTTCTGAAAGAAGTCCTAAGCCAAACTTTCACCAAACTTAACTTAAGATAAATTTTAGTTAACCTTTAGAAATGTTTTAGGTAAGTCCCGTAAACTGTAATCATCCAAACGAACACGAGAGGAAATAATATGAAATCAAAAAAACTAAAAAAATGGACGACTTTATTAACTTGTGCGACTGCCCTAACAGTCATGACAGCTTGTAGCCAATCAAGCAGTCAGTCAACTGGGACGACGTCAAGCACGACATCAAAAACAAGTGCTGTAACAGCAACGACCAGTAAGAAAACAAATAAGAACAACAACAGCAACAGCAACTATTTTACTTCTAAAGATTCTGATACCTCTTATAACGAAAGCTCAGCTACTAAGATTAAGTTATCAGGCTCATCTGCGGATGTTTCAGGTGATGGTGCAGCCCTATCAGGTTCAACTGTAACCATCTCCAAAGCTGGGACCTACGTCATTTCAGGAAAATCCGACGGTGTGCAAATCAAGGTAGACGCTGGTGATTCAGACGATGTCCATATTGTTTTGGATGGTGCTACCATGACAAATACAAATGCAGCAATCAATGCCACAAAAGCTGGTCATGTCTATCTGACACTTAAAGATGGCACTACAAACACACTTTCTGATTCAAGTTCTAATAGTGATGAAGATGCGGATGCTGTGATTTTCTCTAAAGGAGATTTGACCATTAACGGTACAGGCACCCTAAACATTGATGCCAAGAAAAACAACGGTATTAAAGCCAATGACAGCCTTCATATAACTGGCGGTACCTATAAGATTTCCTCAGTCGGTGATGCCTTCAATGTCAATGATGAACTCAATATCACAGGAACAACTATGACCATTGAAGCGGAAGAAGATGGTGTCAAGGTCGACAATGATGACGACACCTCAGTAGGTACCATGTATCTGTCTGACAATACCATGACCATCAAGGCTGGTGACGACGGTATTCATGCGTCCGGCGACCTGATTATTGATAGTGGTACTTACAAGGTTGAAAAATCAACTGAAGGTATCGAAGGTAAATCTGTGACCATCAATGGCGGAGACATCGATGTCTATGCAACGGACGATGGTGTTAATGCTGCCAATGCTAATGCCAGTCAAAGTGAGATTTTCTTCAAGATGACCGGTGGAACCCTAAATGTTGAGGTTGGCCAAGGCGATACCGACCCAATCGATTCTAACGGCGATATTATTGTATCGGGTGGAACGATTAATTTGACTGGTCAGTCTGGCTTTGACTTTGATGGTTCAGCGACCTATACCGGTGGTGACATTACTATCAATGGTGAGAAACAAACTAAGATTGAAAACTCAATGCCTGGCGGCGGTGGCCCTCAAGGTGGCGGTGGTCCCCAAGGTGGTGGGCAACCAGGTGGCTTTGGAGGAGGTCACTAAAGAGTCATAGGATGAAACAGAAAGGAAGTGCCTATGTATATTATTATTCCAGCTTATGAACCAGACAAACGCCTGATTCAGGTGGTTCAAGATATTACCATAAAACTCCCTAAAGCCCGTATTATTGTTGTTAATGATGGGAGTGGCCCAGGCTATAACGACTATTACGACGAAACGGCTTTTATTGGAGCGACTGTCCTTACCCATCCTGTCAATAAAGGAAAAGGAGCTGCTCTCAAAACTGCCTTTGCTCACATTCAAGAAGAAGTAGTCAGTCAGCACCTTTCGGCGCAACCTATTGTCACAGTTGACAGTGATGGTCAGCATCTGATTAAAGATATTGTCCGTGTGGCCAAGGCAACCGAGGAAAATCCAAGTCATCTTGTTTTGGGTGCGCGTGCCTTTGTTGGTAAGGTGCCAGCACGTAGCCGCTTTGGAAATAAGGTAACTGCTGGACTTTTCCGTCTAGTAACTGGCCAAAAGGTAACAGATACTCAGACAGGGCTTCGAGGCATGTCAACCGACCTGATTCCATGGCTTCTTAATCTGGATGGCAATCGTTTCGAGTACGAGTTTAATATGTTGCTTGAAGCCAAAAAGTCAGGCCACCAAATCTCTGAAGTCCCTATCGAAACCGTTTATCTGGAGGAAAATAAAAGTTCGCACTTTCGGCCCATTCGTGATTCCATCCGTATTTACAGCCCTTTTTTAAAGTTCTCTGGCACGGCCGTCTTGGCCTCAGTCATTGATGCAACAGCCTTATTTGTGCTCTTTGCCTTGACGAAGAATCTGCTCCTTTCGGTCGTGCTAGCTCGTGTGATTTCGGCTTCCAGCCAGTGTCTACTGAACGCTAATGTGGTCTTTAATCCGACAAGCTCTCTCTTTAGATCGAGTGTTCGCTACTTTATGTTGGTCTTGGTTCTCCTGGCCTGTAACTATTTCTTACTTAGTAGTCTAGTTGCTATTGGTTTAGGACTGGTTCTGGCAAAATTAGTCACAGAAACCTTGCTCTTTTTAGTTAGCTACAGGGTCCAACATAACGTCGTTTTTGCTTAATAGCTGACTTTTAAATTGCTACTGATTGAATAGAGATAGCTTATTAAATTACCTCTAAAAACTTTCCTAAAAATAGAAAAAGACTACCGTTTTCGACATTCGGTAGTTTTTAATGATTGTCAAAATGTTTTTCAATTTACATTATGATTAAAAATTGAAATGATTTGATAAAGACTCTAGTTGACTGAAAAAAATATGCTATAATGAAATTGTTTGAATTATGTAGATTTTATTCAAACTAGGAAAATGAAATGAGGACCTAAAATGGGAAAAAAGGTACATTATAAGCTTCACAAAGTTAAGAAGCAGTGGGTGACGATTGCCGTCACTTCGGCAGCACTTGCCTCTATCGTAGGTGGTGCTACAGTTGCCAATCAAAAGGTTTCAGCTGATGAAACAACTCAACCAGTTGCCTCTACGACAGCTGAAAGCGATGTTGTCGTTGAAACGCATGAAGTAGCCGCTCCTGCAGCAACTGCTACGACAGATGCGACAGCAACAACAAATGATAAGGCTGCTGATGCTGCAACAGTCGAAACTCCTGCGGCAGCAACCACTGCAGCAGATACAACTACTAATACTGCAACACCAGCAACAACTGATCGTGCAGCAGTAGCAAATGGTGCGACAACAGAAACACCAGCTGCAACAGCGACAGATACAACGCTTACAGTAGCTGAAAAACCAAAATCTGGTGTTACTGAAAAAGAAGAAACAGCAGCGCTCTCTTTGAACAACATCAAACAAGTTGATGGTAAATACTATTATGTCAAAGAAGATGGTTCATACAAAACAAATTTTGCTGTTTCAGTTAATGGCCAGTTGCTTTACTTCGGTAAAGACGGTGCTTTGACAAGCACATCAACACACTCATTCACACCAGGTACAACTAATCTAGTTGATGCTTTTTCTTCACATAACCGTGCTTACGATTCTAAGAAGGAAAGCTTCGAGTTGGTAGATGGGTACTTGACACCAAACAGCTGGTACCGTCCAGTCACTATTTTGGAAAATGGTGAAAAATGGCGTGTGTCAACTGAGAAAGACTTCCGTCCACTTTTGATGGCATGGTGGCCTGATGTAGATACACAAGTAGCCTACCTCAATACTTTCTCTAAACACTTTAATCTTAACGCAACTTATTCAACCAGCCAAAGTCAATCTGAATTGAATGCAGCTGCTAAGACAATTCAAATTAAGATTGAACAAGAAATTTCAGCTAAAAAATCAACTGAATGGCTTCGTCAAGCAATTGAGTCTTTTGTAAAAGAACAAGACCAGTGGAATACTACAACTGAAAACTATACCCTTGCTGACCACCTTCAAGGGGGAGCTCTTCTTTATGTCAATAATGACAAGACACCTTGGGCAAATTCTGATTACCGTTTGCTTAACCGTACACCAAGTAACCAAGATGGTTCTCTAAATGGTACAGGAAGATACTTGGGTGGTTATGAATTCCTACTTGCCAATGACGTTGATAACTCAAATCCAGTTGTGCAAGCTGAGCAGTTGAACCAAATTCACTATCTTGTGAACTGGGGATCAATTGTTATGGGTGATAAGGATGCTAACTTTGATGGTATCCGTGTTGATGCAGTTGACAATGTCGATGCTGACCTTCTCCAAGTTTATACAAACTACTTCCGTGCAGCCTTTGGTGTGGATAAATCTGAAGCAAATGCACTTGCTCACATTTCTATCCTTGAAGCTTGGGATTTAAATGATAATGCTTATAATCAAAAACATGATGGTGCAGCCCTTGCCATGGATAATAACCTTCGTTATGCAATTATGGGTGCACTTTATGGATCTGGATCTTCATTGAAAGATTTGATTACTAGCAGTTTGACAGACCGTACAAATAATAGTAAGTACGGAGATACACAAGCTAACTATATCTTTGCGCGTGCTCATGATAACCTTGTTCAAGATATCATTCGTGATATTGTTCAAAAAGAAATCAATCCAAAATCAGATGGTTATACCATGACTGATGCTGAATTGAAACGTGCCTTTGAAATCTATAATGAAGATATGAAGAAGGCAGAAAAACGTTATACTATTAACAATATTCCAGCCGCCTATGCTTTGATTCTTCAAAATATGGAGCAGGTAACTCGTGTTTATTATGGAGATCTTTATACGGATAACGGCCAATATATGGCTACCAAGTCTCCTTACTATGATGCTATCACAACACTCTTGAAGAACCGTATGAAATATGTTTCAGGTGGACAATCGATGAAAGTCGACACGTTCAATGGAAAAGAAATCTTGTCATCTGTTCGTTACGGTAAAGATATTATGACTGCTGACCAAACTACGGGTGTAGCAGAAACAAGTAAACATTCTGGTATGTTGACCCTTATTGCCAATAATCAGGATTTCTCATTGGGTGATGGTACTTTGAAAGTTAACATGGGTAAACTTCATGCTAACCAAGCCTACCGTCCATTACTTCTTGGTACTGATAAGGGAATTGTCACTTACGAAAATGATGCAGCAGCAGCTGGAAAAATTAAATACACTGATGCTGAAGGAAACTTGTCTTTCAGTGGAGATGAAATCAAGGGGTATCGAACTGTTGATATGAGAGGTTATCTTGGTGTTTGGGTACCAGTAGGTGCGCCTGATAACCAAGATATCCGTGTTAAAGGTTCAGATAAGAAACTTGACAAGACATTTTCTGCTACTGAAGCATTGGACTCACAAGTTATCTATGAAGGTTTCTCAAACTTCCAAGATTTTGTTGAAAAAGATAGCCAATATACTAATAAATTGATTGCAGAAAACGCAGAACTCTTCAAGTCATGGGGAATCACATCATTAGAGATGGCTCCTCAATTTGTATCGGCTGATGACCGTACCTTCCTTGATTCTGTTATCCAAAATGGCTATGCCTTTACTGACCGATATGACCTTGCCATGAGTAAGAATAACAAATATGGTTCTAAAGAAGATCTTCGTGATGCACTTAAGGCGCTTCACAAGCAAGGTATTCAAGCAATTGCTGACTGGGTTCCAGATCAACTTTACCAATTGCCAGGACAAGAAGTTGTAACAGCAACACGTGCAAATAGTTATGGTACTCCAAAGGCCAATGCTTATATCAATAACACTTTATATGTTGCAAATTCTAAATCATCAGGTAAGGACTTCCAAGCTCAATATGGTGGTGAGTTCCTTGATGAGCTCCAAAAGAAATATCCACAGTTGTTTGAAGATGTGATGATATCAACTGGTAAGAAGATTGATCCATCTGTTAAAATCAAGCAATGGTCTGCTAAGTACATGAATGGTACTAATATCCTTGGTCGTGGTAATCGTTATGTTCTCAGTAACGATGCTACTGGTCGCTATTATCAAGTTACTGATAATGGCATCTTCTTGCCAAAACCTTTGACAGACCAAGGTGGTAAGACAGGTTTCTACTATGATGGTAAGGGTATGGCCTACTTTGATAATAGTGGTTTCCAAGCTAAGAATGCCTTCATTAAATATGCTGGAAATTACTATTACTTCGATAAAGAAGGTTATATGTTAACTGGTCGTCAAGATATCGATGGTAAGACTTATTTCTTCTTGCCAAATGGTGTACAGCTTCGTGATTCTATTTATCAACAAGATTGTAAATATTATTACTTTGGTAGCTTTGGTGAGCAATACAAAGATGGTTACTTTGTATTCGATGTACCGAAAGAAGGTACTTCAGAAACAGAAGCTAAATTCCGTTATTTCTCACCAACTGGAGAAATGGCTGTTGGCTTGACTTATGCTGGTGGAGGATTGCAATACTTTGATGAAAATGGCTTCCAAGCTAAAGGTACTAAGTATGTGACTCCAGACGGAAAACTCTACTTCTTTGATAAAAATTCAGGTAATGCCTACACAAATCGTTGGGCAGAAATCGATGGTATCTGGTATGAATTCAACGATCAAGGCTATGCACAAGCTAAGAAGGGTGAATTCTACACAACAGATGGCTCAACATGGTTCTACCGTGATGCAGCTGGTAAAAATGTGACAGGTGCCCTTACTTTGGACGGTCACGACTATTACTTCCGTGCAAATGGTGCCCAAGTTAAAGGTGAATTTGTTACTGAAAATGGCAAGATTAGCTACTACACTGTAGATAATGGTTACAAGGTTAAAGACAAGTTCTTCGAAGTGAACGGCAAGTGGTACCATGCTGATAAGGATGGTAACCTCGCTACAGGTCGTCAAACGATTGACCACCTTAACTATTACTTCAATGCTGATGGAAGCCAAGTCAAATCTGATTTCTTCACTCTTGATGGTGGTAAGACATGGTACTACGCCAAAGATAATGGTGAAATCGTGACAGGTGCCTATAGTGTTGGTGGTAAAAACTATTACTTCAAAGAAGATGGTAGTCAAGTCAAAGGCGACTTTGTTAAGAATGCTGACGGATCACTTTCTTACTATGACAAAGATTCAGGTGAGCGTCTCAATAACCGTTTCTTGACAACTGGTAACAATGTTTGGTACTACTTCAAAGATGGTAAGGCTGTAACAGGACGCCAAAATATCGATGGTAAAGAATATTACTTTGATAATTTGGGACGTCAAGTTAAAGGTAGCCCAATCAGCACACCAAAAGGAGTAGAATACTACGAATCAGTTCTTGGAGAACGTGTGACAAACACATGGATTACTTTCCAAGACGGTACGACTGTCTTCTTCGATGAAAATGGTTATGCTGATTTTGATAAATAAATAATCAATCAATCTAATCTTAATCTGAGAGATTAAGTGAAAAACGATATGATTTGACATGAATTTATAGGTGAAATTTCTTGAAAACGAGAATCGTTTAAAGAAATTTTGCCTTTTTATGCTCCTTAAAGAAAAAATCTGACAAATATCAATTTTGAGTCAGAATCATTGTAAAAGCTATTGTATCAAGGACTTTGGCGGCTTTTATGAAAAATAGTTTTAGTTATCAAATGATATGAAAATGAGAATTGAAAACCTATGAAATAGGTGTGTTACAAAGTTTTTCTAATATTAATGTTATGTAATATATATTTTATAAAAAAACAATTAATTCGAGAAATAGTTAGAAAATAATGATATAATATAACTGTTTGAAATCGGATAGATTTCAGTCTGATTTTGACAAATAAAATCACGGGGAAAATTATAATGGAAAATAAGATACACTATAAGCTTCATAAAGTTAAGAAGCAATGGGTTACAATTGCAGTTGCTTCTGTAGCACTTGCTACTGTCTTGGGAGGATTGTCTGTAACAACATCTTCAGTTTCAGCGGATGAAACTCAAGATAAGACAGTAACTCAATCAAATTCAGGTACAACAGCTTCTTTAGTTACTTCTCCTGAAGCAACCAAAGAAGCCGATAAACGTACAAATACAAAAGAAGCAGATGTTTTAACACCTGCTAAAGAAACAAATGCTGTAGAAACAGCGACTACAACGAACACACAAGCAACAGCTGAAGCAGCTACAACAGCAACAACAGCTGATGTAGCAGTGGCAGCTGTTCCAAATAAAGAAGCAGTTGTGACAACAGATGCACCAGCTGTTACAACTGAAAAAGCAGAAGAACAACCAGCAACAGTGAAGGCTGAAGTTGTTAATACAGAAGTTAAGGCGCCAGAAGCTGCTTTGAAAGATTCAGAAGTAGAAGCTGCGCTTTCCTTGAAAAACATCAAAAACATTGATGGTAAATATTACTATGTTAATGAAGATGGTTCACACAAAGAAAACTTTGCCATTACTGTAAATGGTCAATTGCTTTACTTCGGTAAAGATGGTGCTCTTACAAGTTCATCAACATACTCTTTCACACCAGGAACAACAAATATTGTTGATGGTTTCTCAATAAATAACCGTGCCTACGATTCATCTGAAGCTAGCTTTGAATTGATTGATGGTTATTTGACTGCAGATAGCTGGTACCGTCCAGCTTCTATCATCAAAGATGGTGTAACTTGGCAAGCATCAACTGCAGAAGATTTCCGTCCACTTTTGATGGCTTGGTGGCCAAATGTAGATACACAAGTTAACTACTTGAACTACATGTCTAAAGTATTTAACTTGGATGCTAAATATTCAAGTACAGATAAGCAAGAAACTTTGAAAGTTGCTGCTAAGGACATTCAAATCAAGATTGAGCAAAAGATTCAGGCTGAAAAATCAACACAATGGTTGCGTGAAACTATCTCTGCCTTTGTTAAGACACAACCACAATGGAACAAAGAAACTGAAAACTACTCTAAAGGTGGCGGCGAAGATCACCTTCAAGGTGGTGCCCTTCTTTATGTGAATGATTCACGTACACCATGGGCGAATTCTGACTATCGTCGTTTGAACCGTACAGCAACTAACCAGACTGGTACAATTGATAAATCAATTCTTGATGAGCAATCAGATCCAAACCACATGGGTGGTTTCGACTTCTTGCTAGCTAATGACGTAGATTTGTCAAACCCAGTTGTTCAAGCGGAACAATTGAACCAAATCCACTACCTTATGAACTGGGGTTCAATCGTTATGGGTGACAAGGATGCTAACTTCGATGGTATCCGTGTCGACGCGGTAGATAATGTCGATGCAGACATGCTTCAACTCTACACAAACTACTTCCGTGAGTACTATGGTGTTAACAAATCTGAAGCAAACGCTCTTGCTCACATCTCAGTCCTTGAAGCATGGAGCCTTAATGACAACCACTACAATGACAAGACAGATGGCGCTGCGCTTGCTATGGAAAACAAACAACGTTTGGCTCTCCTCTTCTCATTGGCTAAACCAATCAAAGAACGTACACCAGCTGTAAGTCCTTTGTATAACAATACTTTCAACACGACACAACGTGATGAAAAGACTGATTGGATTAACAAAGATGGAAGCAAGGCCTATAACGAAGACGGAACAGTTAAACAGTCTACAATCGGTAAATATAACGAGAAATACGGAGATGCGTCAGGAAATTACGTCTTTATCCGTGCCCATGATAACAACGTTCAAGATATTATTGCTGAAATCATCAAGAAAGAAATCAATCCAAAATCAGATGGTTTCACGATTACTGATGCTGAAATGAAGCAAGCCTTTGAGATTTACAACAAAGACATGCTCAGCAGCGACAAAAAATATACGCTTAACAACATCCCAGCGGCTTACGCGGTTATGTTGCAAAACATGGAAACTATCACTCGTGTCTACTATGGAGACCTTTATACAGATGATGGTCACTACATGGAAACTAAGTCTCCATATTACGATACCATTGTTAACTTGATGAAGAGTCGTATCAAGTATGTATCTGGTGGGCAAGCACAACGTTCATACTGGTTGCCAACTGATGGTAAGATGGACAATTCAGATGTTGAACTTTACCGCACAAATGAAGTCTACACTTCAGTACGTTATGGTAAAGACATTATGACAGCTAATGATACAGAAGGTTCTAAATACAGCCGTACTTCTGGTCAGGTAACACTTGTAGCTAACAATCCAAAATTGAATTTGGATCAATCAGCTAAACTTAATGTTGAAATGGGTAAAATCCATGCCAACCAAAAATACCGTGCTTTGATTGTTGGTACAGCTGATGGTATAAAGAACTTTACATCTGATGCAGATGCAATCGTAGCAGGTTACGTTAAAGAAACAGACAGCAACGGTGTCTTGACTTTCGGTGCTAATGACATCAAGGGTTATGAAACATTTGATATGTCTGGTTTCGTAGCAGTTTGGGTTCCAGTTGGAGCTTCAGATAATCAAGATATCCGAGTAGCGCCTTCAACAGAAGCTAAAAAAGAGGGTGAATTGACTCTTAAAGCGACTGAAGCTTATGATTCACAATTAATCTACGAAGGCTTCTCTAACTTTCAAACTATTCCAGATGGTTCAGATCCTTCAGTCTATACTAACCGTAAGATTGCTGAAAATGTTGATTTGTTCAAATCATGGGGTGTAACATCATTTGAAATGGCACCTCAATTTGTATCTGCTGACGATGGTACCTTCCTTGACTCAGTTATCCAAAATGGTTATGCCTTTGCAGACCGTTACGATCTTGCCATGAGTAAGAACAATAAATACGGTTCTAAAGAAGATCTACGTGATGCTCTTAAAGCACTTCATAAGGCTGGTATTCAAGCAATCGCTGACTGGGTTCCAGACCAAATTTACCAATTGCCAGGTAAAGAAGTTGTAACAGCGACTCGTACTGATGGTGCTGGTCGTAAGATTGCGGACGCTATCATTGACCACTCACTTTATGTGGCTAACTCTAAGTCATCAGGCAAAGATTACCAAGCTAAATACGGTGGTGAATTCTTGGCTGAACTTAAAGCTAAGTACCCTGAAATGTTCAAGGTAAACATGATTTCAACTGGTAAACCAATTGATGATTCTGTTAAATTGAAACAATGGAAGGCTGAATACTTCAACGGAACAAACGTTCTTGAACGTGGTGTTGGCTATGTACTTAGCGATGAAGCAACTGGTAAGTATTTCACTGTCACTAAAGAAGGTAACTTCATTCCTCTTCAATTGACAGGTAAAGAAAAGGTTATTACTGGATTCTCAAGTGATGGTAAAGGAATCACTTACTTCGGTACAAGTGGTACACAAGCTAAATCTGCCTTTGTAACCTTCAATGGTAACACTTACTACTTTGATGCTCGTGGTCACATGGTTACTAACAGTGAATACTCACCAAATGGTAAAGACGTTTATCGTTTCTTACCAAATGGTATCATGTTGAGTAATGCCTTCTACATTGATGCTAATGGTAATACCTACCTTTATAACTCTAAAGGTCAAATGTACAAGGGTGGTTACACTAAATTTGATGTTTCTGAAACTGATAAAGACGGTAAAGAATCTAAGGTTGTGAAATTCCGTTACTTCACTAATGAAGGTGTCATGGCCAAAGGTGTTACGGTTATTGATGGTTTCACACAATATTTTGGAGAAGACGGTTTCCAAGCTAAAGATAAGTTAGTAACCTTTAAAGGTAAAACTTATTACTTTGACGCACACACTGGTAATGGTATCAAGGATACTTGGAGAAATATCAATGGTAAGTGGTACTACTTTGATGCAAACGGTGTTGCTGCTACAGGTGCACAAGTCATCAATGGTCAAAAACTTTACTTCAATGAAGATGGAAGCCAAGTTAAAGGTGGCGTTGTTAAGAATGCAGATGGTACTTACAGCAAGTACAAAGAAGGTTCTGGAGAGCTAGTGACTAACGAATTCTTCACAACTGATGGCAATGTTTGGTACTATGCAGGCGCTAATGGTAAGACTGTTACAGGTGCACAAGTCATCAATGGCCAACACCTATACTTTAATGCAGACGGAAGCCAAGTTAAGGGTGGTGTTGTTAAGAATGCAGATGGTACTTATAGTAAGTATAATGCTTCAACAGGTGAACGCTTGACTAATGAGTTTTTCACAACAGGCGACAACAACTGGTACTACATTGGTGCTAATGGTAAGTCAGTGACTGGTGAAGTTAAAATTGGTGACGATACTTATTTCTTCGCTAAGGATGGTAAACAAGTAAAAGGTCAAACAGTAAGTGCTGGCAATGGTCGAATTAGCTATTACTATGGTGATAGTGGTAAGAGAGCTGTTAGCACATGGATAGAAATTCAACCAGGAGTTTACGTTTACTTTGATAAGAATGGTCTTGCTTATCCACCTAGAGTGCTAAACTAATTGATATAAAAAGGAGGACTTTGGTTCTCCTTTTTATATTTTATGGGAACGAGTCTTTTTTATGACAAAATTATAA
>OMBX01000445.1_pt1 | contig 23098 bp, 20 predicted proteins | sample 1644931 | NCBI WGS metagenome assembly OMBX01 (sample SAMEA103958165, study PRJEB25191) | human gut metagenome | biome: human-associated habitat [ENVO:00009003]; feature: intestine environment [ENVO:2100002]; material: feces | place: Germany | collected 2013/2015
AGATCAAGTCCATCCGTGCGGGCAAGGCTTCGCTGACCGATTCGTTCTGTTATTTCGACAAGGGCGAGCTGTGGATACGGGGTGTCAACATCGCCGAATACGGGTGGGGCACCTGCAACAACCATGCGCCGCGCCGCGACCGGAAACTGCTGCTCAACCGCCGCGAGCTGGACAAGCTCCAGCGAGCGGGGCAGGACAAGGGCCTCACGATCGTGGGGCTGCGCCTGTTCCTGAACGAGCGGGGGCTGGCGAAAGTCGTGGTCGGGCTTGCCCGGGGCCGGAAGACCTATGACAAGCGCGAATACCTGAAGGAAAACGATGCCAAGCGTGAGATCGACAAGGCGATGAAAAATTACAAACGATGATACGAGCTATTTTCCTCGATGTAGACGGTACGCTGATCAGTTTCAAGACCCATGAAATACCCGCCTCGGCACGCGATGCGCTGGTGCGGGCGCATGCGCAGGGCATCAGGCTCTTTATCGCTACGGGGCGTGCGGCGAACGACCTCGCTCCGCTCGAGGGGATTCCCTACGACGGCGTGGTGTCGCTCAACGGCGCCCGGTGTGTGGCTGCCGACGGGCGTGTCGTAAGCCAGCACTTGATTCCGCGGGCCGATTTCGAACGCGCCATGGAACTCTCCTCGCAGATGGGATTCCCGCTGGCGCTGGAACTGGAGAGCGGCGTATTCGTCAACCGTGTGACGCCCGAGGTGGAACGGCTGGCGCATATGGTCGCGCATCCCGTGCCCGAGCAGACCGACCTCCGTGCGCTTTTCGACCGGAGCGAGTGCTGCCAGATGTGTTTCTATCTGGATACGGAGGCCGAACGGCGCGTCATGGCGCAGTTGCCCGGGCTTGCGGCGAGCCGATGGTGCCCGATTTTTGCCGACATCAATGTTGCAGGCATCGACAAGGCCACGGGCATGAGGGAATTTATGTCCGCCTACGGGTACCGGGCTTCGGAAGTAGCGGCCTTCGGCGACGGCGGCAACGACGTGGCGATGCTGTCGGCCGCGGGGGTGGGGGTTGCCATGGGCAATGCCTGCGAGGAGGCGCTGCACGCTGCCGATTACGTGACCGCCCCGGTCGACGAGGACGGCATTGCCCGGGCGCTGGGGCATCTGGGTATTCTGGACGATTGAGTTTGAATTTATCGAAGATATGAGCTTGATTCTATGTGTCGAGACCGGTACGGACGTTTGTTCGGTCGGTATTGCAAAGGACGGGGAGCTGCTTTCGCTGCGCGAGAGCGACGAAGGGCGTGACCACGCCCGCAAGGTCGGCGTGTTCGTCGACGAGCTTTTGCGCGAAACGGGCATTGCGCCCGACGAACTGGATGCTGTGGCCGTGGGCAAGGGCCCCGGCTCCTATACGGGGCTGCGGATCGGCGTTTCGTTCGCCAAGGGGCTGTGCTACGGGGTGCGTAAGCCGCTGGTGGCCGTCGGGTCGCTCGATGCGCTGGCCGAAGTGGCGCTCGAAGATTACGAAGCCGGGATTCTTTCCGTCCCCGACTGGGAACATGCCTACCTCTGCCCGATGGTCGATGCCCGCCGCATGGAGGTCTATGCGCAGGTATTCGATACGGCCGGAAAGCCCCTGAACGAGGTTTCGGCCGAGGTCGTCGACGGGGAGAGTTTTGCGCACTTCCGTTCGCAGGGGAGGCCGTTCGTGATCTTCGGCAGCGGGGCCCGCAAATGCGCCGGGATACTGCCCGACGCCGTGCTTGTCGAGGTCGCCCCTTCCGCACGCGGGCTTGCGCGGCTGGCCCAGCGTGCGCTCGATGCGGGATGCACGGAAGATATCGCCTATTTTGAACCTTTCTACCTGAAGGATTTTGTCGTTACGACGTCGAAGAAAAAGTTGTTCTGACGGCGTTTTTCATGCTGTGGCGTCCGGCATGGCCGTAAGACCCGGGGCTTTTCGGGGTTGCTGTACGGCGAACCCACAGAATCGGGGTTTCGGCGGGAGTGTATCGGTATGACGGAGGCGGAGTTGATAAAATGCCTGTCGGAGCGGTTTTATTCCGATTTTGCCGACACGGTGGCCCGGCGCGTGCGCGATGCGGGTGCCGTGGGGTTGCTGTATGAGGTGGTGACCTCCCGCTATGAGGGGTTGCCGCGTGCCGTGAAGCACAAGGTAGCTTTCCGGGGTGCGTATGTGCTCGAAAAGATCTATTTCGACGCCCCGGATTCGTTCATGCCCTATGCCGGCCTGTTTTGCCGGACGGATTTCCCGGCCTGCGCCGATCCCAGCGCCCGGCGCCATTTTGCAAAGGTCATGGCCGACCTGCTGGGGCGTTTCGCGCCTCAGGTGCGGGATCTGGAGCGGATTGCCGAGGCTGCCGCCCGGTGGGCGGTCGATCCGGGGGCGAAGGTCGCCGTGAAGATTTGGGCGGTCGAGGTGCTGAAGCATTGCCGGCAGCGTGTCGGCTGGGTTCAGGAGGTGTGGGACGACCTTGTGGAGACGATGGCGCACGACGCAACGCCGGGGATCGAAGTGCGGATGCGCAAAAGCTGGAAGGAATCCAGCAGGCCGTGAGTCGGGTTTTGCGCACGACATGGGAAATCTCCTGCCGGGAAATGTAAAAGCCCGCCGAACATCGGCGGGCTTTTACATGTTACAGGGGGCTTTGCCCGGCTCATATTTTCCAGGTTTCCATGTTCCTCTGAGCTCCGGTGCCCGGTTCCTCTGTTCCCGGTTCCTCTGTTCCCGGTTTCTACCGTTCCCGGATTCTTTTGTTCCCGGATTCTTTTGTTCCGGCGTTCCTCTGTTCCTCGCTTCTCGTGTTTCCGGGCGGGTGCGCCGGGCAGTTCGGTTATTCTTCGCCTCCGGCTCCGGGAACCGGATTCCCGCCCCCGGCTTCGGTGGCGGGGATGCCTGGGAGGTCGTCCTCCCCGGCGGCTTCGAGCGTGCGCGCGGAGTGCTGTTTCTTGGTTTGCAGGCGCGCCGTCCTGCGCAGCCGTTCCCCGACGCGGATGATGTTGTCGTTGCCCGTGCAGAGCCGTTTGTAGGCGTCGTCATAGGCGTCGCGTGCCTTGTCCAGCGCCGTGCCGACCCCTTCGAGCGAACCGGTGAAGGCCACCAGCTGTTCGTAGAGTTTCAGCCCGCATGCGGCGATGTCCCTGGTGTTCTTGTCCTGGTCGTTGTATTTCCACAGGTCGGCGACCAATTTGAGCAGGGCGAAAAGATTCGTCGGCGACGAGATGATGACCTTCTTGTCGTAGGCGTCCGACCAGATGGCCGCGTCGTTCTGCAGGGCGGCGAGGAAGGCCGGCTCGTTGGGGATGAACATGATGACGAAGTCGGGCGAGTTGAGCAGGCGCTGGTACTCCTTGCGTCCCAGTTCGTTGACGTGCTGGCGGACGGAGGCCGTGTGGGCAGCGAGGTAGCGGCGGCGCTCCTCTTCGGTTTCGGCCGAGGTGTAGCCTACGAAAGCCGTGAGCGAAACTTTCGAGTCGATGACGATGTCTTTCTTCTCGGGCAGGTGCAGCACGACGTCGGGTCGCAGGTTGTGTCCCTCGGCGTCCTTGATGTTGTATTGCGTTTCGTAGTGGATGCCCTTGATGAGCGCCGAACTGTCCAGGATCGTTTCCAGCAGCATTTCGCCCCAGTCGCCCTGCACTTTCGAATTGCCTTTCAGTGCGTTCGTCAGGTTCGTGGTCTCGGTCGTGATGCGCCGGTTGAGTTCCATCAGGTTTTTCAGCTCGGCCTTCAGTTCGCCGCGCTGTGCCGTCTGGGTGGTGTAGATGTCCTCGACGCGCTTTCGGAATTCGGCGATGTTGTCGCGGAAGGGTTTGAGCAGCACGTCGAGCGACTCCTTGTTGGTCTCCTTGAAATGCTTGGACTGCTCGCCCAGTATCTCGGTTGCAAGGTTGCGGAACTGGGCCCGGAAGGTCTCCTCCAGTTTTTCGCGCTCGGCTTTTTCGGCCGCGCGATCCTCGGCGTTCTTCGCGCGCAGCGATGCGATCTCGGTCTGGGACGAGGCGCGGAGTGCCGCCAGTTCCGCTTCGGTGCGTGTCCGCTGCTCGGTCAGCGCCTGCACCTGTCCTTCGTAGCGCTGCCGCAGCTCTTTTTCCGCGGACAAGGCCTGTTCCGCGGCGGCCAGCCGGGCTTCGGCCACCGCCAGCCGCGAAGAGGCATCGCGCTCGCGGGCTTCGGAGGCTTGGTTATCAGCGGCAAGCCGTCGGGCGTCCCGGCGCCACAGCACGAGGAACAGTGCGACGGGCACTGCCAGGCTGCATGTAGCGGCCAATATGAAAAGGGTGGTAGGAGTCATCGCGTGTTTTTGTGTCTGTTTCCATGCAAAAATAGCAATTTATTCCCGGAAAAACATCCCGTCCCGGGACATGCGCGATAATTTAGCCCCGCAACGCAATTTTTACCCCCTATGTCGCAGGTTGTTCCGCAATTTTTTATAGCTTTGCTTGTTCCAAATACGGACTCAAATAATTCGAATATGAAAAAAACGCTACGATCCTTGAAGCTGGCCTGCCTTGCAGCGGTGTCCATGCTGGTTGTTTCCTGCGGCGGAGGTGCCGATTACCGCAACCTCCTGCCTGCCGATTCCTTTATGACGATGTCGGTCAATCCCGCTTCGCTTCTGCAGAAGAGCGATGCCGGCGACATCGGGCAGCATCCGCTCTTCATCCGGCTCAAGGCCGAGCTCGACAAAGCCGAGGGCATCACCGCCGAGGAGAAGGAATACCTGCTCGCCCTGCTGAAGAACCCCTGCGAATCGGGTGTCGACCTGAAAAAAGACCTGTTCTTCTTCATGTCGATGGATGGCGCGATGCAGTCCCCGAATGTCCGGGGCGGTATGCTGCTGCCCGTCGGCGACAAGGCGAAACTGGACGCCCTGCTTGCACGCATCGGCGAGAAAAGCGGCATTGCACCCCGGCACGAGGGCGGCATCTCGGTCATCGCATTGGGCGAGGACAGCTCCGTGAGCGGTTTGTGCGCCTACAACGATGTGGCTGTCATGCTCTATTTCGCGCAGGGGTCGCCGGAAAGCGCAATCGATGCCGTTAAGAAACTCTTTGCCCAGAAGTGCGGCGAGAGCCTGATGGGTGACAAGGTCGTTGCCGACCAGCTCTCCGAGAAGAACGACATCAACATGGTGATGGCCTATTCGGCGCTGGCGTCGATGCTGGACAGCAACCCGATGGTGGGTTCGATGCCGATGATGGATGCCCTCAAGGGTGCCACGCTGGCAAGTTCCGTCAATTTCGAGAAGGGCCGGATCGTTTGCGATGCCACCATGTCGTACAAGGACAAGGAGAGCGAGCAGAAAATGATGGATTTTTACGCCTATGTGAAACCCCAGACGGGAGCCCTGTTGCGCTACGTGCCCCGGAATACGATCGGTGCGATGGCCTACGGCCTCGACGGCGAGAAGATGTATTCGGTGTTCTCCGCAATGCCCGGTTACGGTATGCTGATGGCCAACCCGATGGTCAAGCAGGTGATGGATGCCTTCAGCGGCGACTGCGTGATTTCGTTCTCGGGAATTACTCCCGACCGGTATCCCGTGGCATCGCTGCTGGCCCAGGTGAAGGATCCCGCCGTGTTGCAGACGATTGTCTCCAACCTCTCCGGCATGCCCATCCAGAAGGCGGGCGAAGGCGAGTATACGATCAGCATGGGCGGCGTCACGGTGATGTTCGGCGTGAAGGGCGACGTGCTCTACTGTACGACCGATGCGGTTGTGAAATCGGCGCTCGACGGTGCGGATATCGAATCGCTGGCTTCGATGAGCAAGATATTCAAGGGCCAGTCGGGAAGCTTCTACGTCGATTTCGAGGGTGTGAACGCGCTGACCGCACAGCTTGTCGGCGGGAATGTCGACAAGCAGGTCGAGGCCGCGCTCTCCGTGCTGGCCATGTTCGAAGACCTGGAAGCCTATGGTACGATGAAGGGCGGAACTGCCGTAGTCAATATGACGGACAAGGAGCAGAACTCCTTTAAGACCATCTGCGACAAAATCGGCGAGCTGATCCGCCTGTACGTGCCGGAGGCAAATCTGTAATAACCTCCGGGGTTTATGGGAAACGGCCGTCCGGGATTCGAACGGCCGTTTCCCTTGAAATAAAGAACGTATGGAATCGATAACTTTGCAACGGGTGCTGCCCTGCGTGTTCGCGGGGGAGGCTGCCCCGCGGGATTCGGGGGTCTGGTTGCAGGAGGTAACCTTCCGCAAGGGGGAGTACTGCCTGCTCGAGGCGGCTTCGGGGACGGGAAAAACTTCGCTGTGCCACTTCCTCTACGGCATCCGGGAGGATTACACGGGGAAGATACTCTTCGACGGGGCGGATTGCCGCGGCTTTTCCGCCGCGGCGTGGAGCGGCCTGCGCCGCAGGTCGCTGAGTATGCTTTTCCAGGATTTGCGTCTTTTCGGCGAATTGACCGTCGCGGAGAATATCGGCCTGAAAAACGAGCTCACGCATTTCAAGACGCAGGAGCAGATCGGGCGAATGCTCGAGGCTGCGGGTATCGCCGATAAGCGGGATGCCCCGGTCGAAAAGCTCTCCTTCGGACAGCAGCAGCGCGTGGCCTTCATTCGCTGCATGTGCCAGCCGTTCGATTTCATCCTGCTCGACGAGCCCGTCAGCCACCTCGATGCCGCTAACGGGGAGTTGCTCTCCGGGATGCTGCTGGAAGAGGCGCAGGCGCAGGGGGCGGGCATCGTCGTCACCTCGGTGGGCAGCCGGCTCGGGCTTCCCTACCATAAAACCCTTACGCTATGACGCTGCTTTGGAAATTGCTGCGCAGCCATCTGAGCGTCGCGCAGACCGTAGGTTTCGCCCTCGCCGGGGTCGTGGGCATGACCATCGTGCTCACCTCGGTGCAGGCTTACCGCGATGTCATGCCGGTCTTCGATGCCCCCGATTCGTTCATGCGGGGCGATTACCTTGTGCTTTCGAAACGGGTCGGCGCGCTCCAGACGATCGGGTTGGGGAGCAGCGACTTTACCCCCGGGGAGCTGGAGGAGCTGGGCGGACAGCCTTTCGTCCGGGATGTCGGGGCTTTCACGCCGGCGGACTACCGGGTGAAGGGTACGGTGGGCATGGGCGGCGTGCAGCTCTCGACCTACCTGTTTTTCGAGGCGGTGCCCGACCGCTTCCTCGATGTCGCCTCCGGGAAGTGGAAATACGAACCCGGCGACGGGGACATCCCCATCATCATCCCGCGCAATTACCTGAACCTCTACAATTACGGGTTTGCCAAGTCGCAGGGGCTGCCGCAGATTTCGGAGGGGATATTCCAGCGGGTTTCGCTCGGCATCGAGGTCGCCGGCAACGGGCGGACTGAACAGTTCCGGGGCCGTATCGTCGGGTTGTCGAACCGCCTCAATACGATCCTCGTTCCGGAGTCTTTCATCCGTTGGTCGAACGGGCGGTTCGGCCAGGGCGGGGAGAAACAGGCATCGCGGGTCATCGTCGAGACCGACCGTCCTGTGGATGCCGCGATTTCGGCTTACCTCGACGGCAAGGGCTATGAGGCCGAAGGCGACCGCCGTGACGACGGGAAGGCTGCCTATTTCTTGCAGCTTGCGGCCGGAGGACTCGGAGGGGTGGGGCTGGTGTTCAGCGTGATGTCTTTCTACATTCTGATGCTGAGCATTTTCCTGCTCTTGCAGAAGAACAGCGCGAAACTGGAGACCCTGCTTCTGCTGGGTTATGCACCGGGGCGTGTGGCACGGCCGTATTGGTTGCTGACCCTGTGGCTCAACCTGGGTGTCCTCGTCGTGGCCGTGGTGCTGTCGTGGCTGGTGCGTATGTGGTACCTGCCCGAACTGGCGGCATTGCAGGAGGGGTATGCCCCCTCCGGGGTCGGCGTTACATGGGTATGCGGCATAGGGCTTGCATTGCTGCTTTCGCTGTCCAACGGCATTGCGATACGCCGGAGGATCGACACCCTGAACCGGAAAAGATCCTGACCGGCAGCTCTTTCGGGACGGAATCCCCGGAAAGACCGTGCGACAGGGAACCGGCATTCGGAATCCCGAACTGCAACCCCGAACCCCAAAACCCGGGTTTGCAGGGACGGAATCCCGCTCCGAAGCGTGGGAAACTGCCGGGAAATGACTATATTTGTCGTAAGTAATATTCGAACCATGAACAGAATCGTAGCACCTTCGATGCTTTCGGCCGATTTCGGCCACTTGGAACGCGACACGCAGATGGTCGACCGCAGTGCGGCCGAGTGGGTACATATCGACGTGATGGACGGCGTGTTCGTCCCCAATATCTCCTTCGGGTTTCCGGTGCTGAAGGCCATCCGCAAGGTGACCGCAAAGTGCCTCGACGTGCACCTGATGATCGTCGAGCCGGAGCGTTACGTAGCGCGTTTCGCCGAGGCGGGCGCCGACATCGTGACCTTCCACTACGAAGCCACGTACGATCCCAGAGGGTGCATAGAAATGATCCGCAAGGCCGGTGCGAAGGCCGGGGTGTCGATCAAGCCGGCGACTTCGGTCGAGGTGCTGCGCGATATCCTCCCGCTGGTCGACCTGGTGCTGGTGATGAGCGTCGAACCCGGTTTCGGCGGGCAGTCGTTCATCCCGGCTTCGATCGGGAAGATCGAAGCCCTGCGGGCGATGGCCCGGGAGCTGGGCTTGCAGACCATCATCGAGGTCGACGGCGGCATCTCGTCGCACAATGCCCGCGAGGTTTATCAGGCGGGTGCCGACGTGCTGGTTGCCGGCAATGCCGTTTTCGGCGCCGAAGACCCGCAGGCCGAGATCGTGCGGATGCTCAACGCCTGACCATTCGGCGCGCCGGATATTTCGGGGCGAAGCGGCCAGGGTTTTCAGGGATTCCGGACGTCTCGTGTTCCGGGTTTTGCCTGGGTGTCGCGCCCGTATTGCATTCCGCAGCGGCTTAGGGGACGATGTGCCGTCGGGTCTCGTCGTCCAGCAGGCGGCGCAGGTCGCGCAGCAGGTCGTCGTCGCGGAAATAGCCGGAGCCGTAGGTCAGGTTGAACGCGTAATCGAAATCGGCGGGATTGGCACCTTGGTTATGCTGGATGATGGTCTCGGCTTTGTCGAGGGCTTTCACCCACCGCGCCTCGGGCGTCTGGCATGCTTCGTATTCCTCCCATATCTTCCGGATTGCCGTTCCGGCCGCGGGCGGGAGCATGCGCGTCAGTTTGTCGATTGCGACCAGCTCCGAAGCCTCCTTGGTGCCGTCGGCCATCTGTGCCACGGCCGGGATATCCCCGTCGTACGCTTCGCCGAGGTCGTGGACGAGGCACATCAACAATACCCGTTGCATGTCCAGCCGGGGGCGTTCGCCGGTGAGGACGGCGGCCAGCAGGGCCAGCCGCCAAGAGTGCTCGGCCGTGCTTTCGTGCCTCCCGGTCGAGGTGTGTGCCGTGCGCAGGACGTCTTTCAGCCGTTCGGCCTCGCGGATGAACCGCAGGTAGCGTTCCAACTTCTCCATACTATAACAATGTTCGTTTCGGAGTCCAAAGATACGATATGTCGGATTAAATCACTAACTTTGCCGTGATTTTAGACAGACCATGATATCTCTTGACAATCTTACTGTAAGTTACGGGGGCTGGACGCTCTTCGACAACATATCGTTCCTGATAAACCCCAAAGACCGCATCGGCCTCGTCGGCCGGAACGGGGCGGGCAAAACCACGCTGCTGCGCATCATTACGGGCGAGCAGCAACCGACCTCGGGCAGCGTGACCCTGAACGGCGACTGTACGATCGGCTACCTGCCGCAGACCATGCGTGTGGCCGATACGACGACGCTCGTCGAGGAGACCGCCAAGGCGTTCGAGGAGGTGCTGCGCCTCGAGGCCGAGATCGAGCACCTGACGCGCGAGATCGCGGAGCGTACCGACTACGAAAGCGACGGTTATGCGCAGCTGTTGCACCGCCTGAACGATGCGCAGGATCACTACCATATCCTCGGCGGCGAGACCCGCGATGCGGATATCGAAAAGACGCTGCTGGGGCTCGGGTTCAAACGCGAGGATTTCGGACGTCCGACGAGCGAATTCTCGGGCGGCTGGCGCATGCGTATCGAGCTGGCGAAACTGCTGTTGCGCCGTCCCTCGATCTTCCTGCTCGATGAGCCGACGAACCACCTCGACATCGAGTCGATCCAGTGGCTCGAGGATTACCTGAAGAATTACAGCGGCGCCGTGCTGCTGATTTCGCACGACCGCGCTTTCCTCGACAACGTCACCAACCGCACGGTCGAGCTTTCGCTGGGCAAAGCGACCGATTACAAGGTTTCCTATTCGAAATATGTCGTGCTGCGCGCCGAACGCCGGGCACAGCAGATGGCTGCCTATGAAAACCAGCAGCGCATGATCGAAAAGACCGAGGAATTCATCGAGAAGTTCCGCTACAAACCCACCAAGTCGAACCAGGTGCAGTCGCGCATCAAGCAACTCGAACGCCTCGAACGGCTCGAGGTCGAGGAGGAAGACTTGGCGACGCTCAATATCAAGTTCCCGCCCGCACCCCGCTCGGGACAGATCGTGGCCGAGATCAACGAAGCCGGGATGTCGTTCGGGGCGAAGCATGTCTTCAGCGGCGCGAATTTCATCATCGGAAAGGGCGACAAGATCGCCCTCGTCGGCCGTAACGGCGAAGGCAAGACCACGCTGGCGCGTATGCTCGTCGGGCAGCTGACGCCGACCGAAGGTTCGGTGCGGCTCGGTGCCAACGTCAATATCGGCTACTATGCCCAGAACCAGGACGACCTGATGGACGGCGAATTCACCGTCTACGATACGCTCGACCGCGTGGCCGTGGGGGACATCCGTACCCGCCTGCGCGATATCCTCGGGGCGTTCCTGTTCCGCGGCGAGGATATCGACAAAAAGGTCAAGGTGCTTTCGGGCGGCGAGCGGGCACGTCTGGCCATGGCCCGCATGATGCTCGAACCGCGCAACCTGCTGGTACTGGACGAGCCGACCAACCACATGGACATGCGTTCGAAGGACATCCTCAAGAATGCCATCATGAAGTACGACGGCACGGTCGTCGTCGTGTCGCACGACCGCGAATTCCTCGACGGCATGGTGCAGAAGGTCTACGAGTTCCGCGACGGCGGGGTGAAGGAGTATCTCGGAGGGATCTACTATTTCCTCGAAAAGCGGAAGCTGGAGTCGCTCCGGGAGATCGAACGCAGGGAGGCCCCGCAGAAACCCGCCGTGCAGGCAGCCCCGAACCCCGGGGCCGCCGTTTCTGGCAAACTCACCTACGAGCAGCGCAAGGAGCAGGAGAAACAGCTGCGCAAGCTGCGCCGGGCGGTCGAGGGAATCGAGGCGGAACTTGCCGCGATCGAAAAACAGATCGCCGCCTACGATGCGAAATTCGCTGTGGCGACCACCTACGACGAAGCCGACTACAAGGCCTACAACGACCTGAAAGCCCGTTACGACCACCAGATGCACGAGTGGGAGAAGGCATCGTACGAACTCGAATTAACCGAGGAACAGTGATTTCCGGGAAACCCGGCTGAACCTTGTGCCGCCCGCCCCGGGGCAAATGAAAAATAAGCTGCTATGGACAACATTATTTTCGGGATACGTCCCGTGGCCGAAGCCATCGAGGCTGGACGCCAGATCGAGAAACTTTACATCCGCAAAGGTGCCGAAGGACAGCTGATGACGGAGCTGAAAGACCTCTGCATCCGTCACCGCGTGCGGATGCAGGAGGTGCCGGTCGAAAAGCTCAACCGCCTCACGCGCGGCAACCACCAGGGCGTCGTGGCGCAGATTTCGGCCATCGAATATGTCGAGTTGGCCGACATCCTGGAACGGGTGCCCGAGGACGAGACGCCGCTGGTGGTGATCTTCGACGGGGTGACCGACGTCCGCAATTTCGGCGCCATCGCCCGCTCGGCCGAGTGCGCCGGGGCGCACGGCCTGGTGACGCCGCTGAAGAACTCGGCCCCCGTGAATGCCGAGGCGATCCGCTCGTCGGCCGGGGCGCTGACGACGATCCCGGTCTGCCGCGTGGGGTCGATCCGCAATACGATAAAACTGCTCCAGACCGAAGGGTTTCAGATCGTCGCCGCAACCGAGAAGAGCCGCAAACTGCTCTACGATGCCGATTTCCGCAAGCCTACGGCCCTGGTGATGGGCGCCGAGGATACGGGCATCTCGAAGGAGGTGCTCAAACTCTGCGACGAACAGCTGGCAATCCCCCTGATCGGGCATATCGAATCGCTGAACGTCTCGGCCGCAGCGGCCGTGATGCTTTTCGAGGTCGTGCGCCAGCGTATCGGACAATAAACGAAAACCATGAAAGCGAAACTCGGACATTACGTGCAGTGGCTTCGGGAGGGGTTCCTGCAAATGCTGCGCCTGCACCCTGTGGAGGCGGGATTGATTGCCCTCGGATGTATCGGCTGCCTCGTCGCCTACGAGACGGACAGCGACGACACCCTGGTCAGGCTGGCGCTCGTGCCGCTGGCCTTCGCTGTTGCGCTGGCCTTCAATAACCTTGCGGGGCCGGGGCCGTGGCGGAAAGTCTACTGGGTATGCTGGGCGCCTTTCGTGCCGTTCGCGTTCTGGGGAGGTCTGGAGGACTGGCTCGCCAGCGAGCCGTCGTTCATCACCTTCGGCATCCTGGCGCCCCTGGCGCTGCTGCTCTGCCGCCGTGCCGTGTGCAACAAGCGGTTCGTCGACGACATCATGGTGTGGCTGCGTTCGGGCATCCTCGCTGCGCTCTTCGCCAATGTGGCGCTGGGGTTGTTCTCTGCCATACTCTTCTCCACGACCTATATCTTCGGGCTCGAAGGGAGTTGGATCGAGCATGTCTGGATATATGCGCTGATCCTTTTCGAGACCTTCGTCGGCCCGGTGCTTTTCCTGATGATGTACGACCGTTGGGCCGGTGCCGAATGCCGCGGCAGCCGCATCCTCGACGTGTTGCTGAACTATATCGTGACGCCCGCACTGCTGATCTACACCGCCATACTCTGCCTTTACATGGTCAAGATTCTCGTTACGTGGTCTTTGCCCGAGGGCGGGGTGGCCTATCTGGTGTTCGGGTTCACACTGCTGGCCCTCGGGGTCAAAGCGTTGCAGCCGTTGTTGCAGAAACGCATGTACGACTGGTTCTTCGACTGCTTCAGCCTGGTGTCGTTGCCTACGCAGCTGCTGTTCTGGATCGGCGTCCTGCGTCGTACGAACGAATACGGGCTTACCGAACCGCGCGTATACCTGCTTGTCTGCGGCGGGCTGATGACGCTCTGCGTGCTGTTGTTCCTCTCGCGCCGTACCGGGCGCTACCTGTACGTCGGCCTGGCGGGGTTCGTCTGTTTTGCGGCTTTGGCCTACCTGCCTGTGCTCGAACCGCAGCGCATAGCGACCGGCTCGCAGGTGCGCCGTGCCGTCCGTGTGGCAAAACAGCTTAACATGCTCGACGGCGAGGGCCGGCTGCAACTGGACGCCTTTGTCCCCGACACCCTGCTGCGCCGGGATTACCGCCGCCTTTACGAGGCGCTCGATTATGTTGCCGACCATGATACGCTGGCCTTCGCCCGGTTCGGGGTGGAGATCGGCAAAGTCCGCGAGGCCGTGCCGGATCTGTTCCGCGATTATGTGGTCTACGGCTACGATTACCGTACCAACGACAACTGGATATCGGTGTACCCGGACGGGGTGCGGCGCATCGACCTTGCCCAAGGGTATCGGGTGCTGTATGCCAACCTTTCGTACAATCGTTACGACCGGAGCCGCAGGCCGTATTACCGGTTCGCGGACGATACGCTGCGGATCGACTTCGGCACGGAACGCTCCGAATTCGTAATTTCCGCACCCGCCCTGTTGCAGCGGCAACTGCGGCGTGCGGGTAAGGGAGATTATCCCCTGCCCTCTGAGCTGGAGAACGCTGCCGATGAACTTCTGACCTATTCGGATGAAGAGTTGTTGATCCTGTTTTCCAGTATGAGCATCGAACGGCGGGATTCTGCGCTTCGCCTCGACGATGTGGATATCTCGGCCATTATGGCCCGTTAGGCATGCTTACGACCGTCGAACATCCCCGGCTGGGTGAGGTCGTCCTCTCCCAGTCGCGCCGCGCACGCCGCATTTCGATCAGCGTGCGCGGGACGGGGTGTGTCCGCCTGTCATTCCCTTACGGGGTTTCCGCGCGGCGGGCGATGGAATTTCTCGAACGCAAAGCCGGATGGGTCGAGGCGGCCCGGGCACGGCTTGCGCAGCGGCGTGCCGCACTGCCGCCGCAGTTGCCTCCTGCCGAGGAGAAAGCCCGCATCGAGGAGCTGCGGCGCGCTGCCAGGGCCGACCTGCCCGACCGTATCGGACGGATCTCCCGCATTACGGGGCTGAAGTACAACAAACTGACGATCCGTGCCTCGCGTACGAAGTGGGGTAGCTGTACCGGGACGAACAACATTTCGCTGAGCCTTTTCCTGATGGTGCTTCCCGAACACCTGCGCGATTTCGTCATCGTCCACGAGCTGTGCCATACCGTCCACCACGACCATTCCCCGAAGTTCCATGCGTTGGTCGACCGTCTGGTCGGGGGCAATGAAAAAGCCCTTAACCGGGAGTTAAAGGCTTTTTCGATTCGGGGCTGACGCCCCACCCAAACATAACAATCCTATTAAAGGGAACCACCCGCTCCGCGGCGGCCGTCCGGGCTGCCGTGAAGCCTCGCTATTTCCGTTGTTTAACCAAATATTGTTCTTCCCGGTATGTGAAGCTGATGAAGAGGAAGGCCAGTGCGCACGCCGCGAGCAGCATGATGAATCCCCAGTCCCAGCCCAGGTGCTGTACGATCGAACCCATGGCGATGTTGGCGAGGATGGCCGTGCCGAAGAAGTATCCGAAGAATCCGGTCAGTCCGGCGGCTGTCCCGGCGGCTTTCTTGGGTGCGAGGTCGAGGGCCTGTACGCCGATCAGCATCACGGGGCCGTAGATCAGGAATCCGATGGCGATCAGCGATATGTTGTCCAGCAGTACGCTGTCCATGTTTTTCCAGTAGATCACGACGAAGACCGCGACGAGTGCCATGTAGATCATGGTCGTGATGGCCCGGCGTCCTTTGAAGACCTTGTCCGACAACCATCCGCAGATGATCGTGCCGGGGATGGCAGCCCATTCGTATGCCGAGTAGGCCCAGCCCACATCCTTGATGTCATAACCCTTGATGTCCTTCAGGTAGGTCGGCGCCCAGTCCAGTACGCCGTAACGCACCAGATACACGAATGCATTGGCAAAGGCTATATACCAGAGTATCTTGTTGTTGAGTACGTATTTGAAGAAGATTTCCTTCGTCGTAAGCTCCTGTTCCGACTTCTCGCTGTAATTTTTGGGGTAGTCGTTGCGGTATTTCTCGATGGGCGGGAGCCCGGTCGACTGGGGCGTGTCGCGGATCAGCAGGAATGCCAGCATTGCGACCACGATGGCCACCACGGCGGGGAACCAGAACGTACCGATCTGCCACGACCCGAACCATAACAGTCCGTAGGCCGCCATCGGGCCGATCATGCCGCCGCCGACGTTGTGGGCCACGTTCCAGACCGACATCTTCGTGCCGCGTTCGTTCTGCGAGAACCAGTGGGTCATGACGCGTCCGCACGGGGGCCAGCCCATACCCTGGAACCAGCCGATGAGGAACTGCGTGATGAACATCATGATGATCGACGAGATACCGGCCGATGTCCCGAGGAACATCGTCACCAGCGCCGACAACACCAGTCCCAGCGGCAGGAAGACACGGGCGTTGCTGCGGTCAGAAACGCCGCCCATCAGGAACTTCGAAAGCCCGTAGGCAATGGCGTTCGCCGAGAGCGCGATGCCCAGGTCACCCTTGTCGAAACCCATTTCGACAAGGTGGGGCATGGCCAGCGTGAAATTCTTGCGGACAAGGTAGTAACCGGCATATCCGATGAAGATGCCGATGAATACCTGCAACCGCAGCCGCTTGTACTCTTTGTCTATTTTTTCCGCAGCGACGGGCGGCTTGTGTTTAGGGGGGCGTAGTATTTTCCACATGGTTCAGCGATCAGTTTTGTTCAAAGATATACGTTTTCGCCAAATCCGTGAAATCCTTTACCTGTGTATCGACCCAGGCCTGGTCGTGTCCCAGTTCTCTGGCCATCATCGCGGCTACCTTCGGCGCCGCCGCAATGGCTTCGCGGGCATCGACGAAGAGCAGGCGCACACGGCGCGAAAGCACGTCCTCGACCGTCATGGCCATCTCCTCGCGTACGGCCCACAGCACCTCGGCATAGGTATAGCCGTATTTGGGCGAGAGTTTCTCGCCCAGCTCGGGCTGCTGCTTGATAAGGTTGAGGATCTTGGGCTCGTCGCTGCCGTAGACGTACATGTGATCCGCCAGGTTGGGGTTCTTGCGGTAGCCGTGGATGCGCAGTTTCTTGGTCACGCACTTGCGGACGGGCAACTTGGCGACCTCGATCGCCTTGTCCACCGTATCTTCGGCCATCAGACGGTAGGACGTCCATTTGCCGCCCGTGATCGTCACCAGCCCGTTGTCCGAAACGATGATCTTGTGGCTGCGCGAAATTTCCTTGGTGTTTTTGCCCTCCTTTTTGGGCGCCGCCAGCGGACGCTGCCCTGCGAAGACCGAAAGGATGTCCTTGTAGGTCGGTGCGGGGTTCATGTAGAGCCCTGCCGTGCCGAGGATGAAGTCGATCTCCTCCTTGAGCGGGCGCGGGTCTTCCTCGGCCTTGGGACGTACGATGTCCGTGGTGCCGACCACGACCTTGTCGTGCCAGGGCACGGCGAACAGCACGCGGCCGTCCGAGGTCTTGGGTACCATGATGGCGTAGTCGCTCTGCAGGAATTTCATGTCGAGCACCAGGTGCACGCCCTGGCTCGGGGTGACCATCTTGCGGTGCGTAGGGCTGTCCATGTGCATGATGTCGTCCACGAAGCACCCTGCGGCGTTCACCACGCTGCGGGCCTTGATTGTGTGCTCTTCGCCCGTGAGGTTGTCCACGAATTTCACGCCGGCCGCACGTCCCGCATCGTCGTGTACGATCCCCGTAACGCTCGCCTGGTTCACGACCGTGCCGCCGTTCTCGATGCATGTCTGTGCGAGGTTGATCGCCATGCGCGAGTCGTCGAACTGCCCGTCGTGGTATACGACGCCGCCCTTGAGCCCCTTTTCGACCGAAGTGGGGATGTATTTCATCACTTTCTTTGCCGAAATGAATTTCGATCGGCCGTAACCGAAGCCGAACGAGAGCATGTCGTAGAAGGTCAGACCGCAAAAATAGAGGAAATTATCCCAGTAACTGTAATTCGAGATCACGAATGCCTGGTCTTTGACCAGGTGCGGGGCGTTGGCTTTCATGCGGCCGCGTTCGCGCAGGGCTTCGAGTACCAGCATGACATCGCCTTTCTGCAGGTAGCGGACGCCGCCGTGCACGAGCTTCGTACTGCGGCTCGAGGTGCATTTGGCGAAGTCGGTCTTTTCGAGCAGCGCTACGCTCAGCCCGCGGGTCGCCGCGTCGACCGCCACGCCGAGGCCCGTGGCGCCTCCGCCTACCACTACGATATCCCAAACCTTGTCTTTCTCGGATAGTTTTTTGATCTGTGCAAGTCTTTCCATAAATACATGAATTTCGTTTCGCAACAAAATTACATATGATTTTTTGTATTTCAAAATAAAATATGTTTTATTTCATAATATTTCGTTTCGGAGCACAATATATTGCCGAAAAAAATATTTCTCCGGAAGGTTTCGATCTAATTTCGGATTATTTTCGTATCTTGCATTATAAAACCAAATTTTTAATCGACCTATGAATAAATCCGGCGAAGAGACTATTTTGAGCCTTCCGGAGCGTCATAACCGGATCCTGGCACTGTTGCAGCAGAACGGCTCCATATCCGTCGTGCAGCTGGCCGAGTTGTTCAAGGTTTCGGAGGTCACGATCCGCAAAGACCTCTCTTTCCTCGAACAACAGAAGAAACTCTACCGCACGCACGGCAGTGCGATCCTTATCAGCCCCTATATCAGCGACCGCCACGTCAACGAGAAGGAGAAGAAAAACGTGGCGGAGAAACGGGCCATCGGGGCCAAGGCCGCAAGCCTTGTCGCGCAGGACGATTCGATCATCATCGCGTCGGGCACGACCATGGCCTTCCTCGCGCGCGAAATCAAGCCCGTCGGACACCTGACGGTCATCACGGCGGCCGTTCCCGTGACATCGATCCTTTCGCAGGACACCAATGTCGACGTGATCCAGTTAGGGGGCATTACCCGCAGCAGTTCGGTGTCGGTCGTGGGGCCCTTTGCCGAACAGATGCTCGGCAACTTCAACTGCAGCAAACTGTTCGTCGGGGTCGACGGCATCGACCTCGAATTCGGGCTTACGACGACCAACATGCTCGAAGCGGCGCTGAACCGTGTGATGATGAACGCCGCGCAGAAGGTCATCGTACTGGCCGACAGTTCGAAATTCGGACGCCGCGGCTTCAGCAAGATCTGCGACCTGGAGGCTGTCGACCGCATCATCACCGACAATGGCATCCAGCCCCTTTACCTCGACCGGCTGCGCGAGCGCGGCATCGAGGTGATCGTCGTCGACGCATGACGTGCTGCCTGATGAAAACGGGCGGGCTGTGATCCACAGTCCGCCCGTCATATTTTGTCCCGGTATGTTTATTTCAGCAAAGCCTGCAACCGCTCGGGGTAATCCGTCGTGATGTAATCCACGCCCAGGTCGATGAAGTAGCGCATGTCCTCTTCCTTGTCGACCGTCCATACGTTCACCTCCAGTCCCAGTTTTTTTGCCTGTTCCACCCATTCGGGGTGCTTGCGCAGCACGCGCATCGAGTAGTCGATGCCGGTCAGGCCGAGCCCCTTGATGCTGCGCGGGGAGAGGTCTCCGTTCAGGTAGAAGATACGCCCGTCGGGCAGCAGTTTCTTGAACGCCAGGCAGGCATTGATCGAGAAGGCGATGATGTCGGTGCGGTCGAGCAGGTTGTACTTGCGCAACGCCTTGACGATCTTCTCGGCCGCGAGGTCTTCGCGCTTGAGGTCGGAGAGCGATTTCATTTCCAGCACCAGCCGGGTGTCGGGTTTGCCGGCCACCAGGCGCAGATAGGCGTCCAGCGTCGGGATGTTCTCGCCGTTGGGGAGTACGATCGAGGTGATCTCCTTCAGCGTGCTTTTCTCCATGTCGATCTCGGTACCTTTGTATATACGGTCGTGGTTTACGATCAGCTTGTCGTCGGCAGTCAGCCATACGTCCATTTCCGAGCCGAAGGCCCCGACCGAATCGGCTTTGGAGAACGAAGCCAGGGAGTTCTGCGCCGAATTGGGCGCCGTCCAGTAGCCGCGGTGCGCGATAACCTTGGGCTGAGCGAAAGCCGCGGCAGTTCCTGCGAAGAGCAGGGTGGCGGCGAAGATGAGCTTTTTTGTCATATCGTTTGAAATGTTGGTTGAGCGCTTATAAATCGAAACTTCAACAAAGTTAGTAAACATTTCCGGAATAACAAGTCCGGCGGGGTGTAAAAGGTGTTTTTTTCAGGGTAATGTCATCGTGAGGGAGACATCTGTGATTTTGAAACGAAACACGGGGGCGGAGCGGTATGTGCAATTTCTCTGCGAAATGTATCGGAGTTTCGGGATTTTTTCCTATCTTCGTATGATGTGGAGATGGAATCCTTAACTTAAAACCAGAATAGACCATGAAAGAAAAAGTCAGCAAAAAGTTCCAGGAGATTTATGGCTCCGGGGCTGTCATGTTCGCCTCGCCGGGGCGTATCAACCTCATCGGGGAACATACCGACTATAACGGGGGCTTCGTTTTCCCGGGGGCGGTTGACAAAGGAATCGTGGCGGCCATCAAACTCAACGGTACGGACAAGGTGCGGGCTTATGCACTCGACCTTGGGGAAAGTTCGGAGTTCGGGCTTAACGAGGAAGATAAACCCGCCGAGAGCTGGGCGCGCTATATCTTCGGCGTATGCCGCGAGGTGCAGAAGCGGGGCGGTAAGATCGGCGGTTTCGATACGGTATTCGCGGGCGACGTGCCGCTGGGTGCCGGCATGTCGTCGTCGGCAGCGCTGGAGTCGACCTATGCCTTTGCGCTGAACGACCTCTATTCGCTGGGCATCGACAAATTCGAACTGGCGAAGATCGGCCAGTCGACCGAGCATAACTATTGCGGCGTGAACTGCGGCATCATGGATCAGTTCGCTTCGGTTTTCGGCAAGAAGGGCAACCTGATCCGTCTGGACTGCCGTTCGCTGGAGTATGTCTATTTCCCGTTCGACCCCAAGGGTTACAAACTCGTCCTGCTCGATTCGCGCGTGAAGCACGAGCTGGTGGGATCGCCCTACAACGACCGCCGGGCTTCGTGCGAGCGGGTGGCGAAGATGCTCGGGCAGGAGTTCCTGCGCGGCGCCACGATGGAGCAGCTCGATGCCATCAAGGATAAGATTTCGGAGGAGGACTACAAGCGTGCCCGCTACGTGATCGGCGAGGAGAAGCGTGTGCTCGATGTCTGCGATGCGCTCGAAAAGGGTGACTACGAAACGGTCGGCAAGCGGATGTACGAAACCCACTGGGGCATGTCGAAGGATTACGAAGTGTCGTGCGAGGAACTGGACTTCCTGGCCGAAGTTGCCGAGGCGTGCGGCGTGACGGGTTCGCGCATCATGGGCGGCGGTTTCGGCGGCTGTACGATCAACCTGGTGAAGGACGAACTTTACGACAACTTCATCGCCACGGCGAAAAAGAGGTTCAACGAGAAGTACGGCCATGAACCCAAGGTGTACGAGGTCGTGATTTCGGACGGTTCGCGCCGTTTGGAATAATTTTATGGGGAAGTTTCGCAGGTAGCCGCATTCCCCGCGGGCGGAAAACCCGTGCGGTTGTTTTTGTTGCGGCGTATGCCCTGCGGGGAGTTTTCAGGGGCATCCCGCGATACCCCGTTGTATGATCGGCCGGATCGCAAAGATCCGGCCGATTTTGAATTATCCACTGCAATGCCGAACCGAAGCGTTGGCATTCCCTGGTGGAAACCTATCGGCTGTACGGGATGTTGTATCCTGAAATCGCGATGCGAACAGGCGTGTCGGATACGATGCGCATTCCCATCATGCTATCGGGGATGCGATCCGGGTGAAGTGTGAGTCCTCGGGCTGGGCGCTACTCGTGTCTTGGGTTAGAAAAGTGCGCATTGGGCATATCGGCTGCCGGGGAATGGCTTTGAAGCGCCATCCCGAAGCCCTCTCTCGAAGCTTTCTCCCGGAGGCCCCTTCCTCCCGGAGCTGTTTGGGCTTATCGGCGGCGGATTAGTTTTGTGGCGTTGTGCTAACCGGCGCAGGTCATAATATTTTTTGCAGGAAAACCTCGTCGTGGAATCCGTCGGCAAGCCGCAGCCACTCTTTCCTGATCCCCGTTTCGGAGAATCCGGCATGGCGGAAAAGTGCGAGGCTCGCCGCATTTCCGGCTTCGACGCTGCACCATAACTGGTGCAGGTGCAGCATGTCGCGGGCATAGCTGCATACGGTCTCCACCGCATCGGCGGCATAGCCTTTGCCCCGTTGTGCCGTATCGTGGATCAGGATGCCGACGCCCGCACGGAGATTTACCGGATCCAGGTCGAACAGGTCGAGCGCCCCGACGGGGAGGCCTTCCGGGGTTTCGATGATAAGCCGCTGCTGGCGGGTTTGGAAAATGTCGAACTGCTGCCCTTCGATGAACCGTTCCAGCGTATGGCGGGAAAAAGGCGCCAGCGTACCGCTGACGCCCCATATCTCCGAGGCGTACATCAGTTCGATATCTCCCGGTTCGAGGGCGCGAAGCCGTGTTGTCCGGCCTTCGAGGTTCATCAGATGCCGATGATCTTGTTGCGGATGAGCATTGCCACACCCCATGCGTTCGCGTTCTCGGTCATCTTCGATACGCGGAATTTGGTGTCCTTGTATACGAGGTTGAGCGAGTATTTGTTGGTCGCCGACTTGAGGGGCAGCATGATGTAGTCGCCTGCGGCGGCCATGTTGCCGCCGACGATGACCGTCTCGGGATTGAACGTGTTGATAAGGAAGGCCACGGCCTTGCCGACTTTTTCGCCGGCCTCCTCGATCAGCTCGATCGAGAGGTTGTCGTCGTTCTTCGCCGCGGCGATGATGTCGTCGATATGGATGCTCTTCTGCTGGTCGTACTTCTCCTTGAGGATCGTATTGACGCCCTTCTCGATCAGGTGGCACATCTTGTCCTCGATGGCGATACCCGAAACCTCGGTTTCGAGGCAGCCTTTCTTGCCGCACGAGCAGATGATCTCGTTGTCGAAAAACGGGATGTGTCCGAATTCACCGGCGAACCCGCTTTTCCCGTAGTAGAGCTGCCCGTCCACGACGATTCCGATTGCCACGCCGCGCCCCATGTGCAGGTAGAGCACGTTGCTCTCGTCCTTCGACTTGCCGCACGTGTATTCCGCATAGCAGCGGGCGCGGGTGTCGTTTTCGAGCAGCACGCGCAGCCCGACGCGCTCTTCGAGCACTTCGCGCAGCGACTGTTCGCTGGAGGTGAAATACTTGTAGCTGCGGCCCGTGTCGGGATTCACGCGTCCCGTCATGCAGACTCCCAGCCCGAGGATTTTGCCCCGGTCGATGCCGCATGTGGCGATGAAGTTCTCTATGTTGGAACAGATGCGTTCGAAACACTGCGGGCGATCCTGCAACTCGAAGGTGTAGTCGTACTCTTCCTTGATGATGTTGTTCTGCAGGTCGGTGATCAGGAATGTCATGTTGTCGCGCCCGACGTTGACACCTGCGAAATAGATCGCCGAATTGGCCAGGCCGAATATGTTCGGCCTGCGTCCGCCCGGGGTTTCCACCTTGCCCAGATCCGTTACGATGTTCTCATCGACCAGTTCCTGTACCAGCTTGGTAATGGTAGGGACACTGATATGCAGCTCTTTGGTCAGTTCCGAGAGCGTACATTCGCCGTTCACCGCCATGTAGGCGATGATGTTGCGCTTGATGATACTGTTCTTGTGCGAAATACCCTTCAGGGCATCGTCTTCGTGTTTGTTGAAAAATTCGGTGAGTGATGTCATCCGTCCTGTCTCATTTTTAACTAAACCTTTGCAAATATAATAAGTATATTT
>OMBX01000454.1_pt1 | contig 22690 bp, 19 predicted proteins | sample 1644931 | NCBI WGS metagenome assembly OMBX01 (sample SAMEA103958165, study PRJEB25191) | human gut metagenome | biome: human-associated habitat [ENVO:00009003]; feature: intestine environment [ENVO:2100002]; material: feces | place: Germany | collected 2013/2015
CAGACCGTTCGAGTCGCTTGATCTTATTTTTGTCTAACTTTTGGGGTTCACTTCATACAGATGCGGCGCTTCTTTTTGCTTTGCCGGTAAAAATGCAATGCGGTTTTTCTGCTGTGTCAGACCGTTCCGTTCACTTTAAAATCCTGTGCCATCTCCTGCACGTCGGCGGCGGTAAACTCGCCCAAGGGCAGCAGCAGCCGGGCAAGGGTGTCCTGCGGCAGCGCCGCCAGTGCAGCGCTTTCGTCCAGTGCAGCATCCACGGCGGGGCAGACGGTGTGCACACCGTCGCTGCCCAACTCTACCCGGGCGTGGTGCCCGGTGGCAATGTACTGGATGCCCAGCTTGTCGGCAGCGGTCAGCAGGGCGGCAAACCGGGCGTCGTTGCCGCTGCCCAGCACCTCGGCGGGCTGGTCTGCCAGTGCTTCTGCCTTCAGTACGATGCACTCGATGCCAAGAGCCTCGGCAGCCTGCCGTGCGGCTGCGGCCCAAGCGCTCTGGTCAGCGGCCAGCTGCACCACAGCCCCGGCCACGCCGAAGCCCTGCTGCTGCAAAATGCGCACCGCAACGCCGCAATCTACGGTGCCGTCCATGCTGACAAGCACCTTGTCCTGTGTTTCGTAGGTGTCGAACCCGTTGCCGGGCAAAAATGCGTCGCTCATGTTCCTTGCCTCCCGCCATGTGCTTTGCTTTGTGCTACGGCCAGCTGGTCGCAGCGTTCGTTTTCCGGGTGGCCTGCATGGCCTTTTACCCAGACATAGGTGATCTTGTGCCGTGCCTCCTGCTCCAGTGCCTGTGCCCATAAGTCCGGATTCAGGGCAGGGGAGCCGTCGGCTTTTTTCCAGCCCCGGCGCTTCCAGCCCTTGGCCCAGCCCTTTTCCAGCCCGTTGATCACATACTGGCTGTCGGAGCACAGCCGCACCTCGCAGGGCTCCTTGAGCTGGCGCAGCGCCTCGATAAAGGCCGTCAGCTCCATGCGGTTGTTGGTGGTGCTGGCGTCGCCGCCGCTCAGTTCCTTTTCGTACACCTTGCCGTCAAAGCGGTAGCGCAGCACCGCACCCCAGCCGCCCGGGCCGGGATTGCCGCTGCAAGCGCCATCTGTGTACACCTCTACCTGTTTCATGGGGTTCTCCTTATAGAATAGAATACCTTTATTTAGCGCTATTTTGCCCGGGATGTCAAGAGCCAATGTATACGCCGGCCCGGTTTTGCCAAACCTTGGAATTGACAAAACCGGTGCGAGATACTATACTTAGCGTAACAAAATGCGTATAGGGGTGCACCAAAGGCGTGCGCCCGGCTGTTCCGGCAGAAACGCCACAGTCGCATCGAACAGATGGACTTACCTGGCCAAGAATCTCTTGCGGAACCAACAGCGCTGCTGCAAAAAGCACGCTGAACGATAAATTCTATACGATGCATCAACCGGAAGCCGATGCAGTTTCAGGTGCTTCCCTTGTGCAAGGTACGGCTGCTCTCCCCGGCGGAGCGCGGTCTGGCTTGCAATTGAATCTGGAGGTAAAGAATGGCTCAAACAAAGGAAAATAACCCCGCACCCCGCGCAAAAACCCCGGCAGCGCCCAAGGCAGCCGCCGCAAACGGCACTGCTCCCGCAGGGGAAAAGCGTACCCGCCCCACCACCCGCCGCCCCTACTATAACCGCCGCCCGCGCCGTGCGCAGCAGCCCAAGGAGGCAGCGACCCCCATCCATATCTACCCGCTGGGCGGTCTGGGCGAGGTCGGCAAGAACATGACTGTCTACGAGTGCAACGGTGATATGATCATCGTGGACTGCGGCTTGGTGTTCCCGGACAGCGAGATGTTCGGCGTGGATATGGTCATTCCGGACTTCACCTTCGTGGTGCAGAACAAGGACAAGATCAAGGGTCTGCTCATCACCCACGGCCACGAGGACCACATTGGCAGCATTCCCTATCTGCTGCAAAAGATCAGCCTGCCGGTGTATGGCACCCGTCTGACCTGCGGCCTGATCAAGAACAAGCTGGAGGAGTTCGGCCTTGCCGGCAAGACCAAGTTTGTGGAGATCGTGCCCCGGCAAAAGCTCAAGCTGGGCTGCTTTACCGTGGAGCCTATCCATGTCAACCACTCCATCCCGGATGCCGTGGCTTTTGCTATCGACAGCCCCGCCGGTACCATCATCCAGACCGGCGACTTTAAGATCGACTACACCCCGCTGGCCTGCGGCGTGACCGACCTGTCCACCCTGTCCGAGTACGGGCAGCGCGGTGTGCTGGCTTTGCTGAGCGACTCCACCAACGCGGAGCGCCCGGGCTTTACCGCTACCGAGCAGAAGGTTGCCGCCGGTGTGCGCAGCCTGTTTGCACGCGCCCGCAATAAGCGCATTATCATTGCGACCTTTGCCTCCAACATCTACCGCGTGCAGCAGATCATTGATCTGGCTGTGGAGGATGGCCGCAAGGTGGCCTTCAGCGGCCGCAGCATGGTCAACAACACCGCTATGGCGCAGGAACTGGGCTATATGCACATCCCGGAGGGCACCCTGATCAGCGTAGACGAGCTGAACCAGTACCCGCCGGAGCAGGTGGTGCTGGTGACTACCGGCAGTCAGGGCGAGCCCTTGAGCGCGCTGAGCCGTATGGCCTCCTGCAGCCACCGTCAGGTGCGGGTAGGCCCCGGCGACTTCATCATCATCTCCGCAAACCCCATCCCCGGCAACGAAAAGAGCGTGACCAAGATCGTCAACGGTCTGCTGCTGCTGGGTGCAGAGGTCATCTACGAGAGCATGTACGATGTGCACGTTTCCGGTCACGCCTGTCAGGAGGAGCAGAAGCTGATGCTCACCCTGACCAAGCCCAAGTACTTCCTGCCCGTGCACGGCGAATATAAGCAGCTGAAAAAGCACGCCCTCACCGCTGCAAGTCTGGGCATTCCCACCAGCAACATCCTCATTGCGGAAAACGGCTCCAACGTTATCCTCTCGCAGGACGAGATGAAGCTGGGCGAGCCGGTGACCGCCGGTGCCGTCATGGTGGATGGCCTTGGCGTGGGCGATGTGGGCAACGTGGTGCTGCGGGACCGCAAGCACCTCTCCGAGGACGGCCTTGTTATCATCGTGGCCACCGTGGACAGCAAGACCGGCAAGGTGCTGGCCGGGCCGGATCTGGTAAGCCGGGGCTTCGTGTATGTGCGCGAGAACGAGAGCCTGATGGACGGTGCCCAAAGCATTGTGGAAAATGCACTGGAGCGCTGTGTGGACGAGCACGTCCGGGACTGGAACAGCGTAAAGACCCGTGTGCGTGAGGCGCTGAGCAGTTATATCTACCGGCGCACCAAGCGCAGCCCGATGATCCTACCGATCCTGATGGAGGTCTGACCCGGGCGCACCGCAAGGCGGTGCAGCGTCTGAGGAGGCAAAAAAAACGATGAAACGTAAACCAAGATGGACACTGGAAATGCTCACGGCCAGTCTGGCGGTGCTGTGTGGCCTTTTGCTGCTGGCACTGCTGGTGCAGCGCCCCATGGCATGGCCGCTGCTGGCTGTGCTGGTGGTGCTGTGGGGCATAGGGGCAACCCTGTTCCGTTGCAAGCTGCGCAGCTGGGTGGTGCGCTGGACAAGCGGCACCACCTTTGAAAAATCCAAGGTGCAGTTCAGTCTGGAGCCCCTTTCCCAGCCTGCGGCGCTGCTTTCCGGCGAGACGGTGCTGTGGTACAACAGCCAGTTCCGCACCCGTCTGCTGGGCGGGCAGGATGTGCTGGCCAGCCGGGTGCAGAAGCTGCTGCCCGGGCTGGATCTGCAATTGTGCCGCAAGCGTGAGGGACAACTGCTGACCCTTGCCGACGGCTACTGGAGCGTGCACAGCTCCACCGTGCCCGGCGAAGCCGAAAGCATGACCCTGCTGGTGCTGAACGAGGAGACCGAGCTGCGCCGCATCGAGGCAGAGTACAAGGCCAGCCGTCCGGGGTATCTTGCCTTTCAGCTGGACGGCTACGATGATGTGTTCGGGGATCTGATGGACAGCGAGCGCGCCCGCCTGCTGGAGGGCGTCAACCGCATTCTGGAGGATATGATTGGCCGCGGCAGCGGCTTTCTGCGCCGGGTAGGCAGCGGCGGCCGCTACATCGCAGTGGTGGAGGAGCGCCAGCTGGAGCAGTTCGCCAACCGCGGCTACGATGTGCTGGATAAGATCCGCGCACTGGACCCCGGTGTGAGCCTTTCGATGTCCATTGGTATCGGACGCGGTGCACGCACCCTGCGGGAAGCGCAGGATATGGCCGAGCACGCGCTGGATATGGCGCAGGGACGCGGCGGCGATCAGGCCGCTGAGATGACGCTGGATGGCTTTACCTTCTACGGCGGCGTGAGCCATGGTGTGGAAAAGCGCAGCAAGGTGCGCAGCCGCCTTGTGGCCGACCAGCTGGTCAAGCTGATCAAGGAAGCCGACCATGTGGTCATCATGGGTCACCGCATGAGCGATCTGGATGCTATCGGCGCAGCCGAGGGTGTGCTGCGCATTTGTAAGATCTGCGATGTGCCGGCGGTTATCGCCGTCCGGCGGGACGCTACGCTGGCGGCCAGTCTGATTGATGCGCTGTGCAAGGCGGGGCAGAAGGATGACTTCATTGACCCCAAGGACGCCCTGCCCATCATTTCTAAGCGTACCCTGTGTATCGTGGTGGATACATATCAGGTGGGCCTTGTGGAAAGCAAGGACATTCTGGAAAAATGCGGCAAGGTTGCTGTCATCGACCACCACCGCAAGGGCGTGGGCTACATTGAGAACCCGGCGCTGGTCTGCCACGAGCCCTATTCTTCCTCGGCCAGCGAGCTGGTCACCGAGCTTTTGCAGTATGTGGGCGAGCGGGACGACAAGCCCAACCGCATCGAGGCCGAAGGTCTGCTTGCCGGTATTTTGCTGGATACACAGGACTTTACCCTGCACACCGGTGTGCGTACCTTTGAAGCCGCTGCTGCACTGCGCCGCTACGGCGCAGAGACCGAGCGGGTGCGCAGGCTGTTCGATGTGACCATGGTGGAGTACAACGCCAAGGCCGATCTGGTGGAAAAGGCGCAGATGTACAAAAACTGTGCCATCTCCATTGGCGGCGAGGTCGCCCCGGAAGCCCGGGTCGCCATTGCGCAGGCCGCCAACGACCTGCTGCGCATTCAGGGCGTGGACGCCAGCTTTGTGGCAGTGCAGGTGGGCAATGGAGTGAACGTCTCTGCCCGCAGCATGGGTGCCGTGAATGTGCAGGTGATCATGGAGTCGCTGGGCGGCGGCGGTCATCAGACCATGGCAGCAGCCCAGCTGAAGCATATTACCCCGCAGGCGGCCCGCAGCCGCATTCAGGATGCCATCGACCAATATTATCTCTCCCAGAAAAAGACTACGCCGGAAGCACGACCGGCAAAAGGGGAATAAAACATGAAACAGTACGATTATCTCATCGTTGGTGCCGGCCTGTTCGGTGCCGTGTTTGCCCACGAGGCTAAAAAGGCGGGCAAAAAGTGTCTGGTCATTGATAAGCGCGACCATATCGCGGGCAACATCTACACCGAGAATGTGGAGGGCATCAATGTGCACCGCTATGGTGCGCATATCTTCCACACCAACAACAAGGCCGTGTGGCAGTATGTAAACCAGTTTGCAGAGTTCAACCGCTACACCAACAGCCCGGTTGCCAACTACCATGGCCAGATCTACAATCTGCCCTTCAACATGAACACCTTCAACAAGATGTGGGGTGTTGTGACCCCTGCCGAAGCCAAGGCCAAGATCGAAGAGCAGAAGGCCGCTGCCGGCATCACCGACCCGCAGAACCTCGAAGAGCAGGCCATCAGCCTTGTGGGCACCGATATCTACGAAAAGCTCATCAAGGGCTACACCGGCAAGCAGTGGGGACGCCCCTGCACCGAACTGCCTGCCTTTATCATCAAGCGCCTGCCGGTGCGCTTTACCTACGACGACAACTACTTCAACGCCCTGTATCAGGGCATCCCCAATGGCGGATACACCGCCATGGTGGAAAAGATGCTGGCTGGTACCGAGGTGCGCCTGAATGTGGATTATCTGGCCGAAAAGGCCGCGCTGGACGCACTGGCTGAGAAGGTGGTCTACACCGGCCCGGTGGACGCCTACTTCGGCTACCGTCTGGGTGCGCTGCAGTACCGCAGCGTCCGCTTTGAGACCGAGGTGCTGGATACCGACAACTATCAGGGCAACGCGGTGGTCAACTACACCGACGCCGAGACCCCCTATACCCGCATCATCGAGCACAAGCACTTCGAGTTCGGCACCCAGCCCAAGACCGTCATCAGCCGGGAGTACAGCGCCGAGTGGAAAAAGGGCGACGAGCCCTACTATCCCGTCAACGATGAGAAGAACGGTGCACTGTATGCGCAGTACAAGGCGCTGGCCGATGCCGAGCCGGGCGTGATCTTCGGTGGCCGTCTGGGCGAGTATAAGTACTACGATATGGACAAGGTCATCGAGGTAGCGCTGGACGTGGCCGCAAAGGAGCTGGCATAAAGAGCGTAACTGCCCCGGGTCACCGCCGCAAAAAAGGCGTCCCCTTGGGGGAGCTGTCGCCGCAGGCGACTGAGGGGGTAGGTGTGCAGCAAAAGGACATTTGAAATGCTGCCCCGCTTCCTCTTGCCCAAAAACGACAAATGCGCTATACTATTACTATAAGACTGCACCGGTTTTCCGGTGAGAAGTGAGGGATACTATCATGAAAGTGATTCTGAAGCAGGATATCAAGGGCATCGGCAAGAAGGACGAGATCCACGAGGTCTCCGACGGCTACGCCCGCAACTACCTGTTCCCGCGCAAGCTGGCCGCTGTGGCGGATGCCAGCGCTGTGAACATGGCGCGCGGCAAGGAAGCCGCAGCCGATTTCCACGAGGCTGAGAATGTGGCAGCCGCCAAGGCTCTGGCTGCTAAGATCGAAGGCAAGACCGTGACCATCAAGGCCAAGGGCGGCGCATCCGGCCGTCTGCACGGCAAGGTCACAGGCAAGGAAGTCGCCGAGGCGCTGGCTCAGCTGGCCGGTGCTCCCATCGACAAGAAGAAGATCGAGCTGGAGACCAAGGACATCAAGGACGCGGGCGTGTTCAACGCCAAGGTGCGTCTGCATGTCGGCGTCGTGGCTTCCTTCAAGATCATGGTGGAAGTCGAACAGGCCTGATTCTGGCTGCCTGTCAGCGCCCCCTCAAGGCAGGGGGCGCTTTTTGGGTTTTAAGAGGAAAACGATATCATGCCGAACGAACGACATTACAACGAACTGAATCTCGAAAGTGTGGGCATCAACCTGCCCTATAACATGCAGGCGGAGCAGAGCGTTCTGGGCGCGGTGCTGCTCAAGCCCGACGTCCTGACCGATCTGGTGGAGATCATCCGCCCGGAGATGTTCTACACCCGCCAGAACGCGCAGATCTACTCCGAAATGCTGCGCCTGTTCACCAGCGACCAGACCATCGACTTCGTCACCCTGCTGGACGCCGTCATCTCCGACGGCGTCTTCCCCAGCGCGGACGAGGCCAAGGTCTACCTGACCGGCCTTGCCGAGACGGTGCCCAGCATCTCCAACGTCAAGGCCTACGCCCAGATCGTGAACGAAAAATATCTGGTGCGGCAGCTCATGGGGGTAGCAAAGGATATTTTGCAGGACGCGGGGGACGAACCGGACGCCGACCTTTTGCTGGAAAACGCCGAGCAGCGCATTTATGAGATCCGCTCCGGCCGGGATTCCAGCGCTCTGACGCCCCTTTCTTCCAGCATGGTGGAAACGCTGACCAACTTGCAGAAGATCAGCGGCCCCGACGCCGACAAGTACAAGGGCATCCCCACCGGGTTCCGGCTGCTGGACACCGTCCTCACCGGCCTTGGCCGCGGCGACCTCATCATTCTGGCCGCCCGCCCCGGCATGGGCAAAACGAGCTTTGCACTGAACATCGCTACCCGCGTGGCCATGCAGCAGAAGGTGCCTGTGGCGATCTTCAGCCTCGAAATGACCAAGGAGCAGTTAACCAACCGCATTCTGTCTGCTGAGGCGGGCATCGACAGCCAAGCGTTCCGCACCGGTGCCCTCCGCGCTGAGGACTGGGAGTATCTGGCCCTCGCCACCGAGAAGCTCCACGATGCGCCCATCTATATGGACGACACTTCCGGTATCACCATCACCGAGATGAAGGCGAAGATCCGCCGGGTCAATCAGGACCCCACCCGCCCGAATGTGGGCCTCATCGTCATCGATTACTTGCAGTTGATGACCACCGGCCAGCGCAGCGAGAACCGCGTGCAGGAGATCAGCTCCATTACCCGAAACCTCAAGATCATGGCCAAGGAAATGAATGTGCCCATCATCGCCCTTTCCCAGCTCTCTCGTGCCGTGGAAAAGCAGGGCAACAACTCCTCCCACCGGCCCCAGTTGTCCGACCTGCGTGACTCCGGCTCCATCGAGCAGGACGCCGACTGCGTCCTGTTCCTCTACCGCGATTCCTACTACGCCAGCCAGAACCCCGACGGCGGCGAGGTGGACGCTGACACCGCCGAGTGCATCGTGGCGAAGAACCGCCACGGCGAGACCAGCACGGTGCCGCTGGGCTGGGATGGCGCCCATACCCGCTTCATGGATGTGGATTTCAAACGCTGATGAAACAAATTTTGAAAAAAGTGCGCACCTTTGCGCAGGAAAACGAGCTGTTTGATCCGGGGCAGAAGCTCTGCGCCGCCGTCTCCGGCGGGGCCGACAGCATGGCGCTGCTGCGCATTTTGCTGGAATTGCAGCCGGAGTTCGGTTATCAGTTGACGGCGTGCCATGTGAACCACGGGCTGCGGGGCGCGGCCGCCGACCGGGACGAAGCCTTCGTCCGGGGGGAGTGCGGGCGGCTGGGCGTGCCGCTGCGGGTGTTTCACCCGGCGGACGTCGGCTTTGCCGTGCCGCCCCGCGCTGGAGAGGACTGGGCCCGGAAACTGCGCTGCGCCTGTTTTGATGCCCTGCACGCCGAAGGGATAACCACCGTTGCTGCCGCCCATACTGCTACTGACCAAGCGGAAACGCTGCTGTTCCGGCTGGCGCGGGGCACCGGGCTCCACGGCGCGGCGGGCATCCGGCCAAAGCGGGAGGGTTTTTGCCACCCGCTGCTGTGCCTGACCCGCGGGGAGACGGAACGCTTCTGCACCGGCTGCGGCCAGCGCTGGGTGGAGGACGAGACCAACGACTCCGACGCCTACGCCCGGAACCGGCTGCGCCATGGGGCCCTCCCGGCGCTGCGGAGCACCAACGCCGCCGCCGAGGAAAATCTTGCCCGCTTCTGCGAAAAGGCCGCCCGTGCGGACGCCTACTTCGCCCAAAAGGCGGAGGTCCTGCTGGAGGACGCCGAGGTCCTGCTGCCCGAACGGCTCCCGGCGGGGGCAGTGTACGCAATGCAAAAAGAAGAACCTGTCTGGGCGCTGGGACCCCTCCAAGAGGCAGACCCGCTGCTCTTGGAAGCGGCGCTGCACCGCTTGGTGAGCCCGGTGCGGGACGCCGAGGAAAAGTATGTCCGGCTGCTCTGCACCCTTGTAGAGCAGGGGAGCGGGGCCGTCCAACTGACCGAAGCGGTCCGCTTCTGGGCGGGCGGCGGCGTGCTCTGGGTGGAGGAAGCAGTGGAAAAAGACCCTCTGCCGGAGGCCGGTGTGACCGCGCTGCCCCTTCCGTTTTCGCCTGAAAAAGCGCTGGAACTCCGGCTTCCGGGCGGCTGGATGCTGGAAACCCGGCGGATTCCGGGCGGTTTTCCAGAAAAAACACAGGGTGTTCATAAAAAAGACTTAAAAAATCAGGCGGATTATGCTAAAATAACAATGTTATATTCTGCGCTCGTGTTGCGGCACCGCAGGCCGGGGGATACCTTCTGCCCGGCGGGGCGGGGCGTGCGCAAGGAGCTGCGCAAATGGATGAATGAAACGGGCATCCCGCCCGAAGAACGGGATCGTCTGCCGCTGCTTGCGGCGGGGAGCGAGGTCGTGTGGGTCTGCGGTGCAGGGTTCGCCGACGGGCTGGCTCCCACGGCGGACAGCGAAGTTGTCTTGCAGATGGAAGCGCAAAAAATGGAGGAAGAACAATGAGCATGCACGATGATATCGAGAAGGTTCTGGTCAGCGAGGAACAGCTGAAGGCCAAGGTGGCCGAGCTGGGTGCCCAGATCAGCAAAGACTATGAGGGCAGGAACCTCGTCCTCGTTTCCATCCTGAAGGGTTCGGTGGTCTTTATGGCCGACCTGATGCGTGCCGTGAGCATTCCGTGCAGCATCGACTTCATGGTGGTGTCCAGCTACGGCGGCAGCAACACCACCTCCAGCGGCCTCGTCAAGATCATCAAGGACCTCGACGGCGACCTCACCGGCAAAGATGTGCTGATCGTGGAGGACATCCTCGATACCGGCATCACCCTGTCCAATCTGGTGCCGATGCTCAAGATGCGCAACCCGAACTCCGTCAAGATCTGCACCATCCTCGACAAGCCCAGCCGCCGCAAGGCCGACATCCAGCCCGATTACGAGGGCTTCCAAGTGCCGGACGAGTTCGTGGTGGGCTATGGTCTGGACTACGACGAAAAATACCGCAATCTGCCTTATGTCGGCGTGCTCAAGCCCGCTGTCTACGAAAAATAAGTAAGAAACAGAACTGGAGTTGATCCCTTTTGCAACCGAAACGACCTCGCTTTAACCCCCTGATCCTCGCGCTGGCCCTTGCGGCGGTGCTGATGATCTGGTCGGTGCTGGGCACCAGTGACAGCAGCACCAACGGCTCGACCATGAGCTACTCCACTGTGGTGCACTACTTCGAACACAATCAGGTCACGGACTTCACCCTTGACCGGAATACCAGCATCATCACCCTGACGCTGAAAGAGGGCGACCTCGCCCTGCCGGATACCTCGGCAGCCAGCACTGCACAGGCCACTGGCGGCTTGCTCAGCGGTATGTTCTCCACTTCCTCGTCGGCCTCGGTCGGCGCGGTGAAGAACGACGACGGCACCGTGACCGTCCGTTATAAGCTGCCCTACGCCTACGTCTTCATCGAGAACGTGGATCAGTATATCGCGTCCTACGACGCGGCCAACCCCGACGCCCCGATGACCTACGACTACACCACCCTCAAGGAATCGATCCCTTGGATGGAGATCCTGTTCTACCTCGGTATGCTGGGGTGCACCGGCTTTTTGCTCTTCTCCATGATGCGGGGCGGTGCCGGTGGCGGCGGCATCATGAATGTCGGCAAAGCCAAGGTCAAGGACGAGCACGAGAACAAGAAGACCGCCACCTTCGCCGATGTGGCCGGTGAGGACGAGGAGAAGGAAGAGCTGAAGGAAGTCGTCGAGTTCCTCAAGAGCCCGGACAAGTTCAACTCCCTCGGTGCCCGCATCCCCCACGGCGTTCTGCTGGTGGGCCCTCCGGGTACCGGCAAGACCCTGCTGGCCCGCGCCTGTGCCGGTGAGGCGGGCGTGCCCTTCTACTCCATCTCCGGCTCGGATTTCGTGGAAATGTACGTCGGCGTCGGCGCCTCCCGTGTGCGCGACCTCTTCGACAAAGCCAAGAAGACCATGCCCTGCATCATCTTCATCGATGAGATCGACGCGGTGGGCCGCCAGCGCGGTGCCGGCCTCGGCGGCGGCCACGATGAACGCGAGCAGACCCTGAACCAGCTCCTCGTTGAGATGGACGGATTTGAGGCCAACGACGGCGTCATCGTCATGGCGGCCACCAACCGTGCCGACATCCTCGATAAGGCCCTGCTCCGCCCCGGCCGCTTCGACCGTCAGGTCTATGTCGGTCTGCCGGACGTCAAGGGCCGCGAGGAGATCCTGAAGGTCCACACCAAGAACAAGCCCCTCGCCCCGGATGTGTCGCTGAAGGTCATTGCCCAGCGCACCGCCGGTTTCGCGGGTGCAGACCTTGAAAACCTTGTGAACGAGGCCGCCCTGCTGGCTGCCCGCCGCAGCCGCAAGGCCATCACGATGGAGGACATCGAGGAAGCATCCATGAAGGTCATGGCCGGCCCCGAAAAAAAGAGCCGTGTGGTGACCCCCGAAGAGAAAAAGCTCACGGCCTACCACGAGGCTGGTCACGCCGTGGCGGGCTTCTACTGCAAGCACCACCCCCGCGTGCATGAGATCACCATCATCCCCCGCGGTCAGGCGGGCGGCTACACCATGTATCTGCCGGAAAAAGACCGCAGCTATGTGACCAAGGGCGAGATGTTCGAGGACATCGTGTCCAGCTTGGGCGGCCGTGTGGCCGAGCAGCTGATCTTGGAGGATATCTCCACCGGCGCCTCCAACGACCTGCAGCAAGCCACTAACATCGCCCGCCAGATGATCACCAAGTACGGCTTCTCCGAGCGGCTGGGCCCCGTGGTCTACGGCACCTCGCAGGAGGAGACCTTCCTTGGCCGCGATTTCGGTCAGGGCAAGGGCTACAGCGAGACCACCGCTGCCGAGATCGACAGCGAGATGCGGGATATCATCGACGAGGCGTACGAGACCTGCCGCCGCACCCTGACGGAGCACATCGACCAGCTGCATGCGCTGGCCAAAGCTCTGATGGAGCGCGAAAAGCTCAACGAGCAGGAGTTCAATACCGTGATGGCGGGCGGCACCCTGCCCCCCCGTGACGGCGACGAGCAGCCCAAAGCCGAGCCCGCAGCCCCGGTGGAAACGGCAGAACCCGCAGAACAGGCGGAAGCTGCGGAAAAGGCCGAGGATGCGGCGCTGGGCGAAGTGTTTCAGCCGGAGCAGGACGCTCCGGAGAACCCAGAAGGCAATGAATAACCACGAAGGGAGCGAGTGTTGTGGAGGAAAATTTTGATCCGGTCGCCCGGACGCGGGCGAATTACTACACTCCCGGCAGCCCGGTGCAGTTCGTCTGCGTGGAGCTGCTCAAGGGCGAGGTCAGCGGCGACCACGCGGTCTGCCTGACCTTCAAGAACATTTCCCGCGTGACCCTGACCGCACTGGAGATCCACTTCAAGTGCAAGGGCGTGGATGGCGTCATCCTCTGTGAGGATCAGTTCGAGTACCGCGATATCGAGGTCAAGCCCGGCGAAAGCTTCGGCATGGACGATGCGGTGTTCGTGACCCAGAAGGCCATCACCAGCGTGGATGTGTCCTTGAAAAACGTATACAGCGGCAAAAAGGTCGTGCATCTGGACGCCATCAAGCGGGTCCGGCTGCCCGCCCCGCGCCGCCTGAGTCCTGAACTGCAGAAGGCGCTGGAAGCCCGGATGAACCGGCAGGGCATGAAGTATATGCCGCAGGTCTTCGAGAACGGCTGGTACTGCGCCTGTGGCTCCTTCCACCCGAAGGAGGAGGACACCGTTTACTGCAGCGAGTGCGGCTGCGACCGCATCCTGCTGCAGAACGCGCTGAACACCTTGCTGCAGCCGGAAAAGAAGGAACCCGCTCCGGCGGCTGAACCGGTGTGCCCGGCCCAGAACGAACCGGACGAGCGCACCCGTGTCATCGGGGCAGACCCGGTGCCGCCCGCCGCGCCCGTGCGGCCCGCTGCCCCCGTGCAGGACGAGCCGACCCGCGTGGTCAGCAGCTTCAAGGCCGAGCCGGAAGCGGAGGCTACCCGTGTGATGCCCACCCCGAAGCTGGAAAAGCCCGCCTCCTTTGAGCCGGTGTTGGATCGCGCAGCCGACGACGAGGGCACCCGCGTCATCCCCTCCACCCGGAAGGAACCGGTGCGCCCTGCCGAACCGGAGGACTACGAGGAGGATGAACCGAACGACACCCGCGACAGCGTGGCCGAAACGCTCATCCGCTGGGTCCCGCCGCTGACGGCCATCGTCTGCGCCGCCATCGCGCTGTGGGGCTTTGTGTACTATCAGTTTATGATGTAAGGGAAGCCCGCTAAAGAGCATCTGCAACATGTAAGTGCAGATGCTTTTTTGATAAAGGAGTAAAAAGAATGCCAGACGAAACCTTACAAGCGGCCTTTGAGATCAAAACGACCTGCGATGAGATCAGCCGCAAGCTGCTGCGCTGGCACTGGGAGAAAAAGCCCGGTGCCCACAGCCTGAATGCGCTGCTGGAGCATATCGCCCAGCGCCAGCAGGAGAGCCCGGAATATTACGAGCGGATGCCTGACCTTTCGGGCAAAACAAGCTGGTCCCAGCTGGATACTACCCTCTGTATGCGGGTGCTGCTGGACCCGGAAAAGGACGCCGCCCGCCCGCTGGACCTGCTGGGCAGCACCGAGCACCCCGGCGCGGCCCGCCGCGCGTGCAACGCCGTGCGCACGGCCCGCAACGAGGCCGCTCACGCCTCGGACCGCACCGCCGGGACACAGGCGGCCATCCTCTTCAACGAGGCCGTGGAGGCGTTGGAAGAGGGCTACGCGGGCACAGCTCTGCGCACCACGGAGCTGGAGCAGTATTACCGGATGGCCGAAGACTTTCTGGACCGCTGCGGCGCGAAAAAGCCCCTTGCAAGTGCGGCACCGGAAGAGCAGAAGGCGGCCCCGCGCAGCGCGAGACCCCGCAGCGAGGGGCAGCGCAAAGCTTCTGGTTCCGGCAGCAGGAGCCGGAGCCGCAGCGCTTCGAATGGACGGCGGAACACCGGCGGCGCGGGCCGCAAGGATGCGAACAGCCGCCGCAAGGGGAGCGGAAAGCGCACAAAAAAGCCCCGCACCAATTACGCGGTGCTGGGCTTGCTGGCGGCGCTGCTGGCCGTGGGGTTGCTGCTGCGCTGGTTTGGGATGAAAGGCTGAGGAAAAACAATGAAGCAAAAACTGATTTTTCTGGATATTGACGGCACGTTGCTGCCGCCGGGCGAAATGATCGTCCCGGAAACCGCGGTGGACGCCATCCATCGCGCCCGCGCCAACGGCCACAAGGTCTTCCTCTGCACCGGGCGGAACCTACGGATGACCCAGCCGCTCTTCCATTACGGTTTCGATGGCTTTGTCTGCTCAGCGGGCGGCTATGTGGGCTGCGATGGGAAGATCTTGGTGGATATCCCCATGGAACCGGAACAGGTCAGCGGCTTGCGAGCCGCGCTGGAACGCGCCGGGGCCGAATGTACGCTGGAAGTGCGGGACGAGACCTACGGCGGCATCAAGATGATCGAGCGGTTCGCCAACCTCTTCCCCAAAACGCCGGGCAAGGTCAACAGTGAGGCCGAGCGCTGGCGCAAAATGATGGAGTTCGGCATGACCATCTGCCCCATCGAGAAGTACCACGGCGAACCGGTGTATAAGATCGTCTTCATTGCGCCGAACGAGGAGTGCCTTACCGAGGTCAAGCGGCAGTACGAGAGCCAGTTCGTCTTCTGTGAATCCCGCCTCGGCGACGAGGGCGGCGGCATCGTGAACGGCGAGCTCATCAACCGCAAGTTCGATAAGGGCACCGGCATCAAGGCCATCTGCGGCTTCCTCGGCTGTTCGCTGGCCGACACCATCGGCTTCGGCGACAGCGACAACGACCTGCAGATGACCGACGTTGTGGGCATCAGCGTCTGCATGGCCAACGGCTCCGATAACCTGAAAAAACGCTGCGACCGCATCTGCCCCGCCGTCTCCGAGGACGGTGTCGCCAAGGAATTCGCGGCGCTGGGGTTGATCTGAAGAACAAAATCCGAGAAACAAAAAATGGAGTGATTCCGGCAGGAATCACTCCATTTTTGTAGTTTGATGGGTTAGTAGTGCATCTGGTCCGCAGTCAAACCTTCCAGCACGGGCAGCATGGCGGCGGCCTCGGCCTTAGCGGCGGGGAGGTCCATATCACGGTAGTTGCCGCACTCCACCTCGCTGGCACCGGGGACGGCGCCCTCAAAGGCGGCCATGAAGCGGAAGGATTCCACGGTCAGCGCCAGCGCTTCGGCGGGGGTCAGGCCCCGCGTCAGCAGGTAGAAGCCGGTGCGGCAGCCCATAGGGCCGACATAGATGACGCCGTCCTTGTAGGCGCTGTTCCGCGCGTAGGTGGCGAACAGGTGCTCCAGCGTGTGCGCGGCACCGGTGGAAAGGTAATCGCCGTGGTTCGGCTTCTTCATCCGAATGTCCCAAGTCAGCACGTCACCGTCCTGACGGCTCAGGTACATGCCGCGGTCGAGCTTGGTGTGGTCTACGCAAAAGCTTGCGATCCGTTCCATCTCGCTCACCTCTTACGCCTGAAGGCGCTGGACGCTGCCGTGTGCGCAGTCCACCGCGATGTCCAGACCGTCGCGGATGTGGCTGCAAGCGCCGACGGCACCCACGATGGTGGGCTTGAGCAGGGCCTTGCCGGCAATGGCGGCGTGGCTGTTCAGGCCGGCTTCCTCGACCACCAGAGCGGCGGCGTCACGGACGTACTCCAGCATCTCGTTGGTGGTGGAGGGAACGACCAGAACCATGCCGGGCTTGAACTTGGCGCGGATCTCGTCCAGCGTGCGGCAGACGCAAGCCTTGCCGGAAGCGCTGGTCAGAGCGGCGCTCTCGCGACCCACGCCCACACCAGTGGACAGGCAGTTGCCGACCATGTGGATCTTGATCATGTTGGTGGTGCCGGAAACGCCCACGGGGACGCCGGCGGTGACGACGGCCAGCTCACCGTTGTGGAGGTAGCCGTTCTTCTGGGCCAGTGCGGTGGACATCTCGATCAGCTCGTCGGTGCTGCGGGCGGGGCCCATCAGCAGGGAGGTGATGCCCCAGCTCAGGGAGAGCTGACGCTGCACCTGCTCATCCATGACGCAGGCGATGATGGGCTGGGTGGGGCGGTACTTGCTCAGCAGGCGGGCCGTGTTGCCGGACTCGGACACGGTGACGATGGCGGCGGCGTTGACGTCCTTGGCGGTCAGGCAGGCGGCGTGAGCCGTTGCGTCGCTGACGCTGATCTGGCCGTGGGCCTCCTTGAAGCGCTCGTCACGGTAGTGGGGCTCGTTCTCGGTGCGCTCGGCGATGGCGGACATGGTCTTCAGGGCCTCGACCGGGTATGCGCCCGCAGCGGTCTCGCCGGAGAGCATGATGGCAGAGGTGCCGTCATAAATGGCGTTGGCCACGTCGGAGATCTCGGCGCGGGTGGGGCGGGGGTTGACCATCATGCTGTCCAGCATCTGCGTGGCGGTCACGATGGGCTTGCCGAAGGAGAAGGAGCGGTCGATGATGCTCTTCTGGATGCCGGGCAGCTCGGTGAAGTCGATCTCGACGCCCAGATCGCCGCGGGCCACCATGACGGCGTCGGCGGCAGCGAGGATGCTGTCGATGTTGTTGACGCCCTCGCGGTTCTCGATCTTGGCGATGATGCGGATGTTGGAGTCGTACTCGTTCAGCAGGTTGCGGATGTCGTAGACGTCCTGTGCGGTGCGCACGAAGGAAGCGGCGATGAAGTCAAAGCCGTTCTGGATGCCGAAGATGATGTCCTCGCGATCCTTCTGGCTCAGGTACGGCATGGACAGGTGGACGCCGGGGACATTGACGCCCTTCTTGGTCTTGATCTTGCCGTTGTTCAGCACGGTGCAGGTGATGTCGGTGTCGGTGACCTTCTCGATGCGCAGCATGATCAGGCCGTCGTCCAGCATGATGGTGCCGCCCTCGTGGACATCCTGCGGCAGGTCCTTATAGGTAATGGAGCAGATCTCCTTGGTGCCCTCCACCTCGCGGGTGGTCAGGGTAAAGGTCTGGCCGGCTTCCAACATCTCGACGCCGTTCTTGAACTCCTTCAGGCGGATCTCCGGGCCCTTGGTGTCCAGCAGGGCGGCGACGGGCTTGCCCAGCTCCTCGCGCAGAGCCTTCAGCTTGGCCAGACGGCCGCCGTGCTCCTCGTAAGAGCCGTGGGAAAAGTTAAAACGGGCCACGTTCATGCCGTTGGCGATCAGGTCGCGCAGGACGTCGCCTTTGTCGGTGGAAGGGCCAAGGGTGCAGATGATCTTCGTTTTTCTCATTTCAGTACCTCCAACTTTCTCAATACTACTCTCTATCTTAACGCAGCAGCCCAAACGGCTGCATTTGGCAAAGGGCGGGATCCCCGGCCTTTTGCCGCGGCGAAAGACGCCTTGGTGGCTTTGGTTCAAAATCACACCACTCTATATTATAAACGGTTGGATACAATAGGGCAAGAGGAAGATTGCAAAGATTTGGTTAAAATTTCGTAAGGTGCTGCAGCGCGGGGAAAGCCCTTGCATCCGGGGGAAGATTTGCTTATAATGGAGCCAGAAATAAGTCTCACTTTCCCGTGGGACACCGACAAAGACGAAATGGAGAACCATCTATGGAAAAACGTGTCTTTCTGATCGTTCTGGACAGCTTTGGCATCGGCGCAGAGCCGGACGCCCCCGCCTTTGGCGATGCGGGCACCAACACCCTCGGCGCAATCGCGAAGCACCCGAATTTCAACTGCCCCAACCTGCAAAAGCTGGGCCTGTTCAACATCGACGGCGTGACGGCGGGGGAGAAGTCCGACGCTCCGGCGGGTGCCTTTGCCCGGCTGCAGGAGCAGAGCATGGGCAAGGATACCACCATCGGCCATTGGGAGATCGCCGGTGTCGTCAGCCCGAAACCGCTGCCCACCTTCCCCAACGGCTTCCCGGAGGAGCTGATCCATGCGTTCGAGGAAAAGACCGGCCGCAAGGTGCTCTGCAACAAGCCCTATTCCGGCACGCAGGTGCTCAAGGACTACGGTGAACAGGCGATGCAGGAGAACGCCCTCATCGTCTACACCAGCGCCGACAGCGTTTTCCAAGTGGCGGCCAACGAGGAGCTGGTGCCGGTACACGAGCTGTACCGCTACTGCGAGATCGCCCGCGAGATGCTGAAAGGCGAGTACGGCGTGGGCCGCGTCATCGCCCGGCCCTTCCTCGGCCGCACGGCGGATACCTTCTACCGCACCACCAACCGCCACGACCTGAGCCTGAAGCCGCCCCGCGCCACCATGCTGGACCTGCTGAAAGATGCGGGCAGGGACGTCATCGCCGTGGGCAAGATCTTCGACATCTTCGACGGCGAGGGCGTGACGGAAAAGATCAAAACCACCGGCAACACCAACGGCATCGCCTTCACCAAGGCGCTGCAGACCCGCGATTTTGAGGGCCTCGCCTTTGTGAACCTCGTGGATTTCGACATGCTCTACGGCCACCGCCGCGACGTGGCGGGCTATGCCGCCGCCGCCACCGAGTTCGACCGCTTCCTCGCCGACTTCGTCCCCGGTATGCGGGAGGGCGACCTGCTGATGATCACTGCCGACCACGGCTGCGACCCCTCCTATACAAAGACCACCGACCACACCCGTGAGTATGTGCCTTACCTGATCTGCGGCAAGGGCGTCAAGCCCGGCGTGAACCTCGGCACCAAGCTCTGCTTCGGCACCATTGCCCACACCATCTGCGATTACCTCGGCGTGGATGCCTCCACCCTCGACGGCCAGAGCATTCTGCCGGAAATCCTGAAGTAAAAGTCACAGAATGGCAACAAAATCCACGAAAATGCTTGAAGTATGGCCTCCATTGTGGTAGACTAATCCTTGCCTGTCCGTGAGGAAAGAGCAGATCAGCTCTTTGAGGGCGGGCAAATGTAGGATTGGAACAAACAAAGGAGTTCATACAATGAAACTGAATCGTGCGATGGGCGTTGCACTGGCTGCTGCTGTGCTGGCCCTGTCCATGGCGGGCTGCTCCGGCAGCGCCTCCTCTACCACTGCTTCTTCCACTGCTGCATCCTCCGAGGCTGCCTCTTCTGTGGCCGCTTCCGAGAGCGCTTCCAGCGAAGCCGCTGCGGCCAGCGTGGTCAGCACCGAGCAGATGGAAGTGAACGGCAAGACCTACGACGCCGACTGCTACGGCGAGTTCACCCTCTCCAACGGCGATACCATGAAGCTGTGGAAGCTGAATGGCGCTTACGAGGACCTGAGCGCTGAGCCCATGAAGGGCATGGTCGAGGAGTTCCCCATCGAGGCTGAGGAGAACACCGTGTATGTGGCAGACGTGACCTCCAACGGCGAGACCACCCGCCAGTATCTGCGTGCCGACAAGGCCGGCCGCAACGGCACCGCTTCCGTCAAGACCTTCGAGCTGGGCGACGCGGAATAAACGAATCTAAGGCGAAAAAATTCCCGAACCAAACGGTTCGGGAATTTTTTGTTGCGGCTATTTACTGCCCGGAGCTGGAACCAAACAGGGCATCCAGCACGGTGGAAGCGGCCTGATGGAGGGAGGAAGCCGCCTGTTCCACCTGCTCCTGCGTAGGCAGGGAGATGGACGGTGCCTCGGTGGAACCGTCGCCGGAATCGCTATCGGCGGGGGCCTCCTCCGCCGGGGCTTCGGTGGAAGCGGATTGCTCACCGTCAGCCGGGGGTTCCGGGGTCGTTTCCGCGGGGGGCTCGTCGGCGGGCACTTCCTCCTCCGGGACGCTCTCCGCCGGTTCCTCCACGATCACGCTGTCAGCCGGGGTCTCCGGCACGGAAACGGCGGCGTTGGGGTCGGCGGTCGGGGTGTGGACGTCGGTCTTCTCCGGGGCCTGCTGGGTGTCGCTGACGGTGCCCTCGCCGCCCAGAACAGAGGCGATCAGCTCCTTGGCCTTGCTGACGGAGCTTTCATCGGGCTTCATGACGTAGAGGCTCTGGCCCTTGGCGGAGTAGCACTGGCTGCTCTTGCCGCTGGAACCGGTCACGGAGCAGCTCTCGATGTCCCAGTTGGCGAGATCGCCCAGCTGCATCCGGACCAGCGCGGAGATCTGCTCCTGCGAAAGGCTGGTCACGAAGCAGTTGGAAACGGCGTCCATCAGCTTGGAAAAACTCATCAGAACGGTGGGGGACTTGAGCTTGTTCGCCATGGCGTCGATGACCTTCATCTGGTTGATGCCGCGCTGGATGTCGCCGGAAGCGAAAGCGTGGCGCTCCCGCGCAAAGGCCAGCGCGCTCTTGCCGTCCAGATGGTTCCAGCCCTCGGCGAAGGTGGTGGGGTCATAGTAGCCGGGGCTGCCCACCGAGGTGAAGGCCTGATCGGAGTAGACGTCCACGCCGCCTACGGCATCGATGATGCTGATGAAGCCCGAAAAGTCGATGCGGATGTAGTGGTCCACTTGGATGCCGTACAGGTTGCCCAGCGTGGCCATGCTGGTCTCCACACCGTACAGGCCGGCATGGGTCAGCTTATCCTTGCTGTCAGTGCCCGCCAGATCCACGTAGTAATCGCGGGGAGTGTTGATGAGGGCGACCCGCTTGGTGGTGGGGTTGACCACAGCGAGGATGTTCACGTCACTGCGGGCTTTTTCGGTCAGCTCACCGCGGTTGTCCACGCCGCTGAGGTAGAGCACAAAAGGCTCCTTGGTGATCTTGTTGGCCTCTGCGCCGGAGATCAGGCCGGAGGTGACGTTATCCAACGCAGCAAGGCCCTGCTGCGCCCAGACACAGCCGACGGCCAGCATGGCGCACAGAAAGACCGAGAACACGCGGGAAACGGTGCCGGGGGCCTTGTATTCCTGACAGCGCTTGACCAGCAGCCAGAACAGCACCAGCAGTGCCGCAATGATGACGAGGTAGAGGGTGGGCAGCATCTGGGTGCGGCAGAGCTGGATGAACGCCGCTACGCTGAGGATGGCTTGTACGATCAGCAAAACGGAACCTCGCTTCGGGGGCTTGTAGTCATTTCCGGAAGAGCGGCGGGGCGGCTGCGGGGCCGGGGCGCTGCTCTTTTTCGGGGGCTTCTTGGCGGGCGGAGGCGGCGTCGGCTGGGCCGTTTCGGGCGCAAAGAACGCCGAGCTGTCTACCTCCACCGTTTTGTCCGGGTCGTTCCGGGCACCCCGGTGCACATGCCGGGAAGTATCTTTTTCATCGAACATCGAAAAACTCCTTTCGACTGGTCCCTCAGGACAGCGGGACGATGGTCAGCACCGCGCGGGCGGGCAGACAGGTGGCCGACTGATCTTCTGCCGAGAGCCAGCCGTAGCCTTCGCAGATGTGGTCGGGGCAGGGCGAGTCTACAAAGCGGGCCGCGCCGTCCTTGACCTCGATGTGGACGGTGTAGGTACCGGTGTCCACGTCATACGTCGCATCCTTGTCCAGAGAAAACTTCTGCACGGTGTTGGCGTCGCCGTAGATCAGCTCCGCCTCCAAGGTGCTGCTGGGGGTGGTGTGGGCGGCACGCAGGGCGAACAGAACGCCCGCAGCGGCCAGAATCACCGCGGCAAAGATCAGGTTGACGAAAAGTTTGGAATGTTGTTTCATGGGTCATCCTTCGTGGGGGAAAAGTTGTTCCAGCTCGGCCAGCCAGAGCGCCGCCGCCGCGTCGCTGGGCATCCGCCAGTCGCCGCGGGGGGAGAGGGTCACGCTGCCGATCTTGGGGCCGTCGGGGAGGCAGCTGCGCTTGAACTGCTGGGCGAAGAACCGCCAGTAGAAGTTGCGCAGCCACTTGTACAGCACTTTGTCCGGGTACTCGGCACGGCCCGCAAAGGCCGCCTTGGCCAAGCGGAAGATCTTTGCCGGGCCGAAGCCGAAGCGGAGCACATAATAAAGGTAAAAGTCGTGCAGCTCATAGGGACCCACGAGGTCCTCCGTCTTTTGTGCGATCTCGCCGTCCTTGGCGGGGAGCAGTTCGGGGGAAACGGGGGTGTCGAGAATGTCCAGCAGGACGTTCTTGAGCTCTGCCGTGGCGGCAATGTCGGCTTCGTACCGGACGAGATGGCGCACCAGCGTTTTGGGCACGCCCGCGTTCACGCCGTACATGCTCATGTGGTCGCCGTTGTAGGTGGCCCAGCCCAGCGCCA
>OMBX01000478.1_pt1 | contig 21894 bp, 11 predicted proteins | sample 1644931 | NCBI WGS metagenome assembly OMBX01 (sample SAMEA103958165, study PRJEB25191) | human gut metagenome | biome: human-associated habitat [ENVO:00009003]; feature: intestine environment [ENVO:2100002]; material: feces | place: Germany | collected 2013/2015
TCCGTACAGCGTCAACCTGTATACGCCCGTCAATTTCCTCAAATCCGAATTTAAGGAAACACTCCCGCTGATATCTGGACTTTGTAAGCGGCGTAAGACCCATCGCCGCAAACGAGGACTCCAGATAGTCGTTATCCTCCGGCATACCCTCGTTGTCAAAAATGTCGGTTCCGTCGATCGCCACAAGATCCGGGTCATTTTCCTCCGTCGGCTGGAATTCATCTTCCGGGTGTACTTCCTCCGGATCATGCGGCGACTCCTGCGTTGTATCAGCTGCCTCGGAATCGGGGGCAGCTTGCGCTTCGCCTTCTTCATCCAGAGAGTATTCACTTGCCTCGTTTCCAGCTACAGGCGCAAGGTCAGGCTCCTCCGTTTTTTCCTGCTGTGCTGTCTGATCAAGGTCATGCGCACCGGATGCTGCCGGAGCCGTTTCCTCAGTGGTTTCAGCACCGCTGTCTGTGTGTTCTTTCTGCGTTTCAGCTTCAACTTTTTCTGCGCTTGGTATCTCGACACGCTCCGATGGTTTTCCTGCATTGAAAAGCTTACGAATTCTGTCGAGCATACGCACAATCAGATTACGCTTTTTCTTCTCTGCCGCCTCGGCAACGGAGATTTTCACCGGAACCGGGTCTTTCGACGCAGGTTCCCGCATTTTTTCATAATGCCAGTCAAGGAAATCCGCAGCAATTTCCATTAACTTCGTGAAGTTCTTTTCAATCGCATTCAATAAGCCCAAATCGATGCTGCTGTCTTCAATTACGTAAATATAGCCGTTTTCGAGAGCGCCATCCAACTTGTACAGCATATAATTCAGCATGCCATCGATGTCGTCTGGCTGCTGCGTTGAAACCGCAATGTACTGCCATCCATCAGGGAAGACGGTCTTAAAAATTTCTGACAGCAAGAGACAAATTGTAAATCTGATTTTTTCATCCGCGTCGGGAAACTTTATCCGGAGTACGGATTTGTTATGATATTTTCTGGAATAATACTCGACCGTCGGGTCTTCCAAAAAATCAACGACCTTTGCAGTTCTCAGGTTATGGCTGTCTGCCATCTCAAGATACCCTGAGGTGTCCACATGGAAATCAATCTGAATTTCTGCGAATTCAATATCTCCGACTTTTCGCTGCCAGATAATATTTCCTTGCTCGCTATCAAACACATAGCGGCGGATCTGACGATAGTACTTTCTTCCTCCATACAGGTCGGATGCGCGGCGCAAAACAACGCCGCTCTGAGGCGACACATACTTTGCGGCATAGTACTTTCCGTCATATGTCACAAACTGCCCGGGAAGAATCACCTGCGTTACATGATTGAATAATTTGGCGTCGATATAGCTTTCTTCGTTTTTCTCATCTTCCAGAATGAAGTATGCGTTTCTCAGAGAGTCCGAGAAAAACTTGTCAAACGCCTCATCCGTAATCGAGTAAACACAGGAAGATATCGTCGTGAATTCGTCCACGGTTGTCTGAATACTATGAACCGTAAAAACGCTGCTATCAGCAAATGTGTATTTGCGCAGCAGTTCCCCAAGCGCACCAAATGCGTCATCCGTTTCAATCCCGGCGAGGTGCAATTCCTGCAGGACTTCGTCATCAGAAACCGGGCGTACAACCATTGTAAGCAAAAGCTTTAAGATGGTATTTCGTTCCGTTTTGGCGTAGTCCGGCACCAGGGAAGGGACGGCATTCGGATCGGACATAAACACCTGCCGGTTGCAGCGCATATAATCCCGCAGAAGATAGTTTTCCGACAGTACGTTTACGAATGCCTGCGTTTTACCGCGTGACAAATACGCCCGCATCATGCTAAACATGTTGCAGAACTCGTCTTCAACGATAATAAAGCTCTCCTTTTGGGGGCTTGCACTCCACAGAGTCGATGAAAACTTTATCTTTTCATAAAGGCTTTTTTGCTGACTCGGCTGGTTCATATACCGGCAGATCGTAGAATAATACTGCCCGGCAATCCATTTGATATCCTTGATCGGCGCTTTTGTTTCGCTGTACCAAGCGACCTCCGGGATCTGATTTTTCACCGCGATTGCAGCCAGCTCGATGCCATTTCCCAAATACTTGGTCTGTTTATCGAATAGGCGCTGCCTGCTGAAGTCTCCATCGGCATCCCAGGATAAGCTTGTATAGCTGCAACGAGGCAGCGGCATAGCCACCACGTCCGTGATTTCGGTGCGAAGCAGATGCGAAAGCGTGTCAACCAGTCCATCCGTATAGCGATCGCAAACGCAATATGTCGGCTTCTCTTCACCTGTTTCCATTTCTTCTGAGAGAATGCTGAGCGCTACTTGGCTGGTATTTAACATGATTGACGGCTCAACCAACAGCACGAAATCCGTGCTGCTCAAAAAAGTCCGGTTACTGTTAATGACTCGCTTATCGTAAATCTGTGCGAATGTGAGGATTCCAACTTCGCATTCAGGCTCCTTGTCGGAAAGATACTCGACGCGCCACAAAGAACTCATATGACTATAGTCTTTCAGCAGTTCTCTCAGCCAGCTTTTTATGTCCTCTGTGCAGGACTTGCGCCCGCAAAGGATCAGACACCTTTTTCCTGAGAGCAATGCCGTTACCATTGGCAGCGTGACGTATGCACCTAAATCTCTATAAAACGGGTTGAAAAACACGACATTGTGCCGGTGCATCAGCTGAAAAGTTGCTTGGACACAATCGATATCCGCCGTCTTATATCGGTCATCCGTATTGAAGAATGCAGCCGTTATGCGATCCCGCTCATCCTTCGAATGCTGTTTCTCTTCCAGCAGACTTGCTGCTGACTCTGTGCCGATAAACTCGCACCCGGTATGCGCGGTAAGCAATGGTTCTGGGAGTATTTCTTCGTAGATTTCCCGAAGCTTATAATAGCTACTGATACGACGGGCATCCGCTTCATCGCCTAAAACGCTATGGGCAAACTCTTCCTTTGTCTGACCATTCATATAGTTGTAAATTTCATTCATAACGGCAACCGCCGCGCAAGGGTAAAACATCAGCCAAATGCTCGAAGTTTTCCCGAACTGCCACGTCAGACCCAGATACAAACCGGAAACACAGTTGAGCGCCACACATACGGCAAAGAAATACTTCCTGAAATTGATCCACTGTTTTTTCAGAAACCATTCATCATACTCATCATCGTACTCATAGAAGCCAAGTGAAAATGTCTCAAGGGTACGGTTGCTTTTGACAAGCTTCGTAATGATAGGTCTCAGAACTAGGCGGAGCATGCCGTATCCCAGCAGCAACGCTGCGTTCATGGTCAGAATCTCACCATTTTCCAGAAAATCCGCAAGTGCGCAGAAATCCGATGCTTTTTGAACATTTTTATTCCATACAAGCACTCCGACGACCATGAGTATGGCAGATATAAACAGCAGCGGAAATTGCCGAACCCGTCTGCTCTTTTTTGCATTGAATGCAGTTTGGAGCAACCCGAGCAGCAGGATGAATCCTATTGAAAGAAGTACCTTCGCCTCATTCATCCTCATACAGCTCCTCTCGTATAATAGCAATCTGCCCTGCAAACGGATATGGCGAATCCATAGACATGCCCGAGTTGTTAATAGCAACAGGGTATATGTCTCCGGTTGCGAAGGAATACAGCTTATTTTCCAATGGGGCAATCGTTGTATCGATATCTACCCGCGTTTCCGGTCTTTTGGTCGTGAAATCCACGTTCAGGTGGTACGCCTTACTCCAAGCCTTCAGTTTTCCCAGCAACACATTGATTGCCTTAATGTGTTTGTACTTTGAGAAATGAACTGAACTGGACGCAGATTTCTTCCGATTGGATTGATCCAAGTACGAACAACCTCTTGAGTGACTGGCAATCGCACTCATATAGGAAGAATAGTCACTGGCGTTTTCGACCAGTTTGTTGTATGCGTCTTTCAGGCGTTGATTATATTTCATGATCAGGATATTCAACTCTGCCTTCTGAGACAACAGTATAAACAGTGCCGCCACTGCTACTGCGAGGATGCTGCCGCATATTACATACGATAACATACTCAGCGAAGCTTTCCGGTCTATCAGGCAATCCGACAACGCTGGGATTGCGCTTGCCAATAAGAGCAGCGCCGCCAGAATGACAGCCCAAATTGCCGGACGCTTAAGCACTCTTCCCAGAAGATTCCGTTTTACTCTCTGAGCAGCATCCTGCAGTTCTGCGTTGGACGAGACGTTCTCTTTTGGCAAGATACCTTGAATATGTACAATCTGCTGATAAATTCCGTCTGTTTCGCTTTTCAGATCCTCAGACTGGTATTTGCTCAACGGTAAGACTTCATCGGCAGAGAATGTGCAGTTCACGCGCATCTTGTCTGCGGTTTGGTCAAGTGTTCTGCTTGCAGATTTAATGGAGCCTGTTAACTCGTTCTCCGCAATTCTCTGCGCCTTCTCCCAGATCGCCGTGTCTGTAGCCGCTCCGTCCGACAGCAGATGGAACGACACCTTTTTCACCGTGCAGTCGTCAGCCTTTGGGATCTTCAAGGCAACCGGAATTTCAACTCTGAAGTCCGGCAGCCCCAGTTCCTCGCAGGCTTGTCCTTCGATGTCCTTTTTAATGCTTCGCTCTATGCTATGCTTTGCATCACGCAGCCTGTCCGCGAGCATTTGAAAAGATTCCGACATTGCCTCAGAATTCATGGAAACACCGAGCGTATACAGTCGGTATGCTTGAATGGTGCTTGAATCCCATTCGTTAATGGCCATCAGCATCACAGAATACCAGAACCCAAAATCATCCGCTTCCTTTTGAACCGGGCCTTGTTTCTCCATGTCGTACACCATGAAACGGCATATGCTCGGGAAGTGATTTCTCTTCCAGAATTCCGAACTTTCAGATTCTTTATGTGCAAGCCACGAACGCCCTATGTTTTCAGCCTGACGGCTCCTATTTCGAACCGAAATAACAAGAATCGCCGAAGGGAGTTTTCCATCGAAGGCATACTTCGCCGTCAGCTCTTTGTGTGCCTGTTCCCTTTGTGCATCTTCTATCGGCGTATATATTGTCCGGGGGGCTTTATGCGGTTCCCGAAGGATTTCGGCTTTGAACTTAATTTCAAGCGGCGGAATTCCTCCAAGCATCTGCGTCAGCCTGACGAGCGGAATCGGACTTTCTTCGACAGAATCTTCTGCGTTCCTGTTAATTAAGAAATCATATGGGTTGCGCGCATCTGATTCAAAGGCTGCCATGCAGTTATCGTCAATATACCTGATGATAACTGCGCGCCATTCCTTTTTGTCGTCTGTCAAGCTTCCTATTTCCGGAAGGGCCGTATCAATAGTGGTTCCTGCTTCTATCCATTTGCACACACCTATCCTGCCGTTGTTGATCGCTTCCGCAAACAGCGGTTGATATTGCGAAAACGCCTCCATCGTTTTTTGATTTTGAATAATCACAGAATACGTATGAATCACCACCTTTATTATGATGCGGTTTACGATTACGGTCTAAATGCAGCAATCTTCTCCTGGATCTGACGAGCCTCTTTCTTCAAGCCAAGGTCGCTAAGCGCATTTGTAATCGTGTCGCAGGTCTTTCCGAACAGAGACTCGCGATAGATGGTCGGATGCAGTTGACTTTCGAGAGCAACAGACTCCAAATGTCTTTCAAACTGATCCATAATCACTCTGCCCGCGACCTCCGGCAGTTCCTTTGCGCTGCAGAAATTAGACAAATACTTTTTGATTTCTTCCAGCTCAACTCTGAGCATTTCAATGACATTGGCTTCGTAATATGTGTCCGTCGTCGAAGACTTCTTCATCAGCATCGGCAGATCGAAGATGTTATACGAAGGCGCATTCTCCGGTCCGATACCGGGTTCTTCGATCCGGAAGGTTCTCAGCGCGGAGAACAGCATTCCATCTTCCAGCGCATTGTTCTCATTTACGTCATTGATCGTAAGCGTCTTCACCTCAGACAGAATTCTTTGAATGAGTTCCGGGTAGATTGCAATGGCGTCAAGTACTTCGTAAAGCCGGTCACAATCTGTTCCGTTAGAAACGACCAGAGAATCATCATCCATATGCAGGTGAACACTGCGAAGCTTATAGATCTTCGTGTCAGATCCTTCGTCAGAAAGATAGACATAGCGATTTGCCATTGCCCAGAAAAATGCAGCATACATTTCGTATTCCTGTTTTTTCTGATTGTCCTCATCGAGGTCCGGCATCTTCGTAATAATGTGCCACCATCTATCAATATGCGGACTGATTTCTTTGCTTCTATGGGTCTCGGGATGGACACCGGCTACCAGTTCATAATACGCCTTGAAATATTCGCCGCTGCTGCGATTATATGTAATGGACTTTTCGGGTGGGGCAAATTTACTCAGATCGTTTGCGCGCAGACCATAGAAGGACTGATAGAACATAATTGTGTTCTTGGGGATGTCTTCATCCGGAGAGCCGCCAAAGTTCATCAGTTCTTTTCGGATCAGCTGTGCGCGCGGAGATTCATCGCCCTTTTCCGGTGCCATCGCAATGTTAAATGTACAGGAATCGATCGGCTCCCGTGCCTCACCCATCGGGCTTTCGATGAACGGGCAAGAAAGCTTTCTCGTGTCCTCGATAACCTTACGGACATACTGGTTGATCAGTGCATACGCATTATCTTCTTCCTCGAAGCGTCCTTCATAATCGGCTTCGTTTTCGATTGCAGTAATAATGTCAACATCCAGCTCGCTGCCGTAGTCCCGCATGACGACGTTCTCGAAATATCCTACGATTCCCTTGTCGAACAAGTCGTTAAAATAGCGGTTGTTATTCGGCTTATCCTTGCGCATGGCATAGTCATGCACCTTAAAATAAATGTCTTTTGCAAGTTCGGAGTCGATCGAGATCGAGCTTCCGGTATAAGGCTTCTTCTTATAGATCGCGTCGAAGCATTCCTTTGTAGCGCAGACATATCTTACAGTCGTACCCTTGCTGTCGCTGTACTTTTTATAAATGTCGTTGATTGCTTTATCGAGCGTCACGACCTTGCTGTCGAAGGACTTGTAGAAGCTCTCAAACGCGCTGATAAGCGACTCGATATAGTCAATTCCCTGACCGAGGACAAACGACTGCGCACATTGCACCTGATATGTGCCAATTGTGTCGAAGAAAACTTTGAACTTCCGCTTCATTTCCTCCTGCTCACCAGTCGGCCGCTTTGTGAGCCTGGAAACAAGCGACGTTTTCCGATCAGACAGATCATCAACGGTCTCTTCAACATCTTCCGTTTCCGCAATATCAAAGGTATTTTTCTCAAACGTCTCAAAATATTGCCGGTTATCGTCTCTATCCTTGTCAACAGATTCTTTCTGCTTTTTCATCAAATCAAGGATCTTGATGAGCATATAACGAATCGCGTTGGGGTGCAGGAATTTGTTGTCGGCACTTACCAGGTACGTCTCAAGCTTGTAGTTCAGGCCAATGTTGCTCTGAGAAGCCTTTGAGCCTCTGAACATCGAATATGCAATGGTCTGGGATACTTCTTCAACATAGGCGTTCGACATCAGCCGATATTCCTCGGCAGCAGCAAAGGCATTCGCGAACTCTTCCCAGTCGTTTCCAAGGTTGTTGATCTGCTCCCGTGCATCGTCATACTTGGAGCTCAAATCGGAAGAACAGTCTTCAAGATCGTGTTCGATTTTGGAAAGTACCGCCAGCACATAGTCCTTCCACCTGTCTGCGGTTCTTGTCACGCCGTTTGTATATTTACCGGTGGACTTGATAATCGCCTTCGCAAATGCATCATCATGCTTGGCCGCAGATTCCACCTGATTGGCATAGAACGCAGAAAGAGACTGCTCCTTGGCGCTCAGACCTTGTTCTCTCTTTTGATCATTCTCTCTGCACAGTTCCTTGTAAAGGTCGTCAAAGACCATCCACTGCTTGGAAACGCACTGCTTTGTCCATTTCAAAGCAATTAGCGTTCGGATATCTTCGAAGGGATAAACCAACATAGACGCGCCAGCACCTGCATAACGGTTTCTGCCCCTTTCCTTGGCTAATTTGCGGATGGTATTGTCCTCGGAAGAGTTGCTCCGTTTATTCATGGGGCCAATGGACTGCGCATAAATGCAGTTAGCCGCATGATCCAGATACTGATCGAAAGAGTTGAGCTTTCCACCTTCTGCATTTTGCGCATCAAACAGGAAACAGAAGTCATACGGACGGACATCATATTCTTCATAACCGGTAGAAGCCGCTCTCGGGAACTGCATACGAACAGAATTCGCATACCTTTCCGGTAGCGTTGCATCGCCCTTCATGAGGAACGCATCCAATTCGCGCAGTGTCGCATAGGCGTTTGCTTTCAGGTTGTTGCGCTCTGTCTGTCCGGTAATTACTTCATAGAACACCTCTGGAAGAATGAAGAACCCTCGGGTGATGTTTGCACTCTGACGGAAATGCGTTTGCAGATAGTTCCGCGTATAAAGGGCGACAGGAAGAATAAGGCCGGAGCCGGTACCACCCGCAAGCGAACTGACAATTACAACGCGCAGCGCCTGGTCGGCCTTGTCTTCTTCGACCTTGTAAAGGCTTTGGATCGCTTCATGCAGGGGTTCCATCTTTCCAGCGCGGATCACTGTTTCCAGCGCGAGGCGAGAGATCGAACGCACCTGACCAGCGCCCTCGGTCAAAGTCTTGCCGTTCAAAATTGCATTTACCGGAAACCACGTATCCCGTGCATGCGTATCCTTATTCAGATACTCGCCCACAGTTTGCTTCGTAGACGTCTGAATGGTCTTAATGAAGGGGTTGCGTTCCTGAATGCCGCGCAGGTCATTGATATCCGTATCAAAAACAGCGAAAGCAATATTGTTGCGCTGCTCGCCCGTGACCATTTTTGATACTCTCTCAATGATCTTACAACCGGTTCCACCGAGGCCAATTAACAGTGTAGGTGCGTTCATATCTCTTCCTCCCGTTTATATTTAATTAGATTGGTTCGGGTTGCAAACATAAGTCCATTCGCCACGTTTTACCCGGATGCTCACGCCTGCACCTGTCTCAAACTTTTTAATATCTTTCTTGATTGCTTCTCCATCAAATGTTATATAGTCTTTTCCCGCAAATGCTTTCACATTTGTAATACTCATCCTGCGGTTCTTTATCGCTTTGACTGACAGCGGGGGGCACCCCGTGACGCCCTTGGGTACATATTTGATTGAGCCGGTCTGTGGAACGTAGGGAATAATGGTTGAAAGCAGATTCTTTTCAACCACGCCGCTTCGATCTTTCCGCTTTTCTCCCGGCTCGCTCGGAATGCACTTAATATATGGCTTTTTCTTGAGACTCTTAGGCAGATAATGCTTAATGAACGGCATATATCCAAGCAGCAAGAAGAGTGCAGCAAGAGATATCGTCAGCTTGACGGCGAGATCCCAATTCCGTTCCCACCACGATCGCTCATCGGTAAGCTTCAAGGTACCGTCCGTTTCACCCTGCCAGGTTTCGCTGCCAAACTGCTGCTGGTATGCGATGCGATAATTTACATCGCGATACGTGCCTGTGGACGGCTTACCGCTCGGAAATACCGGTCTGAGGATCAGTATGCCCGGTTCATCCGTTTTTTCCAGATCGGACACGTTGATCTTAAAATCCATGCCGTCCTTTTCCAGCTGCACCTGCGGCACATTGAACGCTGCCCATTGCTCAGGTGTAAAGTCACTGCCATCGATTCTGGTCATGATCTGGATATCTTTTTGTTCACTGAAGCCATCTGATGTTACGACGTAGTCCGGATTCTCTTTGATCTCAAAGGATATCTCTTTGTCCTTGTAGACATCAAACGTCAGACTGGTATCAACACTGTTGAAGTCCAGATAATGCGCCGTAACATCAATAGCCAGCGTTCCTTCTTCAATCTGGATTTTGTCTCCGTTAGAATAGACTGCGTCATGTGCAACACCATTGTTTGTCACAACTGCCTCGTAGGAAACATCTCCCAATAACGTCGACACCGCAACAGGCTCCGATGTACCCGCTTTCACAAAGCCGAAGGAAAGTGTATATTCCCCGGCAGCCAGATCTGCCCGATTTGCGGCAATCTGACCGTTGCCATCGGTGAGGTATGCGGCTACTGCTATATTGGGCTTATAGTATATTTCAACAGTTTCAGCGCCGGAAACGTCTATCGTATAATCGCCGGCAGGGAAATCGTCCTTGAACGTGGCAATCATGCCGTGCAGGTCTTTTAACGGCTGGTTGTTATAATTTGTGGCATCACATTCGCTGTATTTGACCTCAACGGGGGCTTTCGAACTCTGTATCAGACTTCCGTCGCTCCGTTCGATTCCCGTGATTTCAACATTTGCGCCTTGTGCAAAAACCGTCAGCTCAGCCATTGGAACGTCAAACGAGCAAGTCTTTGCGCTCACATTCACCTCCAACTTGTTGGAGTTAAATACGCGCGTGCAGATTTCCGTAATTCGGCTTAATATCTGTGAATTGGTCTTCGCGTCCACGTAATAAATGCCGTTGCCCGCATTCTCGGTTATGCCCGCTGCGTTTTGACCCATCCCAAGAAACATGACCTTTACATCATTTGACTTTCCGGCAAGATAGCTGTCAATTTCGGCTGAACTCATCCGGCCGTTTTCAAACTCGCCGTCAGTCAATATCACCAGCCATTTTTCTTCGGCATCCGCACCGTCCAAATCCGCATAAGCTTTCCTTACAGCGTTAAATGGTGTGCTGTCAGCGAAAGTTTTTTCGTTGTGCAGTTTGGCAACATTGATATCCGCGCCATCCGCGCCATTCAATGTGATTCTGGGGGGCGCGGAAGTGCTTCCTATGTAATCGCTCATGTAATAGACATTCATTTTGTCCGTCTCGCCAAGCATGGCAGAAAAAACTTCCATGGAATATTTGGCGCGGCACCACGTATCTGTTCCTGAATACATACTTCCTGAGTCGTCGTAGACCACATTTATAACTCTTGTTGGAACGCTTGCCGTTGCGCTTGCACCAACCGGGACAGCACAAAGTAAAAGAAGGATGCAGGAAATGACCGTGCATAAGATACGCTTCATCTTCATTCAACTCCCTTTAATGGAAAATGAGGGTTCAAGTGTTTCAAAACGATTTGAATTGCTTGCTGCAAATAGTTCCTGTCGTTATATTTGAAAATGCCCCCCTTTATCGTTTTTAGCTGGTTCCTGCATCGGTATGTACTATAATATCCGCGTTCACGCCCCGGCGGGCGAAGTCATTTGATCCTGCTTCATTACCATAACGAGTGATGCAACCGTCTGCTTATCCTTTATGAACAATGGTCTGCCCAGTGAAGCAGGCGTGTCTGCAAAACCAATGAGTACCATAGTCTGGATATGTCCAACTAAATCAGGCACATACCTCAATGTATTTGTGCCTCAAATATTTTCATAAAGTAAGCTCCTTGACGACGCTCATTTTGGCAACAGATACAGATATAATTATACAAATTCCGGTCGTTTTCGTCAAGGCGACGAAGGCAAAAAGTCAAAATAACGGGAAAATCTGTATCAATGTTCCAGCTGAGACCTGTTTCACGCATGAGATGAGTGTACTTCGCAGCCATGCGCCGTCAATTTCGCCGTCGACGATCGGCACGAAAGGAGCTGTCGTAAATGTCAAAAAGAGGCGAGAATATCTACAAGAGAAAAGATGGGCGTTGGGAAGGCCGCTATGTTAAATGTCGTACACTTCACGGAAAGATACAGTACGGTTATGTCTATGGAAAAAGTTATTCTGAAACGAAAGCAAAACTGAAAGAGAACGCATCTGCCCCAATTCGGTCATCCAGCAGTCAAGCGACTCAATCTGCTTTATATGACGAGGTTCTAAAAGCGTGGCTGCTTTCTTCCAAAAACCGTGTGAAGGAATCAACTTTCTCAAGATACAATCATCTTGTCAAGCGTCACATACAGCCACTCCTGGGGAGCTACCCAATCAGTGAGATAAGCACCGTTCTCCTTGAAGAATGCATTGATTATCTTCTTCAAAACGGAAGACTGGACGGAAGCGGAGGGCTTTCAACCAAGAGTGTGTCAGATATTATAGTTGTCATGAAAAGTTCCATACGCTATGCACTGGGGAATGGCTATCCCGTGAATTGCTCACCCGCCAGTCTATCCGTAAAGAGAAGCAAAAAAGATATGCGCGTATTATCAAAAAAAGAACAGCAACAACTGGAATGCATTTTAATGCAGGACACAGATCTTACAAAGTTCACGGTTCTACTTTGTCTTTATACTGGTATCCGAATCGGCGAAGCGTGCGCACTCCGTTGGGAACACCTTCGACTGGACAGTGGTATTCTGGAGGTCAGAGAAACCATGCAACGTATTCAAGCGCCGCAAAACATGGCAACGAAAACGAAGGTGATTATTACAGAACCTAAAAGTGCATGTTCAAAACGAGATATCCCACTGCCTCAGTTTCTCATACAATATGCGGTGCAGTTTCAGACAGATCGAAAGGCATTTGTTTTGACTGGAGATAAAGATCAATTTATCGAACCGCGCACACTCCAAAACCGCTTCAGGAACTATGTAGAAGCGTCTGGAATCAAACATGCAAATTACCATGCACTGCGGCACACCTTTGCGACGAGATGTGTTGAACTTGGATTTGAGATCAAGAGCTTAAGTGAAATCCTGGGGCATTCCAATGTAAATATTACATTGAATAGATATGTACACTCATCTATTGAGTTAAAGAAACAGAACATGGAGAAGTTGAACCCAGTCATGATAGAATAGCCGTCAGTTTTTCCGTCATATCAAGCTGTGAAGCCATGAGAAATCAAGGACTTCACAGCTTTTTTCGTCAAGGAGCTTACTTTACGAAAACCAGAGCGTCAGCTGCCCAAAAAGAGGGCAGTTATTTTTTTAATCTCAGCCCTCTATGACGGCGCACAGATTATACCTCTAATTATTATAACATCTATAAACCCATACATCAAGAAAATATGCATTTGTGTTCTAATACAGTTGACTGGTTTATAGGCTAAAATATAATATGTGGAGGTGAAGTGATGACAGACAAGGAGTTTTCCCTGAGACTGGCCAAGTTGAGAACGCAAAAGGGCGTTTCGGCTCGTGACATGAGCCTTTCAATGGGTCAGAATCCGGGTTATATCAACAATATTGAGACCGGGAAGTCTATGCCGTCGTTAAGTGGCTTCTTCTACATCTGCGATTATCTTGATATAACCGCAAGGGACTTCTTTGACGATGGGAATGAATATCCCGAACAACTCAGAACGGTTTTTCAGGATATGCAGAGATTAAGTCCTGAACAGATACAGAATATTCATGCCATCGTAAAGGGGCTGCTCCGATAGGCACATGCCATTCTGTCACCGATACAGCCAAAGAATCACGAAATCCGCACAGCCATGTCAGCCTTATTATTTGCTTGGACGGCGTGCCTCTATGCTACCGGCAAGCCGCTGTACAAATGCAAGTCCGGTTCTTCCTTGAAGTCATCTACGCCGCGTCTGCCATATCGTGCGCGACCCGCGCTGTGTAATAGCTGTTCATCGTGCTTGGTGCGTTGAACAGCATTGCAAGCAGGTATTGCCGGATGTTGCGAATCCGTGTTGTGTTTTGCTTCAGGCAGTCCATGACGAAACGGATATGCTCACCGTTCAGCTTCAGCAGCTTTGACCGCACGACCTCGGCTGGATAATCGTTGCCTGCAACGCGAATTCGGCTGCGGGTGCTGCAAACCGTCTCCTGCACCAGATCGACGATCTCGTCAAGCTGCTCCCGGTCAACGTGAGGATCACTTGCCAGAACGTCGTAGTCAATATTCTCCAAGATCAAGTCCCGGTAGCGTTCAAACGATTCCTTCGCTTCCGTTCGCTTCTGCGCGGTAACGTCCGGAAAACCGGAAGGGAAAGGAATCGAATCGGTAATTGATGAGTCTTTACTTTGTCTTTTTCTTTTCTTCGTACTCTTAGTATTTAATTGCGTTGGATTTTCCAACGTAGGTTTCTCCAACATAGGCTTTTCCAACGTTGGCTTTTCCTGCGTAGGTTCTTCCGGCGTTGGCCCCGCGTGCGGCTGCTCGTAGATCGTGTAGACGGTTCCGCGCAGGCAGCCACGCTCGTCACGCTCCCGGCTGCGGTTGATGTAACCGGCACGTTCCAACTCGCGCACAGCTTCGCGGATGGCGTCGATGCTCTCTTTGTTGATCTGCGCAAGCCCCTGAAGCGTGTAGTCCCAATCCTCCGGCAACGACAGCATCTGTGAGAGCAGACCCTTTGCCTTGAGGGACAGCGCATGGTTGCGGAGATGGTGGTTGGACATGACCGTGTAGCCTTTGCTTTTTTCAACACGGAATACAGACATTTTTGTGACCTCCTATGTCTTGGTTTTGAAATATAAAAAAGGAAAAAGCGGCGTTTCAACCCTCTTTTCATAAGAGAGCGAAACGCCGCTTCATTTTGTATCTTGGTTTGTATTTCAATATTTCGTCAGATTGCGAATAGACCGGTACAGTATCTTGTGGTATGATGCCAGCGTTTGTTGTTTGAGCTTTGCAGAGGAGGGCAATCACCATGCAGTACACCGATAACGAGGCCGCATTGATCGGCGGCCTGATTTCAAACTATTTCTTCCAGCCGTCCGTGGATGCAAAGCTCCGCGAATCCTATCGCCGGGTGCTGCGCCATCTGCACGAGAATACGCTCTCTGTGTCTGATCTAAGCCGGATTCAGAACGCGCTGACGTTTCTCTCGCCGCTCTGCCGCGATACCCGCGAAGCCCATAAGGACATGATGGGCTTGACACTAAAAACTGATGCCCTGCTGAGAGCCAGCAGATAAACGACCACCCGCTGCGCTGGCAGCGGGTGTTTTGCTTTCTCGCGTCCCAGCATCGCCAATACGCTGTGATTTCGTCCTGGAGCGGGCGGAGGCTTGCCTGCGGTCTTAACGTCTGAAATGCCGCACAGCGGGCTAACGCGCTGGCATCTGTGCTTGGAGTGCGTATTCGGCAAGACCAACAAAAACGTCGGTTGAAATTCTACATTTTGCCGAGAGCGAAAACGAGCCGCTTTCCCGAAAAATCCTCGGAAAAGCGGCTCAAAATGCCTTGGGTAAAGGTACAGGTCCATCGAATTTGCCTGACACGGCAGTTGGCATCTTTTTGTCACGCCTCTAAAAATGGGCGCAAAAAAGCCCGGAAGTCGTTCTGTCTCCCTTTACAGGGACACAAACTGTCACCCCTCTGCGAGGGAGCGGATTTCTCCGCTCCCTCTTCCTGTTCTCTCCGTCTTATGCCGGGAATTGAATGACCTCGCTCAGCGGCGGGAGCAGCTTCGGCTGCTTCTCATCCGGCTGCATGGCGCTGTCCACTGTGCCGATGTCCCGGTAAATGATGCGGATAGACTGGCTGGAATTGCGGGAGTATTTTGTTTCCCGTTCACCGACCTCGATGCGCTGAATGAACAGCCGCAGCAGTTCCGGTGTCAGCGTATCAATTGCTGTGTACTGCTTTGCCTTTTCAATGAAAGCATCCACGTTCGCTTCGCGCGCCTGAAGCTGTGCCAGACGTTGTTCTTTCTGCGGAATCTGTTCCTCCAGCATTCGCTGCTCGTCTGTGTAATCGCCGGAGAGCATCCGGTACTGCTCATCGGTCACGCGCCCAAGAACAGTGTCTTCATAGAGTCGTTTAGAGTGTATTACATCTCTGATTGATGAAGAATCCTGTAATGCAGAACACGCCGTGGAACAGGCAGGCATCCAGTTTGCAGCTATGTTTGCAGCTATGGATGATGCATATATGCAGGCTCGTGCTGCGGACATCAAGGATGTGGCCAAGCGGATTCTGAATAATCTGCTGGGTGTTGTGGACGGAGGAATCCACTCTGATGTTCCGGTTATTTTGGCAGCGGACGATCTGGCTCCTTCTGAAACCCTGCAGCTGGACAAGTCCAAGATTCTGGGATTTGTCACCATGGGTGGTTCCGGTAACTCTCATACTGCTATTTTGGCCCGTACTATGGGTATCCCTGCTATCTGCGGTGCTGGTGAAGCTCTGGCAGAAGGCTACAATGGCCGTGTTGGCTACATTGATGGTGAAACTGGTCAGCTGATCATCGATCCCGACGCTATGACGCAGGCTGCTCTGAAAGAAAAATATGAAAAACAGCAGGAAACAAAGAAGCTGCTGGAAACCATGAAGGGTCAGGAAGATATCACTCTGGATGGAAAGAAGATGTTGCTGTATTGCAATATTGGTTCTCCCGAGGATGTGGCTGCCGTTCTGGCAAACGATGGTCAGGGTATCGGTCTGTTCCGCAGTGAGTTCCTTTACTTAAGTGCTTCCGATTACCCCACTGAGGATGAGCAGTTCGAGGCGTACCGTAGTGTTGCTGATGCCATGAACGGCAAGCGTGTTGTGATTCGTACTCTGGATATCGGTGCAGACAAGCAGGTGGATTATTTCGATATGAAGGAAGAAGAAAATCCTGCCCTGGGTGTTCGCGCTATTCGTATCTGTCTGAATCGTCCTGAGGTATTCCGCACCCAGTTGCGCGCTCTGTACCGGGCATCTGTTTACGGTAAAATTGCCATTATGTTCCCCATGATCACTTCTGTCTGGGAAGTCAAGGAATGTAAGCGTGCCTGCATGAGCGTTATGAAAGAACTGGAAGCCGAGGGTATTCCCTATGACAAGGACACTGAGCTGGGCATTATGATCGAGACTCCTTCCTCTGTATTTGTGGCCGAGGAACTTGCCAAACTGGTGGACTTCTTCTCTGTTGGCACCAACAATCTGACTCAGTATACCCTGGCCTGCGACCGTCAGGCAAACGATCTGGGTAAGTTCTATGATCCTCATCATCCCGCTCTGCTCCGTGCCATCAAAATGGCTGCCGATGCTGCCCATAAGGCTGGCATCTGGATCGGTATCTGCGGCGAGCTGGGTGCTGACATTTCCATGCTGCCTACCTTCCTGGCTATGGGTATCGATGAACTGTCTGTATCTCCCTCTGCCGTGCTGCCTGTTCGTGCAGCCATCCGCCAGAGCATTGCTCAAACTTGCACGCTGGAGATGCTGGAGTGCTGATGCATGCTTGAAATACTTAAAGCCAATGTGTTAATTGCATATCCAACGCAGGCTTTTCCTGCGTAGGTTCTTCCGGCGTTGTCTCCGCGTGCGGCTGCTCGTAGATCGTGTAGACGGTTCCGCGCAGGCAGCCGCGCTCATCGCGTTCGCGGCTGCGCTTGATGTAACCGGCACGTTCCAGCTCGCGCACAGCTTCGCGGATGGCGTCGATGCTCTCTTTGTTGGTCTGCGCGAGACCCTGCAGCGTGTAATCCCAATCGTCCGGCAGCGACAGCATCTGCGAGAGGAGTCCTTTGGCCTTGAGAGACAACGTATGGTTGCGAATATGGTGGTTGGACATAACCGTGTAGCCCTTGTTTTTCTCAACACGGAATACAGACATTTTTGTGCCCTCCTTTATCTTGATTTTGAAATTTAGGAAAAGAAAAAGCGGCGTTTCAACCCTCTTTTCATAAGAGAGCGAAACGCCGCTTCATTTTGTATCTTGGTTTGTATTTCAATATTTCGTCAGATTGCGAATAGACCGGTACAGTATCTTGTGGTATGATGCCAGCGTTTGTTGTTTGAGCTTTGCAGAGGAGGGCAATCACCATGCAGTACACCGATAACGAGGCCGCATTGATCGGCGGCCTGATTTCAAACTATTTCTTCCAGCCGTCCGTGGATGCAAAGCTCCGCGAATCCTATCGCCGGGTGCTGCGCCATCTGCACGAGAATACGCTCTCTGTGTCTGATCTAAGCCGGATTCAGAACGCGCTGACGTTTCTCTCGCCGCTCTGCCGCGATACCCGCGAAGCCCATAAGGACATGATGGGCTTGACACTAAAAACTGATGCCCTGCTGAGAGCCAGCAGATAAACGACCACCCGCTGCGCTGGCAGCGGGTGTTTTGCTTTCTCGCGTCCCAGCATCGCCAATACGCTGTGATTTCGTCCTGGAGCGGGCGGAGGCTTGCCTGCGGTCTTAACGTCTGAAATGCCGCACAGCGGGCTAACGCGCTGGCATCTGTGCTTGGAGTGCGTATTCGGCAAGACCAACAAAAACGTCGGTTGAAATTCTACATTTTGCCGAGAGCGAAAACGAGCCGCTTTCCCGAAAAATCCTCGGAAAAGCGGCTCAAAATGCCTTGGGTAAAGGTACAGGTCCATCGAATTTGCCTGACACGGCAGTTGGCATCTTTTTGTCACGCCTCTAAAAATGGGCGCAAAAAAGCCCGGAAGTCGTTCTGTCTCCCTTTACAGGGACACAAACTGTCACCCCTCTGCGAGGGAGCGGATTTCTCCGCTCCCTCTTCCTGTTCTCTCCGTCTTATGCCGGGAATTGAATGACCTCGCTCAGCGGCGGGAGCAGCTTCGGCTGCTTCTCATCCGGCTGCATGGCGCTGTCCACTGTGCCGATGTCCCGGTAAATGATGCGGATAGACTGGCTGGAATTGCGGGAGTATTTTGTTTCCCGTTCACCGACCTCGATGCGCTGAATGAACAGCCGCAGCAGTTCCGGTGTCAGCGTATCAATTGCTGTGTACTGCTTTGCCTTTTCAATGAAAGCATCCACGTTCGCTTCGCGCGCCTGAAGCTGTGCCAGACGTTGTTCTTTCTGCGGAATCTGTTCCTCCAGCATTCGCTGCTCGTCTGTGTAATCGCCGGAGAGCATCCGGTATTGCTCGTCTGTCACGCGCCCGAGAACATTGTCCTCATAGAGCCGTTTGAACAGCTTGGACAGCTCTGCGCTTCGCTTTTTCATTGCGTCCAATTCACGGAGGACACGGTTCATCTCCTGCCGCAGTTCTGCGCTGTTTTTCTGGTTGATGTGCGCCGCGAATTGCCGCTCCTTCATTCGGGCGAAATGTGTGACCCGTCGGAGATCATCCAGAACGATCTGCGTGAGTTCACACTCCCGGATATGGTGAGCAGTACAGGCGGTTTTGCCCTTCTTGCCGTAGGTATAGCACTTGAAGTTGTACTCCACCTTCTTCATGGTGCTGGCTCTGTGCAGCACCAGCGGTTTTCCGCAGTCTGCGCAGAACACCAGCCCTGAGAAAATGTTCGGTTCATCCATGTGCTTTGCTGTGCGCTTCTTGTGCTGCCGAACCTCCTGCACGATCTCCCACTGCTCCTGCGAGATGAGCGGCTGGTGCGTATTTTTTACCAGACACTGTTCGCTTTCCGGCCGGTCGATCCGTGTTTTATTCTTGTAGGAAATGGTCGTCCGCCGCAGGCCAACCGTATGGCCCAGATACATGACGTTTTTGAGAATATCACTGACCGTCGTACCAGACCACGTACACGGATGCAGCGCATCGCACCCCTTGTGCGTTTTTCCGGCCTTCTGAAAGTAGTAATTTGCAGGTGTCAGAATATTCCGTTCCGTCAGAATCCGCGCGATTTGGCTCGGACCTTTCCCAGCAGCACAGAGGGTAAAAATCTGCCGCACAACCTCTGCCGCTTCTGGGTCAGGCTCGAGATGGTTTTCCGTAGTTTCGGATTTTCGGTACCCATAGGGTGGACGGCCTCCGAGCCATTCGCCGCGTTCCGCCTGCAGCTTTTTCACGGCGCGAACCTTCCGACTCGTGTCCTTTGCGTGGAGTTCGTTTGCCCAGTTGCGGATGGGGTTAAAATCATTGCTGCTTTCCACCGCAGAATCTACACCGTCGTTGACTGCAATGAACCGCACGTTCTTCTGCGGGAAATAGATCTCCATGTAGTAGCCGACCTGCAAGTACTCACGCCCCAGCCGGGAGGCATCCTTTACAATCAGGGTGGAGACCTCCCCGGCTTCGATCATTTCCACGATCTTTTTCCAACTCGGCCGCTCAAAATTTGTTCCGGAATACCCGTCATCCGCAAGAAAAAGTGTGTTTTCAAAGCCTTTATCCCGTGCGAATTTTTCTAACAGATCCCGCTGAGACGAGATTTGTCAAGGGTATTTTCCTCATAAGAGAGCGCCCTGCACAAAATCATGGCAGGGCGCTCTCTAAATGAAGTATTGGAATTGATAACCAATCAAGTTTGCTTTTTCTTGTCAATACTGAAACTTAGCCTTTCCGCACTAACTCAAGCGGGGATCGTTGCGCCAACCGCTGCAAATGCAGGTAAGTCGCCACAATATAAACAATCAGTTGCAGGACACCTGCCACAATAACCGCAATTGGCATTGATACGACTTCCGTTATCATATCGTTATATCCAATCGTGGCTGCACCGCTCAAACTTGTATTAAGCACTTCTGAAACGGAGGAAAACAGATTTAGTGTCGTAGCATTCATTGTAAGGATTCCAACAATGATCCCAGTTATTGTCGCAAGGATGATAGGTATTGCAGCTACCTCCCAGCTAAACATCACAGCGGTCCTTTTACCGGAACCAAGCGAGAGCATCAGGCCAAGCGTCCGCCGTTGACGGTTTACAAACAGAGCAAGAAATACGAACAGGGCCGCACCTGCTGTTATGCAGGCAGCGAAAAGAAGCTGCTGCGCACTGCTGTAAAATCCATGCAAAGTTTCGGCGATTTCAGTGTATCCGTTATCAAAGCAAAACAGAATGTTTGCCGGGTATCCATTCGATTCCAGTGCAGCTTGGAGCGCAGATACCTTTCCGTTCTGCAGAACGTATGTAAAGAAAACGCCATTTCGACTACTATAGCAGTTTTCTGGCAGAGAAGTGTTAGGGACAAAGACGGTATTCGGAAGGAAGCGATAGTCTGCGGTATCCCACAAGTCTGACTGTCGGTAAATCCCTATAATCTGATACGTTTTCGCATCACCCGAAACCCCAATCTTTTGGGAAAAACGCTGTGGCTGTACCTTCCATTCCGGAGCTGTTAAATCAGCAAGAGGGTTTGGACCCCAATAGAACGACAAATCAATGCTGTCCCCTATACCGAGTCCGCTTGCAATGGCAGTTGTTTCAGAAATCAGGCAGACATTAGAGCCATTTTTATAATCGTCCGCCCCAAAACTCCGTCCTTCTGTTACGAAAGAGTCCTTTTGATGGAAACAATACATGCTTTCCAGAAGATCTGTACCAATTACACTGACAGTATGATATTGCGTATCCAATTCTTGGACTGCGCTCCGCCATTCAATTCCCGCATTTGAACTTAGAAAGACATCCAGATCAGTTTCCAACGGGGTCATGTATGCATCAAGGTATTGGTCGTTTAGCAACACACCTGTTTCGGAGCCGTCAATTGCATAGTCCAGCTGTGTTTCAGAATACAAGCCATGCCAATGCGTAACGGTCATTGTGCAGGAATCTATTGCATCAACCATGTCTTGCCCTAGAATGGTCGTTTTTTCACCAGAGGAATATTTTGCTACCGGCAGAAAATCTGGCGAAGCTGTTTTCTTTTCGTCCTCTGTCAAATCATAGGATATTTTAGACAAATCAATATCTTCCACAGAGCATCGGTGCGTTCCTGCCAACGTTGTACGCAATTCCAAATCACGGTCAATATAATCTGCCCCAAAGGCCAAATACCGCCCACCAGGACGGATATCAAGAGCATCTAACTCTTCCTGAGAGTTGCACCCTATGATGAGGCGAAGTGTGCTGCGAACAGCATAGTCTGGATGCATTTTAACAACGTTTTCAATCGAAGCAGTAACAGATACTAAAGCAAGTTCGGTTGACTCAGGCAGATTCGTTTTATCCACCGATGTAACCCGAACGATCATAATTGCCCTGTTATACGGAGAATCAAGGCTTGGCACATATGTGCCGTCTTCCTTGCCGCTGGTAACACTCTGAATGGAGGGGCAATAAGCACTGATATATTTTTGTTGGTACGCACCTTTTATGACTGTTCCATCCGCAGCA
>OMBX01000483.1_pt1 | contig 21701 bp, 18 predicted proteins | sample 1644931 | NCBI WGS metagenome assembly OMBX01 (sample SAMEA103958165, study PRJEB25191) | human gut metagenome | biome: human-associated habitat [ENVO:00009003]; feature: intestine environment [ENVO:2100002]; material: feces | place: Germany | collected 2013/2015
CCAGAGCATTGAGGAAATCAAGGCGGGGCTGGAAACCACCGAGAAAGGCGGTGTCGGCCGCACCCGCCGTGCCGCCGTTCGTGCCGTCCGCCGACGGCAGCGAGGCAAAGATCGCGTCGGCCGCGGCATAATCGGCAGCCGTCAGCTCCCGCGGCTCCGCCTGCCCGCCCGGTGCGGCCGAAGCGGCGGTGCACAGTGAGAACAGCACGGCCACGGATGCCAGCAGAGCCAGAAGCCGTTTCCATCGATTCAACATGCTATTTCCTCCTGTGAATTCTGGTTAGTCTAGCCTAACTCAAGGCCGCATCCCATCGACGCATGCTCCGCCCGGAGGGGGTGGCCTCGCTTCCGTTCTGCCGCCGGTTTTGGTTAGTCAGTGCTAACTCATGTTGGAAAGAAATCCGCCCAGAGGCGGTCCGGATATCCGGTTCTCATTTCCCGTATATCCTAGTGTATTTTACCGGAGACATCGGGTATTGTCAAGATGGATTTGTGTAAAATTTTCCTGCGGCGAACACCCGGTTCGCCGCAGGTCAGAATCAGACAATATACTGCAGGACCTCGGTCTCGTCCTCGCCGTTGAGATAAATGCGCGGGATGCGCTTGTTGATGCCACACATCAGCTCATACGGGATGGTCCCGAGGCGGTTGGCAAGGCTCGTCACCTCGATGCTGTCGCCGCCATCCTCGCCGAAGACCGTGACGACGTCGCCGACCTTTGCCTCCGGCACGCGCGTGATATCGACCATGCACATGTCCATGCAGATGCGGCCGACCTGCGGCACGCGCCTGCCATGCAGCAGGAACGACACGTTGCTCGAAAGGCTGCGCGGGAAACCGTCTGCATAGCCGATGCCGACGACGGCGATGCGGGCCGGGTCCTCCGTCGTATAGGTGCGGCCATAGCTGATCGTGATATTCGGCTCAAAATCGCGGATCTGGAAGATCGTGGAGCGCAGGGACATCACGGGCCGCAGATCGATCATGCCGCGCAGGTCCTCCGACGGGAGCACACCGTAGGTCGCGATGCCGGGGCGGACCATATCGAGCGCATACTCGGGATAGAGAATGGTCGCGCCGCTGTTGCAGCAGTGGCGGATCTCCGGCTCGATGCCCACGCCCTTGAGGGCGCTCAGCATCTGCGTGAAGCGCTCGAACTGCGTATGCGTAAAATTCGCGTCGGCTCCGTCGATGGAATCCGCGACCGGGAAATGCATGAAAATTCCCTCGATGAGAAGCTTGGGCATCTGCGCAACTTCCTTCAGCTCCTCGACCGTCTTCGGGTGGTCATAGGCAAAGAAGCCGAGGCGCGACATGCCCGTATCCAGCTTGATGTGGACCTTGAGGCGGCGCTCTGAGCCCTTGAGCTCCTCGTGCAGCGCGCGGGCATACTCGAGGCTGTGGACCTCCTGCCGCAGTCCCATGGCGACCAGATCGCGCGCATAGGCAGGCGGCGTATAGCCCAAAATCAGGATGGGACGGCGGATGCCGCCGCGGCGGAGCTGCATGGCCTCCTCCAGATTGGAGACGGCAAGGAACTCCGCGCCCAGCTCACACAGATGGCGGCTGATGGGCACGGCACCGTGGCCGTAGGCGTTCGCTTTTACAACGCCAAGGAGTTTCACGCCCTCCGGTAGTCTTTTTTTCACTTCTCTGATGTTATGCCCGATCGCTTCGAGTGAAATCTCTGCATAACAGCGTAAGTATCTGTTCACTTTTTTCCTTCTTTCTTTCCGTACTTTTTCTGAGACGCCAAAACGTGCCTGAAAACTCTTTCGGATTATTTTCAGACACGCTCTCGTATCAGATTCCGGCTGTGCCGGTTTTTATTTGTCCGGTCTGCGGATGGCGGAATAGATATTTTTTACATTTTTCAGCACTACATGCGTTCTTGTCGCATCGACACCCGGAAGGCTCATCACCTGGCGGTGGATTTCTTCGAGTTCGTCGGATGAGTGACAGGAAATGCGGATAATCAAATCAAAATCTCCGGTCTGATAATAGCAGGATACGATGTACTCCAGTTTCTGGATCGCATCTGCAAAACTGTCAAAGAACTTCGGATGCTCCAGGCTGACTTCCATCAGCGCGGTCATCTCATTTCCCGTTTTCTTTTCGTCTACAATAATGGTGTATTCTTTAATCACTCCGGTTTCTTCCATTTTACGGATTCTCTCGATGACTGCAGAAACCGATAAATGAATCTCTTTGCTGATATTGGAAGCCGTCTCGCGGGCATTTTTCTGCAATATCTTCAGAATCTTATAATCAATGGCATCCATGTATTTTTCCTCCCATAAGAATTGACAGGGTTCTTCTTTCCAGATTTTAGCATAAAATTTCCCTGTCACTGCCTTTCTATTATATCAAATTTTTCAGATAAAAACAAGGAGGTTATAACATGAAAAAAAGTACAAAAAATCTACTTTTTCTCACATCTGCAGTGATTGCCGGAATGCATATATACAACAGAGTTGTAGACTCTAATGCCGAAAGGAAAAATGCACTCAAAGTAGACAATGGCCACTACTACAAATGGAAAGAAGGAAATATCTTTTATACAAAAACCGGCACCGGTAAGCCAATACTTTTAATACACGACACCGACTCCGGAGCATCCGGTGAAGAATGGGCTAAAGTAGCTAAAAAGCTTGCAAAGAACAATACCATATACACAATTGATTTACTTGGATGTGGCCGCTCGGACAAGCCTTCCATCCAATATACAAGCTACATGTATGTACAGATTATCACAGCCTTTGTAAATGACGTAATCGGAAAGCCTGTTAACGTAGCTGCAACCAATCTTTCAACAGCTCCTGTAATCATGGCAAATGCTCTGTCAAAGGATTTATTTAATAAAATCATACTTATAAACCCTGTATCATTGCAACAGCTTAAATGCATACCTGACAAGAGCACCAAATTTAAGCAGAACATAATTAATCTACCAATCGTAGGTACATTTATATACAATAAGCTTATGAGCCCTATCAAGGTAGATTTACTCTTCAGAAATAAATTTATTTCAAGAAGCCAGCTCATATCAGATAATATGAAGGATGCATACTATGAGTCCGCACATAAAGGGCAAAGCCGCGGCAAATATCTTTACTCTAGCATTTTATCAAACTACATTAATACTAATATCGCGCCCGCTCTCAAGAACCTGGACAAAGATGTATCAATTATAGCTTCAACAGGAATAAAAAATAATATGGATGTTATCAACAATTACCATAAGCTAAACAGTAAATGCGACATCATCCATATTGCAAATGCAAAGCTTTATCCTCAGTTAGAGTTACCGGAGAAGACAGCTTCAATTATTAAAAAAATTGTTACTAACTAATTCTATACTTTAATCTAAAATAAAGCACCGCCTATAACTATTCTTCAACAATTATAACGTTTTTTTACAATGGTTTCTTTGAAGGCAGTCCGGCTTTTCTCGGATACTTGTTGCTCGTATTCATAACCTTATCAATTATGACAAAAGAGCGATGATTATCCGAGTAGCCAAACTGCTCTATTTTATTCAGCTTTCCTCCCAACAGATAAATGGCCGACTTTGCATCTGCCACCTCGCTCTCGCACTCACCTGATTTATATGACACAAAGCAGCCTCCCATTTTCACAAACGGCAGACAGTATTCTGAAAGAGTAGACAGATTTGCAACTGCTCTCGATACACAAATATCATAAGCTGCCCTGTGTTCCTTATCCCTGGCAAAATCCTCTGCCCTGCCATGAACTGCTTCAATATCCTTAAGCTCAAGCGCTTCAATAACTTCATTTAAAAATCCAACTCTCTTATTAAGTGAATCTAATAAAGTAATCTTAAGCTGGGGAAAAGCTATCTTAAGAGGAATACCGGGAAAACCAGCTCCGGTTCCGACATCAATGATATTTTTTTCCGCGTTTAAATCTAATGTGTGGCATAAAAACAAGCTATCAAGGAAGTGTTTCTCTATTACCTCGTCGAAATCTGTGATGGCAGTAAGGTTCATAACCTTGTTTTTTTCGATAAGCATGTCATAATATAGCTCAAATTGCTCTAATTGTGAATTATTTAATGTACATTTAATTTTTGATAATTCATCAGTGAAGTGTGTGAAATCATATTTCATATTTTATTCTCCATTATTATTGTTCAACGCTTGTATTATCTGGGTTTAATCTAGAAAATAAATCAGGATTTGAGTATTTTAATTGTTCCAGAAATACCAGTAAAACCGATATATCAGCTGGTGTGACACCTGAAATTCTGGATGCCTGACCTATACTAAGCGGCTGAAATTCATTCAGCTTCTGCTGTGCTTCAATTCTCAGACCCGAAATAGTATTATAATCAAAATCAGTAGGTAACAGTTTTTTCTCAAGCTTCTTAAAATGAGAAACCTGCTTGATCTGTCTTGAAATATACCCTGCGTACTTAATAAGAATATTAATCTGTTCTCTTGTGTCATCAGATAGCTTAGGTCTGTCGGGATCTATCGGAGCGAGCTTGTCATAATCCAGCTCAGGTCTTCTGATAAGCTCCTCAAGTGTGGTTCCGTTGCTTAGCTCTATACTGTTGTATTTCTTCAGAATCTCCTGTACATCAGCCCTTGCACCGATATTTACATGCGACACTCTCTCTATTTCTTTATCAATAAGCTCTTTCTTTTTACATACATAGTCATATCTTTCCTTTGAAATCAGACCAACCTCGTATCCCTTCTCGGTGAGACGCAAATCTGCATTGTCCTGTCTTAAAAGGAGACGATATTCCGCTCTAGAAGTCATCATGCGGTAAGGTTCTCTATTTTTCTTAGTGACAAGATCATCTATCAATACACCTATGTACGCTTCTGACCTGTCAAGTATCAATGGCTTTTTGCCAAGTATCTTCATGGCTGCATTGATGCCGGCGATAAGTCCCTGACATGCAGCCTCCTCATATCCGGATGAACCGTTGAACTGTCCACCACTGAACAGACCATGTATTTTCTTAAACTCGAGCGATGCATATAGCTGGTTTGCATTGATACAGTCGTACTCTATGGCATAAGCGTCTCTTACTATCTTCACATTTTCAAGTCCCGGAAGGGTGCGGTACATCTCATACTGTACATCCTCAGGCATAGAAGATGACATTCCTCCGACATACATCTCGTTTGTATTAAGTCCCTCCGGCTCAATAAATATCTGATGTCTTTCCTTTTCAGCAAACTTAACCACCTTATCCTCTATTGAAGGACAATACCTAGGACCTGTTCCCTCTATGATACCTGCATAAATCGGCGAACGGTCTAGATTGTTTCTGATAATCTCATGGGTCTTACTATTCGTATATGTAAGCCAGCATGAAACCTGATCAATCTGCACACTTTCAGGATCAGTTGTAAATGAAAACGGCACTACCCTATCGTCACCGAACTGTTCCTCCATCTTGGAAAAATCAAGACTTCTCTTATCTACACGCGCTGGAGTTCCTGTTTTGAATCTGCGCATCTCAATTCCGTGATCTATGAGCGACTGAGTCAGATGGTTGGCTGCCAAAAGTCCATTCGGACCTGTATGAGTGATCATCTCGCCGGTTAAGCATCTGGCTCTTAAATATGTACCGGTGCACAGCACAATCGCCTTACAATGATATAAAGCTCCCGAAATAGTTTTTGCACCGACTATATTATTATTCTCATCGGTAACAATCTCAGAAACCTCACCCTGTCTGATGGTCAGATGGTCTGTATTTTGAAGGGTTTTTCTCATTTCCATACTATATTCCGCTTTATCTGCCTGCGCGCGGAGAGAATGAACAGCAGGCCCCTTCGATTTATTTAGCATCTTTGACTGGATAAAGGTCTTGTCAATGTTTTTTCCCATCTCGCCGCCAAGTGCATCAATCTCCCTGACGAGATGCCCCTTCGAGCTTCCACCGATATTCGGATTACACGGCATGAGCGCTATACTGTCCACGCTTACCGTGAAAACAATAGTCTCAAGTCCAAGCCTGGCACACGCAAGTGCTGCCTCACATCCCGCATGTCCTGCACCAACTACAACAACATCATAATTTTCTTCAACAAACTTACTGCACATAACTGCCTACTTTCCCATACAAAATTTACTGAATATCTCATCCATCAGATCATCCTCAACCGATTCTCCGATTATGAGTCCGAGTGACTCATACGCACTCATCAAATCAATCGAATAAAAATCCTCCGGCATATCATCATCAATACTGTTCATAACAAGCTTAAGACTTTCCTTAGCATCTGACAATAGTTTTTTATGCCTGATATTTGTGATATAAATCTCATCATTGAATGAGACCTGTCCATCAAAAAACATTTCCTTTATTGTATCAGAAAGCTCATCTATTCCCGAGCTTTCCTTTGCAGAAACCGAAATAACCGTTTTATCCACAAGCTTTTTTATATCATCTGCCGACACCTTTGAAGACAGATCCGACTTATTTAGTAAAATGACAGCCTTTTTATCTTTAATAAAATTGATAATATCATAATCATTATCATCAAGTGCAACGGACGAATCAACTACATATATGATTAAATCAGCTTCATCGGCATGCTCCATTGCCTTTTTCACACCAATTTTTTCAACAACATCCTCAGTGCTTCTGATGCCTGCAGTATCAACGAGATTTAAGGTGATTCCACCAATATTAATCTGTTCCTCAAGCACATCTCTCGTGGTTCCGGCTATATCCGTGACAATTGCCCTGTCACTTCCTACAAGCACATTTAAAAGAGATGACTTTCCGGCATTTGGCTTTCCAATGATTACGGTGTTTATTCCTTCCTTCAGAATCCTTCCATTATCTGAGGTTTTTAACAGACCATCTATCTCCACATACTTGTTATCCACAATTGCACGTAGTTTTTGTGGATAACCATCCAGAGAAATGTGTTCTGGGTCGTCAAGTGCCGACTCAATAAATGCAATCTCATGCAAAAGCTGCTCTCTTATCTGCCTGATGCTTCCGAGCACGGCTCCGCCTAGCTGGCTTAAAGAGCTTTTGAGCGCAAAATCATTTTTTGAATTTATTACATCTATAACAGATTCTGCCTGGGATAAATCAATCCTGCCGTTTAAAAATGCCCTTTTAGTAAACTCTCCGGGCTCTGCCGGTCTTGCTCCGTTTTTGATTACCGCTTCAAGCACTCTCTTCATCACATACACACCACCGTGGCAGTCTATCTCCACAGTGTCCTCCCTCGTGTATGTATTGGGAGCCTTCATCAAAAGCACCATAACCTCATCTATTTTCTCATCGCCGTCATATATAAAACCATAATGAATGGTATGTGACTGACAGGCGCTTATTTTCTTTTTATTATTCTTGCTTTTATAAATCCTATCTATTACCGAAAGTGCATCATCTCCGCTTATCCTGATAATTCCGATTCCTGACGGAGACATAGCTGTGGCAATAGCCGCTATTGTATCATTTTGCATATGAAATTCCTCAAAAATTCTAAGATAATATATATTCAAAAAGGATACCTGAAACCAGATACCCTTTTAATGATTTATATCTATTATTTCTTAAGTGTCACAACAACGTGTCTGTAAGGCTCATCACCCTCGCTGTGTGTTTCAACAAATCTATCATTCTGAAGTGCAGAATGAATCACTCTTCTCTCAAAAGGATTCATCGGCTCAAGAGAAACAGGTCTCTTTGTACGCTTAACCTTGAATGAAATATTCTTGGCAAGATTCTCAAGTGTCTCTCTTCTTCTCTTTCTGTAATCCTCAGTATCAATCTTTACTCTGTAGTAATTCTCAGACTGCTTATTGATAGCAAGATTTGTAAGGTACTGGAGTGAATCGAGAGTCTGACCTCTCTTGCCGATTAAAACGCCCATCTCAGGACCGTTAAGCTCAACATCAACATTTCTGTTGTCCTCATCCACTTTGATATCAATAGTAACCTCAAGCTTCATTGCCTTAAACACACTGTCAAGGAATTCGCGAATCTCATCCTCAACACTTGCCTCGGCCTTTTTAACCTTGATGACAGCATCACGGCTGCCAATTCCAAGAAAACCATTGCTTCCCTTATCAATTACCTCATACTCGAGCTTATCGCTTGTTGTTCCAAGTTTAATAGATGCCTCTGTCAAAGCATCGTCAATTGTTTTTGCAGATACTTCAATGTATTCCACTATTTTCTCCCCCTATTTGCGTGAATTGCGTTCATTAAACTCTTTAACCATATTAGCCTTTGAAGCAAGTGAGCCTGCCTTTGCATTAGCCTTGTACTCAGCGGCCTTTGCAAGCTTCTCCTCTGTGCCTGCTGATACAGATACGTTTGCCTTATTGTCAATTGACTTTGTCTTAATCTGAGCTGCCTTCTTTATATAATCCTCAGACAGTCCCATTTTTTCTCTCTTCTTCTTTGCCTTTTCCTCGTTCTTTGCCATAACAGCCTCAAGATCAAGATTCTCAATATGTCTGTTTACGAAGAACTGCTGGATACCTCTTACAAGTGCAGAGCAGATCCAGTAAATACCAAGACCTACAGGAACTGTAAAGCAGATAACAAATGACATAAATGGCATCATGAGATTCATCATCTTCATCTGGCTTGCCATCTGGTCATTGCCGTTTGTAGCCTGTGGCATAAGCTTGATATTGATCATCTGTGTCAGATATGACAGTACAGGAATAAGCAGTGCAAGTATTACAAAAAGTAACCACTTATCAGGCTTGTCCGTAAAGTTACTCTTTATGATATACCAAGGTGTATCTGAGATATTCAGTCCCAAAAAGTAGTTGAAATGCAGTAACGCATCGTGCGTCTTCTCAACTGCGCTCTGGATACCATCAAAAAACTTGCCGTCCATAAGAGCATCCCAGCCCTTTGAAGGAAGCTTATAAAGGATATCAATGATATAATTGCTTAAAGTATCACCACTTGCATCGGCAAGCTTTGAAGCCGCATTTGAAGCATTAAGACCACTTGATGTAACAACATTATACTTTTCCATCAGACTGACAAGTGTATTCTGATATCCGCTTGTCTGCTGAATTGAATCAACAAGCCCTGTAAAAGAACCCTTAACTCCGCTCAGATAAGCAGGGATATTGTAAAATACACGGTACAGTGCAAACAGAATAGGCATCTGTATAAGCATCTGCACACAGCTTCCCATCGGAGAAATACCGTACTTCTGGTACAAAAGCTGTGTCTCCTCCTGCATGGCCATCATTGAAGCCTGATCCTTTTTATTTTTATATTTAGCCTGTATAGCCTGCATCTCGGGCTGCATTTTCTGTGATAGCTTAGAAAACTTCTGCTGCTTAATAGTCAGTGGCAACAGACACATGTAGATTATAATCGTAATAATTACAATACTTAGTACAACGCTCTCAACTCTTCCACCTGTAATATTAGATATACCACTGTATATCCAATCCATCAGGATACCGAGAAGCTTGGCAATTGGTCCAAGAATAGAGCCTGGATATGCGGTTAATAAAATGTCCGACATAAAAACCTCCATTGCTGCTATGGAACCGGATCATACCCACCCTTTGAAAAAGGATTACATCTCAATATCCTCCATGCCGCAAGCAGACCACCCTTTATGGCACCGTACTTTTGCACAGCCTGCAAACCATACTCCGAGCAGGTCGGACAATATGGGCATTTCGTTGATTTCATCGGGGAAATATACTTCCTATAAAATTTAATCAAAAATATTAAGATACTTTTCAAAACGATTCCATCTTCTTTTTCATTATTCAAATATTTTGTTTCTTAATAATCCTGTGAAGACCTCCAAGATGTAAAACAGCACTTTCTATTTCCTTATAACCCACATGCCGCGCTGCAACTCTTGCGATGACTACGATGTCCAAACCACTATCGAACATGTCCTCATGTAGTCTGTAGCTCTCTCTCACGAGACGAGTAATATGATGTCTAATAACACTATTTCCAACTTTTTTGCTAACTGATATACCTATACGATTATTTTCTGTGTTATTTTTCAGAACATACATAACGAGGTATCTGTTAGCAAACGATACACCGTTATTATACACATTCTGAAAATCCTTGTTTTTTTTCAACGAATCTGAAAATTTCATTTGACGCTGTCCTTCTAAAAACAATCAAAAATGAAGAAAAGACCACAAAAATTGTGGCCTATGCTGATAATTTTTTTCTTCCTTTTAATCTTCTGGCTGCGATTACTTTTCTTCCGCCAGCAGTTTTCATTCTCTGTCTGAATCCATGAACTTTTGCTCTCTGTCTCTTCTTAGGTTGGAATGTCATCTTCATATATATCCACCTCCTTTACGTTAAAAAACATCGGTATAATTATAACAAAAATTCCTGTTGTGTCAAGGATTTTCTCAATTTTCTTTAAATTTCTACATATGTTTTTTTATCGGTTTATATTCCACAATAAAAATGTGGAAAACGAGTTTCTTCTATATATATAATAATTCTTGATAACCGTCTATATTTTGATATAAACCACCTATTGTAACCAACATATTGTGGAAAGTTATCAAGATATCAAAAAGTTATCCACAATATGTGAATAACATGTTGGTAACTTTGTATAATTGTGGTTGAAAAATGTTAATAAAGCATTTTTGTAAATCTTTTTACATTGCCTAAATGCCAAAAATAGTGTACTATATAGTATGTATGGGATTGTGGAGAACATTCCCCTAATATACTCTTTATATGTTAAATAATGGAGAACTTTGATGGATAAAGTAATGGAAAAGTGGAATGAAATACTACAGATGGTCAAGGAAGAGCATGGTCTGACAGACGTTTCCTTTAATACGTGGATAAAACCGCTTGAGGTGTTCGCCATAGACGGCAATACACTGTATATTCTCGTTCCGTCTGAGCAGATGGGGCTCAGCTATATCAACAAAAAATATTATCTTCCTCTTAAGGTAGCTATAGGTGAGGTGACAGGTATCGAGTATGATATCCAGTTTATTTTACCGGATCAGGCTCAGAGCCTTAAGTTTAAAAACAACGATACCCCTCAGCTTGAGCCACAGACTCCTGTAAAGGGGGATCACTCAAACTTAAACCCTAACTATACATTTGACACCTTTGTCGTAGGTAATAATAACAGGTTTGCCCATTCTGCTTCTCTTGCAGTGGCAGAAAGCCCGGGTGAAGCATACAATCCGCTATATATATATGGTGGTCCGGGACTTGGCAAAACTCATCTTATGCATTCAATAGGTCATTTCATCATTGACCAGAATCCTGATACCAAGGTGCTTTACGTTACTTCTGAAGAGTTTACCAACGAGGTTATCGAATCTATCCGTAACGGTAATTCTTCTGCCATGACAAAGTTCCGTGACAAATACAGGACTGTAGATGTGCTCATGATTGATGATATCCAGTTCATCATAGGAAAGGAAAGTACTCAGGAGGAGTTTTTCCACACCTTCAACACACTGCAGACACAGGGCAAGCAGATTATCCTTACCTCTGATAAGCCGCCTAAGGAGATGGAGACTCTCGAGGAGCGCATCCGTTCCCGTTTCGAGTGGGGACTGATGGCTGATATCGGTACTCCTGACTATGAGACGAGAATGGCTATCCTCCGTAAGAAAGCTGAAACTGACAATTTTGATATAGATGATGATATCTTAAACTACATTGCTTCAAACATCAGCTCCAACATCCGTGAGCTTGAGGGAGCCTTAAACAAGCTTTTAGCCTTCCACAATCTCGAGCATACTCACATCACCATGGATATCGCTGAGAGGGAGCTTTCCAATATCATCACGCCGGACAAGCCAAGGGAAATCACTGCACAGCTCATCATTGAGGTAGTTTCAGAGCATTTCCACATCTCTGTAGACCAGATGATTTCAAAGACCAGAAGCAGCGAGATTGCACGTCCAAGACAGATTGCCATGTACCTCTGCAAGACCATGACCTCTGATTCACTTGATGTAATCGGCCAGCTTTTGGGCGGAAGAGACCACTCTACTATCATCCACGGCATCAAGAAAGTCACCAAGGATTACGAGGAGAATGACAGTACACGTACTCTCATAGAAACTATCAAGAAAAAGATTAATCCAAATTAGTTTCTACCTATTTATATATGTGCTCATTTGCATGTTAATAATTTGGTTATAACCTTGCTTTTATTTCCACATGAGCATGTTAATGACAGGTTGAAGGAAAGTGAATAAAAAGTTATCAATTTTTATTATTTTTACTTCAACAGGTTTTTAAGCAAGTTATCAAGCCGCTTAAAGCTTGTCTTTAAAGGCTTTGAAGGGGTTTTAAACTTTTTAACAGCCCCTAAGAAGAATATTACGAATATCTTTTAAATATTTATATATACGCGCAGGAAGGAGTTTTTCTAAATGAAACTTATTTGTTCAAAAGCAAATTTACTGAAAGGTGTTAATATCGTATCGAAGGCAGTACCTACACGTACTACAATGGCAATTCTCGAGTGCATACTTATTGATGCATCCGCAAACGAGATTAAGCTTATGGCTAACGATATGGAGCTTGGAATCGAAACAATAATAGACGGAACTATCGAAGAGAGAGGAATTATCGCTCTTGACGCCAAGATTTTTTCAGAAATAGTGAGAAAGCTTCCTGACAATGATGTAACAATTGAGACAGATGCTTCCTTCAAGACCGTCATATCATGTGAAAAGGCCAAGTTCAATATCATCGGAAAATCAGGTGATGATTTTTCTTACATACCATATGTTGAGAGAAATGAGTCTATTGTCCTCTCACAGTTTACCCTTAAAGAGGTTATCAGACAGACAATTTTCTCAATTGCTGACAATGACAACAATAAACTGATGACAGGTGAGCTTTTTGAGATTGAGGAGAATAAGCTTCGAGTTGTTTCTCTTGACGGACACAGAATATCTATCAGATATATCGAGATGAAAAATCACTATGACAGCAAGAAAGTTGTTGTTCCCGGCAAGACTCTGCAGGAAATAAGCAAGATTATTCCGGGTTCAGCGGATGAGGATGTGGTTATCTATATCACTAACAATCATATTGTTTTTGAATTTGAAAATACTACTGTTGTTTCACGTCTTATCGAGGGTGAGTATTTCAAGATTGACCAGATGCTATCATCTGACTACGACACTAAGGTTCGCATCAATAAGCGTGAGCTTCTTGACTGTATCGACCGTGCTACTCTTCTTGTCAAGGAGGGAGATAAGAAGCCTATTATCATGAATATCACAGATGGCAATATGGAGCTTCGCATCAATTCATTTATCGGTTCCATGAATGAGGACATCGATATCGACAAAGATGGAAAAGATATTATGATAGGCTTTAATCCTAAGTTCTTCATAGATGCACTTCGTGTTATCGATGAGGAGGAGGTTAATTTATACATGGTCAATCCAAAGGCACCATGCTTCATTAAGGATGATGAGGGCAAGTTTATTTACCTCATTCTTCCGGTAAATTTTAATACAGCAGCAAACTAGGAGATTTTATGAAACAGATTTCTATAAGAGAACAGGATGAGTTCATTAAGCTGGGACAGGCTCTTAAAAAGGCCAACCTTGTGAGCTCGGGAGTTGAGGCAAAAATTGTTATTCAGGATGGTCAGGTGACTGTAAACGGTGAGACTGAGCTTCAGAGAGGAAAAAAGCTTCACGACGGAGATGTTTTCTCATATGACGGCGAAACAGTTAAGGTTGTTAAATAATGATTATTAAGTCAATCCAACTGAGTAATTTCAGAAATTACGAAAAACTGGATATCAGCTTTGACAGTGAAACCAACATAATCTACGGCGATAATGCCCAGGGCAAGACCAATATACTTGAGGCTGCATATTTGAGCGGTACTACAAAGTCCCATAAGGGAAGCAAGGACAAGGAAATGATCCGGTTTGGCGAGGATGAGGCACATATCAGGACAATTGTCGAAAAAAATGACAAGGAATACCAGATTGACATGCATCTGCGAAAAAACGGTGCAAAGGGTGTGGCCATCAATAAAATGCCGATCAAAAAAGCGAGTGAGCTGTTTGGTATTTTGAATATTGTGTTTTTCTCTCCTGAGGATCTCAATATTATCAAAAACGGTCCTGCCGAGAGACGCAGATTTATAGATTTGGAGCTTTGCCAGCTTGACAAAATATATCTGTCTAACCTGAGTAAGTATAATAAGACATTAGTTCAGAGAAACAGACTGTTAAAGGATATAGCTTACAGACCTGATTTGATTGATACACTTCAGGTATGGGATATGCAGCTTCTTGAGTATGGCAGGCATGTTATAAAAAAGCGGCGCGAGTTTGTTAATGAGCTAAATGAGATAATACAGGACATTCACAGCAATATTTCAGGAGGCAGGGAGAAGCTTATACTCAAATATGAGCCAAGCATTGATGATATTTTTTTCGAGGACGAGCTGCTTAAGGCAAGAAGCAGGGATTTGAAGCTGTGCCAGACAACTGTCGGACCACACAGGGACGATATGCTTTTTTCAGTGGACGGTGTGGATATCAGAAAATACGGCTCGCAGGGTCAGCAGAGGACATCTGCTCTCTCACTCAAGCTTTCTGAGATTATTCTTGTAAAGAAAAATATAAACAGCACTCCCGTGCTTTTACTGGATGATGTGCTTTCAGAGCTGGATGGCAACAGGCAGAACTATCTGCTCAACAGCTTAAGTGATACACAGACCATTATCACTTGTACGGGACTTGATGAATTTGTAAAAAATAGATTTCAGGTGGACAAGGTCTTTCATGTCGTGAAGGGCCAGGTGGAGGTTATTGATGAGTAAAGAAATACAGCAGAACAATCAGGAATACGGAGCTGACCAGATTCAGATACTTGAGGGTCTTGAGGCGGTCAGAAAAAGACCGGGTATGTATATCGGCAGTACGTCTTCGAGAGGACTTCATCATCTGGTTTATGAGATAGTGGACAATGCAGTTGATGAGGCCTTAGCCGGTTATTGTAAAAATATTGAGGTTACAATCGAGGAAGACAATTCCATAACAGTACAGGATGATGGACGAGGAATCCCGGTCGGAACCAATCATAAAGCAAAAAAATCAGCACTTGAGGTCGTTTTTACAGTGCTTCACGCAGGTGGTAAATTCGGCGGTGGAGGCTATAAGGTATCAGGCGGTCTGCACGGAGTTGGTGCATCTGTAGTAAATGCTCTTTCCACATGGCTGACAGTTGAGGTCTACAAGGACGGAAATATTTACAGACAAAGCTACAAGCGTGGCAAAACAGACGATACAGTAAAGATTGTTGGACAGTGTGACGAGTCGCTTCACGGTACAAAGGTGCATTTTCTGCCGGATCCGGAGATTTTTGAGGAGACAGTGTATGACTACGATACTTTAAAGCAGCGTCTCAGAGAGACAGCCTTCCTCACAAAAGGACTTAAGATTACTTTAAAGGATGTGCGTGAGAACAGCCATCACAATCATGTATTCCACTATGAGGGCGGAATCAAGGAATTTGTAGAGTATCTTAACCGTGGCAAGGAGGCTCTCTATGATGAGGTAATCTACTGTGAGGGAACACAAAACGGTGTTTATGTAGAGGTTGCATTGCAGCACAATGATTCGTTTAATGATTCAACCTTCAGCTTTGTAAACAATGTAATCACACCTGAGGGAGGTACTCATCTCGCAGGCTTTAGAAATGCCCTGACAAAGACCTTCAATGCCTATGCGCGTGAGAAAAAGATACTTAAGGATTCAGATCCGGCCCTGACAGGTGATGATATCCGTGAGGGACTTACAGCAATCATCAGTATCAAGATTGAGGAGCCTCAGTTCGAGGGACAGACAAAGCAGAAGCTTGGAAACAGTGAGGCCAGAGGAGCCGTAGATGTAGTTGTATCGGAAAAGCTCACATATTTCCTCGAGCAGAATCCTGATGTAGCCAAAAATATCTGTGAGAAATCACTTTTAGCACAAAGAGCCAGAGAGGCCGCAAGAAAAGCAAGAGACCTGACCAGAAGAAAGACCTCTCTCGATGGAGGTACTCTGCCGGGCAAGCTTGCTGACTGCTCAGACAAGGATCCTAAAAACTGTGAAATTTTTATAGTCGAGGGAGATTCAGCCGGCGGTTCTGCAAAGACAGCAAGAAGCCGTGCTACACAGGCAATTTTACCTCTGCGAGGCAAGATACTGAATGTTGAAAAGGCAAGACTTGACCGTATATATGACAATGCAGAAATCAGAGCCATGATTACAGCATTCGGAACAGGAATCCATGAGGATTTTGATATAACAAAGCTGCGTTATGACAAGATAATCATCATGACAGATGCCGATGTAGACGGTGCTCACATCGCTACTCTCATGCTCACCTTCCTCTACAGATTCATGCCTGATCTGATCAAGGAGGGACATGTATACCTGGCTACACCGCCACTTTACAAGGTGGAGAAAAACAAGGGTGTATGGTATGCCTACGATGATGACGAGCTCAAGCAGATTTTAAATGACATAGGCCGTGACAATAATAACAAGATCCAGCGATACAAGGGACTTGGCGAGATGGATGCTGATCAGCTTTGGGAGACAACAATGGATCCTGACCACAGAATTTTGAAACAGGTCATGATAGACGGAGAAAATTCATCTGAGCTTGATGTGACATTTACCACACTGATGGGTGATAAAGTAGAGCCAAGAAAAGAATTTATTGAAGCTAATGCCAAGTATGTAACAAATCTTGACATCTAGCAGGGAGGAGTAATTTAAGTGGACGACAAAATTTTTGACCAGATACAGCAGGTCGATTTGAAAAAAACAATGGAGAGCTCCTACATAGATTACGCGATGAGCGTTATTGCAAGCCGTGCCCTCCCTGATGTCAGGGACGGATTAAAGCCTGTTCAGAGGCGAGTACTCTACTCTATGGTCGAGCTCGGAAATACACCTGACAAGCCACATAGAAAATGTGCGCGTATTGTCGGTGATACAATGGGTAAATACCATCCACACGGAGACAGCTCAATCTATGGAGCACTCGTAAATATGGCACAGGACTGGTCTATGAGATACACACTCGTGGACGGTCATGGAAACTTTGGTTCAGTCGATGGAGACGGAGCCGCCGCCATGCGATACACAGAGGCAAGACTCTCAAAGATTTCTCTTGAATTAATCAAGGATATCGGCAAAAATACAGTAGATTTTGAGCCAAACTTTGATGAGACAGAAAAAGAGCCTACAGTGCTCCCATCAAGATATCCGAACCTTTTAGTAAACGGAACCACAGGAATCGCGGTAGGTATGGCAACCAATATCCCACCTCACAATCTGCGTGAAGTGGTCAATGCCGTAGTGCGCCTTATCGACAACGATATCGAGGACAAAGAAACTACAATTGATGAGCTTATCGATGTGGTAAAGGGACCGGATTTCCCTACAGGCGGCATAATTCTCGGAACAAGTGGCATCAAAGAGGCTTACAGAACAGGCCGAGGCAAAATAAGAGTCCGTGCTGTCACCAATATCGAGCCTATGGAAAACGGCAAAAACAGAATTGTAGTGACAGAGCTGCCATACAACGTAAACAAAGCTCGTCTTATTGAGAAAATAGCTGAGCTTCATAAGGACAAAAAGATAGATGGAATAACAGACCTCCGCGACGAGACAAGCCGTGAGGGAATGAGAATCGTGGTAGAGCTCCGCCGTGATGTGAATCCGAGTGTAGTTTTAAATCTGCTTTTCAAGCATACACAGCTCCAGGATACGTTTGGAGTGATAAACCTTGCACTCGTAAACGGAGAGCCAAAGGTATTAAATCTATACGATCTGCTCAACTACTATCTCATCCACCAGAAGGATGTAGTGACCAGACGTACAAAGTTTGATCTCGACAAGGCAGAGGCCAGGGCACATATTGTAGAGGGTCTCATTATTGCCCAGGACAACATAGACGAGGTAATAAGTATTATCCGCTCAAGCCAGACTACACAGCAGGCAAAGACCAGATTGATGGAGAGATTTGGCCTGACTGATGAGCAGTCACAGGCAATTGTTGATATGCGTCTTAGGGCTCTGACAGGTCTGGAAAGAGAAAAGCTCGAGGCTGAGTATAAGGAGCTCATGGCTCAGATTGCGCAGTTAAAAGCTATTCTTGCCGATGAGAAAAAGCTTCTTGGAGTAATCAGGGAGGAAATCATCGCAATTGCAGATAAATACGGCGACGACAGAAAGACAGAAATAGGCTATGACGAGTATGATATGTCGATGGAGGATCTCATTCCTGAGACAAATACAGTCATAACAATGACAAAGGTAGGCTATATAAAGCGTATGAGCACTGACAATTTCAAGGCTCAGCACCGCGGTGGCAAGGGAATAAAGGGAATGGAGACAATCGAGGATGATTATATCGTCGAGATGCTCATGACCACATCACACCACTACCTGATGTTTTTCACAAATACAGGAAGAGTATACAGAATCAAGGCATATGAGATACCTGAGGCAAGCCGTACATCAAGAGGCACAGCCATCATCAATCTCATACCGCTTCAGCCTGACGAGAAAATAACAGCCATGATTCCAATCAAAGAATACGAGGATGACAAGTATCTGTTCATGGCTACAAGAAACGGAATAGTCAAGAAAACGCCGATAAAGGATTATGAGAATATCCGAAAGAACGGACTTGCAGCAATCAATCTGCGCGAGGACGACAAACTCATAGAGGTCAAGGTCACAGACAATTCAGAGGATATTTTGCTCTTCACCAAATTCGGACAGTGTATCAGATTCAAGGAGACAGATGTGCGCTCAACAGGCCGTACAACCATGGGTGTTATCGGAATGAATCTTGCACCAAATGATGTAATAATCGCAATGCAGACCGCATCAATGGGTGAGGCAGTGCTTCTAGTATCATCAAACGGCCTTGGAAAACGTACACGAATTGACGAATTTACTACACAAAACCGTGGCGGTAAGGGAGTAAAATGCTACAAGATTACAGAAAAATCAGGTAATCTCGTAGGAGTCAAATCAGTTGAAAACGATGACGAGCTCATGCTCATCACAACAGAGGGAATTATCATCAGAATCCAGGTAAGTGATGTAACAGTGCTTGGACGAATCACAACAGGTGTCAAGCTTATCAACCTAAAGGAAGGTGTGAGCGTAGCCAGCATCGCAAAGGTAGTAGAGGATAAGACTCTCATGCCACCTGAGGAAGCTAAGGAAGAGACTGACGAATCAGAAAATAGTGACGAAGACTCAGCAGAGAATAATAATTCACATGCCGAAGCTATCGAAAATAACACAGAAGCATAACTAAATTCATAAAAGCAGGGTCATAAGATCCTGCTTTTTGCGAATGTGGTGATACTATTAGAGTCTTATTGCGAAAAAATGTATACATGTAAGCACTATGCATCATATTTGCGTTTTCAGAGGATTTGAATAGTAATAAATAAACATGATACGGAAAAATAAATATGTTTATCCACAAAAACATAAAAAATAATATTGAATTGTGGATAAAAGGTGCCGGAATTTAAAATACAGAGAATAAAAAGAGAGGAAAAGAAATGATCAGGGAAATAAACGTTTCAGAAATAACAGCTGCAGTAAAGGAAATGTGCATACAGGCAAATCATTTTCTTTCGCCGGACATGGACAAGGCACTTAAAGCTGCAACAGCAAATGAAGAATCACATTTAGGTAAAAAAATATTAAACCAGCTACAGGAAAACTTAAAAATAGCAGGCGAGGATATGATACCGATATGCCAGGATACCGGAATGGCAGTTTTTTTCATAGAAATAGGCCAGGATGTCCATTTTACGGGAGGAGTATTGGAGGATGCCATAAATGAAGGAGTCAGACAGGGCTACACAGACGGCTATCTGAGAAAATCAGTTGTAAAGGATCCTCTCATCAGGGAAAATACAAAGGACAACACACCTGCAGTCATCCATTACTCAATAGTTTCCGGCGACAAGGTCAAAATAACCTTTGCACCAAAGGGTTTTGGAAGCGAAAACATGAGTCGTGTATTTATGTTAAAGCCGGCAGATGGTATAGAGGGAGTAAAAAATGCGATTCTGACAGCAGTTTCAGATGCAGGGCCAAACGCATGTCCTCCTATGGTTGTCGGAGTCGGAGTCGGTGGAACCTTTGAAAAATGCGCAATAATGGCAAAAAAAGCGCTGACAAGAGAAGCAGGCATACATTCAGACATAGAGTATGTGGCAGAGCTTGAAAAAGAGATGCTTGAAAAAATTAATAATCTGGGTATAGGGCCCGGAGGACTCGGCGGAAGCACTACTGCCCTCGCAGTAAACATAAACACATATCCAACCCACATTGCAGGATTGCCGGTTGCGGTAAATATTTGCTGTCACGTAAACCGCCATGTAGTGAAGGAATTGTAAAGAATTACTGCATAGAAGAAGAAAGAAAATGGCAATTTTAATTGTTACAGCTACAATGAAATGTGAACTGTAATTAAAAAAGCTATAATTATTACAGGTTATATTATGCTGGAAAATAAAAATACAGTAAAAATAAAAGAATCAGGAGAAAAAAATGGAAAAACATATAACAACTCCAATAACACAGAAAATAACAAAAGACCTGAAATCAGGAGACTATGTATACATAACAGGTGAAATGTATGTGGCAAGAGATGCTGCACATAAAAGAATGATAGAGGCGCTGGACCGTAAAGAAGAACTGCCAATAGATATAAAGGATTCGACAATCTACTATATGGGACCATCACCAGCCAGAGATGGTCGTCCAATTGGCTCAGCCGGACCTACAACAGCAACAAGAATGGACAAGTATGCCCCAAGACTGCTTGATTTAGGTGAAAAAGCAATGATTGGCAAAGGAAAAAGATCAAAAGAAGTAATAGATGCAGTTATTCGCAATAAAGCAGTGTATTTTGCCGCAGTCGGTGGAGCAGGCGCTCTCCTTTCAAAATGCATAAAATCATCAGAAGTAATCTGCTATGATGATCTCGGTGCAGAGGCAATAAGAAAGATATACGTAGAAGATTTCCCGGTAATTGTGGTAATAGACAGTGAAGGAAACAATCTGTACGAGACTTCAATAAAAGAATTTAAAAAAATATAAAAATACTATTGACAAAACAAAGAAAATTTTATAGAATAAACAATGCGTCACGTAAGTGCGTAAAACATTTAAATAATTTATGTAAAGACTTTGGAGAAGTACTCAAGTGGCCGAAGAGGTGCCCCTGCTAAGGGTATAGGTCGGGAAACTGGCGCGAGGGTTCAAATCCCTCCTTCTCCGCTTTATCTTCTACATAAAATAATTTAAAAAAGTTCTTGACAAATGAAAAACATTTTGATAGAATAAACAAGCTGTCGCAAGACAGAGAACTTAAAACAAAGTTCAAAAAAATAAAAAAGTGCTTGACAAACGAACAGCGATTTGATAAAATAAACAAGCTGTCGCAAGAGAGCAAAACAAAGAACATTGATAACTGAACAGTGAGAAACCTTGAAAGATTTTGAGAATCAATCAGAACGCTTCAATGAAAATTGAAGACCTTTAAAACAGTAAATTCAGAATTATCTGAATGAACGAATTAGCCAAGTTTAACTTGACTGAGATCAACTTTTTAACATGAGAGTTTGATCCTGGCTCAGGATGAACGCTGGCGGCGTGCTTAACACATGCAAG
>OMBX01000487.1_pt1 | contig 21604 bp, 19 predicted proteins | sample 1644931 | NCBI WGS metagenome assembly OMBX01 (sample SAMEA103958165, study PRJEB25191) | human gut metagenome | biome: human-associated habitat [ENVO:00009003]; feature: intestine environment [ENVO:2100002]; material: feces | place: Germany | collected 2013/2015
TGGTGATGCCGGTCAGCTCGGTGATCTTGGGGGTGATGGGCTTGCCGGGCTTGACAAAGGTATCAAATTCCTCCACCACTTCGCCGTTTTTCACGATGACGGCACCGATCTCGGTCATATACTCCACGCCGGGGTCAAGGCCTGTGGTCTCGGTATCAAACACGCAGAACTCCCCGTCCAGCGGCTGATCCTTCACACCGTATACACAGGGGATCATGTCGTCCACAAAGTAGGCTTCGCAGCCGTAGATCAGCTTGAAGTCCGGGTCTGATTTATGGATATCGTCCGCTGCCAGCATGGCTTCCGGGTAACCCTGACACACACCGTGGTCAGTGATGGCAACGGCCGGATGTCCCATGCGGTGGGCCAGCTTGACGATGCCGCCGGGGTCACAGAAGCCGTCCATGCTGGAAAGCTTGGTGTGCAGATGCAGCTCCACACGCTTGACCGGTGCGGTATCCTCCCGCTTTTTGCGCTCCACGATGAGCACATCGTAGGGGTAGACGATATAATCGTGTTCGTACTTGTCGTAGGAGCAGTCGCCGCGCACGATGAGGGTGGTGCCCTTGCCAAGGCTCTCCCACTTGGAGCAGTCCTCACCTTCCTGCGCGCGGATCTTCAGGTTGATGGAGCCCTGATAATCGGTGATGGATACGGTATAAATTTTTCGGAAGTTGCCCTTGACCTCCGAGAAGAACACATCGCCCCAGATCGTGCACTTGCCGCCCTCGCCGCCAAGGTCTTTCAGCGGGGTGAGGTTCTTGGGGGTGAACATCTTGCCGTGGAAAATGGTGACAGGCTAATCGGTCAGGTCCAGACCATCCACCTTGATGGACGGTGCTGTGTTCTTTTTCTCAAACTTGACCACCGGTGGCGCAATCTTGCGCTCCAGCTTTTCTTCCATCTGGTGCTGCTCGGCTTCGCTTACAGCGCTTTGCAGCGTTACCTGCGGCGTTACCCCGGTGTGGGCTGCAATGCGCTCTGCCAGCAGCTTTTCAAAGTGCATCTCCTGCAAAAACTTGGTGCCATGGCATACGCCGATGGTGATCTTCTGTCCGATGATGTTGATCTTGCACCGGTCCAGAAAGCCGTTGATGGGCACGCCGTCCCGCTTCATCTCTTCCATCAGATCGCGCAGGGCCGCTTCGTCCAGCATGGCATAGCCAAACAGGTTCTGGATGCGCAGCTCAAAGCCCTCATAATCCGGCTGCAGGGATGCCAGCAGCCGGGCACAGAGATTTTTGTCCAGCGGCGCACCGCTGCGCAGGGTAAAGATGACCTGCCGCTCCTGCCGCAGCATCTGCGCATGCTCCACAATGACCTGCCCGAAGCAGGCCGCAAATGCCGGGTCCACCATGAACTGCGGCCACAGGTTGGATACGAGTGGTGTCACAAATGGTACTCCTTTTTATACAGCACAAACTGCCGCACCCGTTTTTTGCAGGTGTGGCAGCTGTGAAAAAAGCCAAATTACAGTTTATAGATCTCATCCATGAACTGATCCAGGATGTTGTCTCCGGTCAGCTTTTTGATGGGCTCGCCGTGGATGAACAGCACCGCCTCGCCCTTGCCGCCGGCAATGCCGATGTCTGCTTCACGGGCTTCACCGGGGCCGTTGACCACGCAGCCCATCACGGCCACCTTGATGGATTTTTTGCAGCCCTGCAGCCGCTTTTCCACCTCATTGGCGATCTCGGTGCAGGGATACTGGGTGCGGCCGCAGGTGGGGCAGGTGATGACCTCCGGGCCTGCTACCGGGAAGCCCACGGCGCGCAGGATGTTGTAGCCCGCTTCCACTTCCTTTTCCGGCTCTGCGGCCAGCGAGACGCGGATGGTATCGCCAATGCCTTCCAGCAGCATTCCGCCGATGCCCATGCCGCTTTTCAGCAGACCCATCTGGTAGGTACCCGCCTCGGTAACACCCACATGGAGCGGGTAATCCGTGACAGCGCTGAGCTGGCGGTAGGCCTCCATCATGCGGGGCACATTGGAGTTCTTGATGGAAATGACGATGTTGTTGAAATCGAATTTTTCCAGCAGGCGCACATGGTACAGTGCACTCTCCACCATGGCCTCCGGCGTGGGGGCACCATATTTGGCAAGGATGTGCTTTTCCAGACTGCCGCCATTCACGCCGATGCGGATGGGAATGTTCTTGCGCTGACAGGCATCCACCACAGCCTTCACTCGGTCATCGTCGCCGATGTTGCCGGGGTTGATGCGGATCTTATCCACGCCTACATCTGCGCAGGCCAGAGCCGCCTTATAGTCAAAATGGATGTCTGCCACAATGGGGATGTTCACCGCATTCTTGACGGCTTCGATGCACTTTGCATCCGCCGGGCTGGGGCAGGTCACGCGCAGGATCTGACAGCCAGCAGCTTCGCACCGCTTTGCCTGCGCCACATTGCCCTCAATATCCTCCACCGGCACGTTGAGCATCGTCTGCACCGCAACAGGATTCTTGCCGCCGATGGTCACATTGCCGATTTTCACTTCCCGTTTTAACTGCCGCATAAAGTTTCCCTTTCTGTTTTTGCTCACATTGCACCGGTCACAAGCCGGATGATATCATTATAGGTTGCAAAGAGCATCAGGCCAAACAGCAGTGCAAAGGCCGCAATGGTCAGTGTGCCCTGCAGCTTTTCCGGCACTGCATGGCCGGTAACGCCCTCAATGATCAAAAATACCACCTTGCCGCCATCCAGTGCCGGGAAGGGCAGCAGATTGAACACGCCCAGATTGATGGTGATGAGGGCCAGCAGCTCCAGCAGATCCTGCCAGCCGTAGCTTGCCGCCTGACCGATCGCTGTCACGATACCCACCGGGCCAGACAGATTGTTGATGCTCTCACGTCCGCGCACAAGGTCTGCCAGCGAGATAAACGCGATGCGTCCGTAGTACAGGGTGCTGTTCCATGCTTCTTTTAACACATTGAGCGGTGTTTTTTTGATGCCGTACACCGTAAAGCCAAGGGTCATATGGGTCTGGCCGTTCTCGTCCTGCCAGGTGTCGAACTGCACGTCCGGCAGTTCCACCTTTTGGCCGTCCCGCTTCACGGTGAACCGGGCGCGATAGGCTTCGGTGCGCACCAGCTCATAAAGGATGTCGTTGGCCACAAAGCAGCGCCTGCCGTTCACGGCAACGATCTCGTCCCCCGCCTGCAGGCCGGTCTGGCCGCAGAGGGCATCGTTCTCAATGGAATAGATGGTCTTGCTGGTGATGGCTCCTTCCTGTGCTGCCACAAGAATGACCAGCACCACAAAGCCCAGCACGAAATTCATGAAGGCACCTGCCACCATCACAAGCACACGCTGCCATACCGGTGCCTCGTTCAAAGGGATGCCGGTGCGCTGCTCCGGCGGGACAGGGTTTTCGTCCTCTGCTTCCCGTTCGTCGCGGACCGCTTCGGCCTGCTGGCTCTCGGGGCTTTCCTCGCCCTCCAGCGCCACATAGCCGCCTACCGGCAATGCACGCAGGCTGTACTGGGTGCCCTTGTAAATTTTCTTCCACAAAACCGGCCCCATGCCGATGGAAAACTCGTTGACCTGAATGCCGCAGAGCTTTGCCACGGTAAAGTGCCCGAATTCATGAATGGCGATCACAGCGCTGAACACGATCAGTGCGGCGATCAGGGTGATAAAAATTGACATTGCGTCTCCTAAAGCTGAAAAGTCGGAAACCCTCTCAGTCAGGGCTGCCGCCCTGCCAGCTCCCCCGAAGGGGGAGCTTTTGCACATCTGGCCTTACGCTTTTTGAAAGCTCTCCCTTCGGGAGAGCTGCCGAACGCAGTGAGGCTGAGAGGGTTTTTATAAGTGCGCTCTTACAAATTCCCGTGCCATGCGGTCGCACTCGTACACATCGCTGAGGGTATACTCGCCGCCAAAGCTGTCGCTGTCCACGACTGCTTCCACCAGACGGCCAATATCGAGGAAGCCAATTTTGTCCTCAAGGAAGAGCTTGACAGCTTCCTCATTGGCACCGTTGGCGGCACAGGGGCCGAGACCGCCCTTTTTGATGGCCTTTTTGCAGGCGGCAAGGCAGCGGAAGGTCTCGTCGTCTGCCACATCGAAGGTGAGCACCTTGAGTGCGGCAAAGTCCAGCTCCGGCACAACGCCGGGTACGCGCTTTGGGTAGGTGAGCGCATACTGGATGGGAATGCGCATATCCGGCACACCCAGCTGAGCAATGACCGAATTATCGCTGAACTGCACCGCCGAATGCACGATGCTCTGGCGCTGCACCACGATCTGGATCTTCTCCGGCGGCAGGCCGAACAGCCACACTGCCTCGATCAGCTCCAGACCCTTGTTCATCAGGGTGGCAGAGTCAATGGTGATCTTTGCGCCCATGTTCCAGTTGGGGTGCTTGAGGGCATCCGCCTTGGTCTTACCGCGCAGCTCCTCGGTCTTCATCCCGAAGAAGGGGCCGCCGGATGCCGTGAGCAGGATCTTGGTCAGGCTGGGGGCACTCTCCTTATCCTGCAGGCACTGGAAGATGGCCGAATGTTCACTGTCCACCGGCAGCAGCTTTACACCATGCTTTGCCACGGCCTGTGTGACCAGATGGCCGCCGGTGACAAGACTCTCCTTGTTGGCAAGGGCCAGATCATGCCCGCTTTCGATCGCGCACAGGCTGGCACCAAGGCCTGCAATGCCCACCACGCTGTTCAGCACCACATCGGTGCCGTCCAGTGCGGCCAGCTGCTTGAGCCCTTCTGGCCCTACCAGCAGCCGGGGCGCATCTGCACGACCGGAAAGCTCCGCATCCAGCCTGCGGGCCGCATCCGGGTCGGTCATGCAGACATAGCGCGGATGAAACTCTTCGATCTGCTGCAGGATCTTGTCTACATGGCTGTGGGCAGAAAGACCGAACACCTCATAGCCCTGTGCACGGATCACATCCAGACTCTGGGTGCCGATGGAACCGGTAGAACCCAGCAGAGTGATTTTTTTCGACATCACACGTTCCCCCTTTTAATAGTAGAACACCGCCGTAATGACCATGGTCACAAAGGGCGCAATGAACATCACACTGTCAAAGCGGTCCAGAATGCCGCCGTGCCCCGGGAAGATGGTGCCGTAATCCTTGATGCCGCACTGGCGCTTGACCACGCTGGCAAACAGATCGCCATAAATGCCCAGCACCGCCGCCACGCAGCCCAGCAGCGCAATGATCACGTACATGGAAACGCCGATATTGGTGCGGGTGAAGGCTTCCATCCGGTTTGCCGCCACTGAGTACACCAGTGTGATGATCACACCAAACACCATGGTGCCCAGAACACCGCCAATGGCACCTTCCACGGTCTTTTTGGGGCTGACCACCGGGCAGAGCTTGTGCTTGCCAAAGGCACGGCCTGCAAAGTAGGCACAGGTATCGCCGCCCCAGGCAAAGCAGAGGATGAGCAAGATAAAGAACACCGCATCGTAGCCGTACTGCTCCACCGGCAGCAGCTCCTTGAGCCGGATAAAGGAATAGAAGCAGAAGATCACGATACCGGAGAACATCAGCAGGCCGCTGGCCTTCTGATAGCTGATGGTGCCATTGCGCACCACCAAATAGATGGCATAAAAGGTGACCAGCAGAAAGGACATCGGCATCACCAGCCGCCGCATGACCTGATAGTTGCTCGTCATGACCAGCAGTGTATACGGCACCAGAACCACATACATCAGCCAGTCCTTCTTTTCAAAGCCGAGGGCACTGTAGATCTCGTGAACGGCGATCAGCGTAATGGCCGCGATGACCAGATTAAAGATCAGAGTGTTGAAGGTGAACATCACACCGATCAGTACGATGATGCCCACGATCGCAGTAATAACACGTGTTTTCATAGATTGGATCTCCTTTTCACCGGTCGGTGCCGCACCCCTCTGGATTAAGTTTGGCTCCGGCAAAGCCGCCGGGCCGTCCGGTCCCTGCACCGTGTGCAGGAGGTCTTGGGTTTTACAGTCCGCCAAACCGGCGGGAGCGATGATTGAACTCCTCAATGGCAGCGTCCAGATCGCTGCGGGTGAAATCCGGCCACAGAACGTCCATTTCTACCAGCTCCGAGTAAGCTGCCTGCCAGAGCATGAAGTTGGACAGCCGCTTTTCTCCGCTGGGACGCAGGATAAAATCCGGGTCCTTCTGGCCAGCGGTATACATGGCATCGCTGAGCAGCTGTTCCGTGATCTCTTCGGGCTTTATCTCCCCTGCCGCCGCCTTTGCCGCCAGCTGCTGCGCCGCCCGCACGATCTCCGGGCGGCCGCCGTAGTTGATGGCAATGTTCAGGGTCATGCCGGTCTTGACCGAAGAATCTGCCTCCAGCTTGTTCATCAGCTGCTGCAGCTTTTCATCCAGCACCGTGCGGTCGCCCATGAACTTGATGCGGATATTGCGGTTCTTGTAGTCAAAGCCCTTCAGCAGATATTCGCCGAACAGCCGCATGATGGCGTTGACCTCTTCCAGCGGACGCTTCCAGTTCTCGGTGGAAAACGCATAGAAGTACACCGACGAAACGCCCAGCTCATCGCAGTAATCTGCGATATCGCTGAACACCTCTGCGCCTCTTTTGTGCCCGGCAGTGCGGGGCAGGCCGCGGTTCTTTGCCCAGCGGCCGTTGCCGTCCATGATGATGCCGATGGAAAGACCCTCGGCAAATTCTTTAGGATGCGCCATTGTTTCCTCCCGGCAGCAACGCCGCCTTCAACAAAAGTGCCGCGCACTCTTCTTCAGCGCACGGCACCTCCAGTCTATTGCATCTGCGCAGATCAGACAGACATGATCTCCTTCTGCTTTTCTTCCACCGCAGCATCGATGTTCTTGATATACTTGTCGGTCAGCTTCTGGACATCCTCTTCCATGGTCTTCTGGCTGTCCTCGGTCAGCTCGCCGGCCTTCTTCATGGCCTTGGCCTTATCCATAGCCTCGCGGCGGATGTTGCGCACTGCCACCTTAGCCTCCTCGCCCAGCTTGGAAACTTCCTTTGCCAGCTGCTTGCGGCGCTCCTCGGTGGGAGCCGGGAAGTTCAGGCGGATGGTCGAGCCATCATCAATGGGGGTGATGCCCACATCGCTGGCCATAATGGCCTTGCTGATGGCGCGCAGCAAGGTGCGGTCCCACGGGGTGATGGTCAGGGTGCGGGCCTCGCTGACGGCCACGGATGCGACCTGCTGGATCGGGGTGGGAGCACCGTAGTAATCCACGCTCACCTTGTCCAGAACAGCGGGATTCGCACGGCCTGCGCGAACGGCTGCCAGCTCACGGTTCAGATGCTCGACCGTGCTCTTCATCTTTTCTTCAAATGCCTTCGTGTTGCTGCTCATTGTCCTTGTCTCCTGTTTGTACTTATTCTGCACAGGCTGCGGGTGCCGCCTGTTTCATTCTATTGTAATGGGCTGCGGGCTATGCTCAGCCCTCGTAGACCAGCGTACCGACGTTCTCGCCCTGCACAGCCTTCGCGATGTTGTCCGGTTCAGCCAGATCGAAGACCAGAATCGGGAGCTTGTTGTCCCGGCAGAGGGTGGCGGCGGTGCCGTCCATGACGGCCAGTTGATCTTCCAGAACCTTGGTGAAGGTCAGGGTGTCATACTTTTTGGCGTCGGGGTACTTGTGGGGATCCTTATCGTAGACGCCGTCCACCATCGTCGCCTTGAACATCACGTCCGCCGAGACTTCCACGGCGCGCAGTGCGGTGGCCGTATCGGTGGAGAAGAAGGGGTTGCCCGTGCCGCCGCCGAAGACCGCGATCTTGCCCTCTTCCATGGCGCGCAGTGCGTCCTTGCGGGTAAAGGCCGGGGCCACCTGCGGCATCGTGATGGAGGTGAACACCTCGGTGGGCACGCCCAGCTGCTCCAGCTTGTCGGAGACAGCCAGCGCGTTCATCACGGTCGCCAGCATCCCGATCTTGTCGGCAAGGGTACGCTCCATCTTGCCGCTGGAGCGGCCGCGCCAGAAGTTACCGCCGCCCACAACGATGCCGATCTGCACGCCGAGGTTGTGTGCCTTCTTGACGCCGCCGCAGATGGCGTCCATGGTCGGCTCATCAAAGCCGGTGCCCTTCTCGCCGCCAAGGGCCTCGCCGCTGATCTTGAGCAGGATACGCTGATATTTCAATGCCATAATTCAATACACCACCTATAATATTTGTGCCGCCTTGACCGGCAGCTTTGTTTCTCCTGTCTATTTTACAATAAAATGCCGGTATTGTAAACAGAAAAAGCAATTTGTCCCGCCAAACAGCGCAAAAGTAAAATTTTCTCTGGACATTTCACGTAAAACCTGCTATACTATCTCTTGCATTCGCGGGCATCGTACATCGGCTAGTATATCAGCCTTCCAAGCTGAGGAGGTGGGTTCGATTCCCATTGCCCGCTCCATATTGGATAAACACCGGTTCCTTGCGGATCGGTGTTTTTTGTTGTATTATTGGGTCGTGGGGGCAAGAAAATGGACGATTTCCAGTTTTTGATCTACCGTTCCGCGGAAGAAGGCGCTACCGTCAAAGCCGTGATCAAGGATGACACGATCTGGCTGACCATCAGTCAGATGGCTCTTCTTTTTGATAAAGAAGAGTCCAACCTGCGCCGCCACATCAAGAATATTTTTGACGACGGTGAGCTTTCCGCTGAGAACAGCGTGCAAAAAATGCACGTTGATGGCGTCAAGCAGCCCGTCGCCTTCTACAACTTGGATGTGATCATCTCCGTCGGCTACCGAGTCAATTCCCGCCGGGCTACACATTTCCGCATCTGGGCCACCGGCATCCTCAAAGAGTACATGACGAAAGGCTTTGTATTGGACGATGAGCGGTTGAAACAGGGCAAGGATGCTTTCGGAAAGGATTACTTCCGTGAATTATTGGAGCGCGTCCGCTCGATCCGCGCCAGCGAACGCCGTATCTGGCAGCAAGTGACGGATATTTTTGCCGAGTGCTGCATCGACTACGATCGCAATTCTCCGACCACAAAAGAGTTCTACGCCATGGTACAGAACAAATTCCATTACGCCATCACCGGCCAGACTGCAGCGGAGATCGTCTACAGCAAAGCTGACCATACCAAAGAACATATGGGGCTGTCCACATGGAAAAACGCCCCGGAAGGCCGGGTGCTCAAATCCGATGTTTCCATTGCGAAAAACTATCTGTCCGAAAAGCAGATCCGTCAATTGGAGCGGACCGTTTCCGGCTACTTCGATTACATTGAAGACCTGATCGAGCGGGAGAACACCTTCACGATGGAACAGTTTGCCGCCAGCATCAACGAGTTCCTATCCTTCCGACGCTACGATATCCTGCCGGACAAAGGCAAAATCTCCGCCCGTCAGGCCAAAGAAAAAGCCGAAGCGGAATACGATTTGTTCAACCCTACCCAAAAGATCGTATCGGACTTCGACAAAGTCTTAAAGCAACTGGCTCCGTAATGCGGGCAGCGCACGCATCTACTCATGCGTCGCTTTTTTCTACAGCAAAACCCCACCCCCGGCGCAGAAGGTTCCGCGCCGGGGGTGGGGTTCATCTTATGGTTCCAGTTCCGCTCATTTGAGCACGCAGTACACATAACCGGCGGCCGTGCCGATATTGGCGAGGCCCAGCAGAGCGCCGATGGGCGAAGAGAAGTAGACAAGGGCCGAATCCCGGATCAGGGTGCCGTTGAGGGTGGTGCCCTCTTCCGGGTACTGCTCCGGATAGGCCTTCTGGATCTGGCCGGCGATGGCACCGATGCTGGAAATATTCAGGTAACCCAGCACAGTCGTGCCAAGGCCGCACACCGTTGCCATCAGGCCGGTGATCGAGCCGCTGCTGATGGCGCTCCCGACGGTTTTCACGATGCCCACTGTTGCCAGCGCAGCCATGCCGATATTGAATGCCGTCCGGACCCAGCTGCCTTTGTTTTCGCCTTCGGCATCGCCGCCTGTGGTATACGTCATTTCCTCCATGGTGAGGAGTGCATAATTTTCAGGATACGTCAAAGTCATCATTGTTCTACCTCCAGAATGATACGGTACGAAGGTCGTCTTTTCTTTCATTATAGAGGCAGTGGAAACTTCTGTCAAGAGACGAAACTTTTCCGTCCAGACGCAAAAGTACCGCACAGCGATGGTTTTCGCATCGTGCGCGGTGCTTTTCACCAGAAGTTCACTTCTTCTGGTCTTCTTGTTCTTTTCGCAGCTTCTTGATCCGCTTTTTCTCGCTTTCCACATGAGGCCACGGCCACGAGAAGCCCTCGTTCTCGCGGCACCACTTGACCAGTGGGGAGAAAGAAAACGCCAACCCGAACAGGTACAGCAGAACGTACAGCACCGCGTCCAGCGTGAACAGTGCATCCAGCGCGGCAATGACTGCCATGATGCAGCCCGCTTTCAGGAAGAACAGGCCGTTCTGGCGGCAGTATTCGGCAAAGTTCTCCGCCTTGACCGCCTGTCGGCCTTGGTCGCCCCAGACACGGGGGTTTTTCATGACCGAATAGCCGTAGAAGACCATCATCAGGCCGCAGGTCAATTGAAATCCGAAAAACATAGCGCACCTCGTCCGTGTTTAGTCGTCGTACTCCTCAAACAGGGGCTTCATCATGGGCAGGAAGTCCAGCGTTGCAAAGTAGTCGCGCGGGGTCTCGGCGCGGCGGATGAGACGGTGGGAGCCGTCCTCGCAGAGCAGGACCTCGGCGCTGCGCAGCTTGCCGTTGTAGTTATAGCCCATGGCCGAGCCGTGAGCGCCGGTGTCGTGGATGTAGATCAGATCGCCGATGTCGATCTTGGGAAGCATCCGGTCGATGGCGAACTTATCGTTATTCTCGCACAGGCCGCCGACCACGTCATACTTGTGGTCGCAGGGGGCGTTCTCCTTGCCCAGCACAGTGATGTGATGGTAAGCGCCGTACATGGCCGGGCGCATCAGGTTGGCTGCACAGGCGTCCAGACCGATGTACTCCTTATAGATGTGCTTCTCATGGATGGCCGTTGCCACCAGTGCGCCATAGGGGCCGGTGGTGAAGCGGCCCATCTCGGTGAAGATGGACACATCGCCCATCCCGGCGGGGACGAGGATCTCCTCAAACTTCTTGCGGACGCCCTCGCCGATGGCCATGATGTCGTTTTCGGTTTGCTCCGGGCGGTACGGGATGCCGACGCCGCCGGACAGGTTGATGTAGGAGATGTGGGCACCGGTCGCCTTCTGGACCCGGACGGCCAGTTGGAACAGGATGCCCGCCAGCTCCGGGTAATAGGCATCGGAGATGGTGTTGGAGGCAAGGAAGGCGTGGATGCCAAAGTTCTTGGCACCCTTTGCCATCAGCTTCTTATAGCTGTCGATCATCTGCTCCTCGGTCATGCCATACTTGGCGTCGCCGGGCTTGTCCATGACCTGAAAGCCTTCTTCGCTCGCACCCAGTTGGAACGTTCCGCCCGGATTGTAGCGGCAGAAGATGTTCTCCGGCACACCGGCCACACGGTCGAGGAAGTCCACCATGGTGGCGTCGTCGAGGTTGATGTAAGCGCCCAGCTCATAGGCCTTCTTCATGTCCTCCACGGGGGTCTGGTTGGAGGAGAACATGATGTCGCTGCCGGTAAAGCCGCAGACTTCGCTGAGCATCAGCTCGGTCAGAGAGGAGCAGTCCACACCGCAGCCCTCTTCCTTCAGGATCTGGAGGATGATGGGGTTGGGCAGCGCCTTGACGGCAAAATACTCCCGGAAGCCCTTGTTCCAGCTGAAGGCCTTATTGATGCGGCGGACGTTCTCGCGGATGCCCTTTTCATCGTAGACATGGAACGGGGTAGGAACATCCTGAATGATCTCCTGCGCCTGTTCTTCGGTCAGAAACGGTTTCTTTTCCATAATATACTTCCCTCTTATTCTATAGCGTCACCGCCGTGCGGTGCGGGTTCAGGTCTTGAGGTTGCTGCGGGTGGGGGTGAAGGTGGGGATCATCTCCGCCAGCTGCTTCACCACGCCCTCGTCGTTGTGTTCTGCCGCAGCGGCCAGCGTCTGCAATTGGCTGTAGAAGTCGGCAAGGTCGATCTGGCGCGGCGGAGCCACAAAGATCTTGTTGTGCTCGGTGCGGCGCATCTTGTCCTGCTCCTCGTCCATCATCAGCTCTTCGTAGAGCTTTTCGCCGGGGCGGAGGCCCACGATCTTGATCTCCATGTTCACGCCCGGCTCATAGCCATAAAAGCGGATCAGCTGCTTGGCAAGATCCATGATCTTGACCGGCTCGCCCATATCGAGGACGTAGATACTGCCGCTCTCAGCCAGCGCACCGGCCTGCAGCACGAGCTGAGCCGCTTCCGGGATGGTCATGAAGTAGCGCTCGATGTTGGGGTCGGTCAGGGTGACGGGGCCGCCCTTTTTGATCTGCGCCTCAAACAGCGGGATGACGCTGCCGTGGCTGCCCAGCACGTTGCCGAAGCGGACAGCCACGCACTTCATGTCGGTGTTACCCGCGAAGGTCTGGATCAGCATTTCGCAGATGCGCTTGGTGCAGCCCATGACGCTGGTGGGGTTGACGGCCTTATCGGTGGAGAGCTGGACGAACCGCTCCACCCCGTGCTCGCTGGCACTGGTGAGCAGGTTCTTGGTGCCAAGGACGTTGTTCTTGACCGCCTCCGCCGGGCTGACCTCCATCAGCGGCACATGCTTGTGGGCCGCTGCGTGGAAGACCACGGTGGGGTGATAGGTCTCGAACACTTCATCGAGGCGCTTTTTGTCCCGGATGGAGCCGATGAGCACCGTGACCGGGATATCCCGGCCGTACTTCTGCTGCAGCTCCATCAGCAGCTCGTAGGCACAGTTCTCGTAGATATCGAAGATGAGCAGCTTGCCGGGCTGGAACCGCATGACCTGACGGCAGAGCTCGCTGCCGATGGACCCGCCGCCGCCTGTGACGAGGACGGTCTTACCGGTCAGGTAGCCGGAGATCTTCTCGATGTCCAGCGTGACCTCCTCACGGGAGAGGAAGTCGGCGGTGTTCAGTTCGCGGAATGCCTCCTGCTGCGGTGCGCCGGCCCCGACCAGCTGCGGGTCGCTCAAGATCTGGACCGCGCAGTGGGTGGAGACACAGAGGTCGATGACATGGTTCAGCTTGCTGCCCCGCAGCGTCGGGATGGCGATGATGATGCTGTGGATGTTGTACTTTTCGCAGATCTGCGGGATCTGCTCCAGCGTGCCCCGCACCGGCACGCCGTGGATGGTCTGGCCGAACTTGGCGGGATTATCGTCCACGGCAACGACGGGGTGGCCGTAGCTTTCGTTGGACTTGCAGACGTTGATGGCCCACGCACCGGCCTCGCCCGCGCCGACGATCAGCACCGGGCGGTTGGGGTCCTTGGCAGGGACGCCGCGCATCCGCTCGCCGATGGGATGGTTCAGGAAGAGCCGCCACGCCAGACGGCTCCCGCCCACCAGCAAAAAGATGAGCACCGCTGCCATCGCGTTGGCGGAGTCGAACAGCACGCCGTGGATGAGGCCGTGGTTCACGAAATAGACGATTCCGGTGGGCACGGCGATCATGCCGCCGAGGCGGATGAGATCCCGCTCGCCCGCGTACTTCCACAAGGTCGAGTACAGCCCGCCCACCAGAAAGCTGATAAGGTAAAGGGCCACGATCCACGGCAGATTATCGTAGAGCAGCGCCCGGTTATGGGGCCACCACGCCGCTTCCACCGCACCATCGGCACGGAGCAGCAGTGCAAAATAAAAGCTGAACAGAATGAGCGCCGCATCCAGCACCACCAGAACCGCCCGGCGCAGCCAGACCTGCGGCGTGATTTTTTTGATATCCTTCACAAAAAGTCCTCTTTACCTTCGGCGTCTTGTCCGGCGCCGGTTTATTCGCCACAGCGGCAGAAAAGAGCCTGTTCCGCCATGGTATCCATTGTATTATACTCGTTTCCCGCCGCTGTGTCCAGAAGATTTCATCTTTCGGGCGGATTTCCCCGCTTTTTCCGCACCGAGGATGGCCCGCACTTCCTCCCCAAGGCCCAGAGGCCACGCCGCCGCAGCCCCGACGAGCCCCATCCCGCCGCCGCCCGCAGCCAGCGCGGCGAGACGGAGCGGCAGCTCCCCGACAGACCACGCTGCCAGCATTTCCCGGAAAACCATCCCCGCCCCCGCCGAGATGGCTGCCGCCAGCACCGGAGCCCCCAGCCAGCGCCACACCGCCGGGCGCACCCCGCTGACGCGCAGCAGCCGCCCGGTGTTCGCCAGACAGGTATAAACGCTGGACAGCAGGATGACGAAGAGAAAGCCCCGCATCCCGAAGCGGGGCAGCAGCAGCATGACCCCCGCAATGCGGAGCACAGCGTCCCACAGGCTGTAGCGGAAGACGGCCTTCTGCTCTCCCACCCCCTTCATTGCGCCGTCCACCATGCTTTCAAGGTACATCAGCGGCATGGCCGGGCCGAGGACTGTCAGATAAAAGCCCGCCTCGGCCCCGTTTTCTCCGTACAGAAGATCTGCCAGCGGGCCGCCCCACACCCAGAACACCGCCCCCGCCAGCGCAGAGAAGTAACCCGTCAGCCGCAGCATCCGGTCCAGCAAAGCCGAAAGCCGCTTCTTCTCGCCCCGGATGTGGGCTTGGGTGATCTCCGGCATCAGCAGAACGGATAAGCTCCCCAGCAGCCCGAAGGGAAAGGTCAGCAGCGGCAGGGCCATACCTTTCAAATTGCCGTATTGGGCCACGGCGGCGCTGCGGCCCCCGGCGGCCAGCAGATATACCGTCAGGCACGCGGGCACCAGCATGTTTTCGGCGGTATGGAGCGCGCTGGCAAGGCAGCGCCCGCCCTCCACCGGCCACAAGATCTCCCACAGCCGCTTCGCCGGGTCCGCCGGGCGTCGGGCAGGGCCCGCACCGAATGCGGACACCGCCTCCTGCCGGTAAAACAGGGCCATCATCCCGCAGGAGACGGCTTCACTCAGGGCCGTTGCCGCGAGGACGGCGGTGCATTTGCCGCCCACGTCCAGCGCCGCGCCCCGGCTCAGGGCGAACCAGATGGCCCCGATCCGGACCGTCTGCTCGGCCAGCTGGCTCACCACGTTGGGCGACACCCGCCGCCGCGCAATAAAAAAGCCGCGCAGCACCGCCGAGACCGCCATCCACGGCATCCCGAAGGCCGATACCCGCAGCGCCCCAGTGGCCCGGACATCCCCCAGCCACCATTTTGCGGCCAAGCCCGCCAGCCCGAACTGAGCGGCCAGCGCTGCACTGCCCAGCAGCAGCGCCGCCCCCAGCAGACGCACCAGCATCCCCCGCGCTTCGGCCCGGCTGCGGCTCAGCTCCTCGGCCATCAGGCGGGTGGCCGCCACCGAAACGCCGGACGTCGCCAACGTGACAAACAGCGAATACACCGCCAGTACCAACTGGTACAGGCCCATCCCCTCGCCGCCCAAGGCATTGGCCAGCCAGATGCGCAACCCCATCCCCGCCAGCCGGAGCACGATGTCCGCCCCCGTGAGCAAGGCTGCGTTTTTCAGGTAGCTCTGCCGCATTGCCCCACCTCCCCCATCTTCGCTTTTACTATATGAAGGCGGCTTTGCAAAATATGAGTTGGGCCGTGGGTTGTTTCTTTCCTAGTTTTATGATATGATAGGAGCCGGTCAAGACTTTTTGTCCAAACATCAACGAAGGAGGAAAGGCCGCTGCCCCTGTCCGGCCCGGCCTTATGAGAGTATGAGCGAAGAATGTACCCATGACTGCTCCAACTGCGGCGCAGCATGTTCTTCCCGCGATGCTGCCCCGCAGCATGACGCCCCCAACCCCAACAGCAGTGTCAAAAAAGTGATCGGCGTCGTGTCCGGCAAGGGCGGCGTCGGCAAGAGCATGACCAGCGCCCTGCTGGCCTGTGCTATGGCCCGCCGCGGCTACCACTGCGGTATTCTGGATGCCGATATCACCGGCCCGTCCATCCCCAAGCTGTTCGGCATTCATGGCCGTGCCATGGCGGACGACAAGGGCTGCTGGCCCATCCAGAGCCGCATGGGCATTGATGTAATGAGCATCAATCTGCTGGTGGAGAACGAGGAAGATCCCGTTGTGTGGCGCGGCCCGGTCATTGCCGGTGCGGTCAAGCAGTTCTGGACCGATGTGGTCTGGAAGGACGTGGATTTCCTGTTCGTGGATATGCCCCCGGGCACCGGTGATGTGCCCCTGACCGTGTTCCAGAGCCTGCCGGTGGATGGCATCGTTGTGGTGGCAAGCCCGCAGGAGCTGGTAAGCATGATCGTGGCAAAGGCCGTGAACATGGCCGAGATGATGAAGGTGCCCATGCTGGGCATCGTGGAGAACATGAGCTACATCGTCTGCCCGGACTGCGGCAAGCACATCAATGTGTTTGGCAACAGCCATGTGGACGAGGTTGCCGCAAAGCATCATCTGCCTGTGCTGGCCAAGTGCCCCATCGACCCCAAACTGGCAGAGCTTTCCGATGCCGGCATGATCGAGACCTATGGCGGCGAATTTTTGGAAGGCGCCGCAGACGCCTGCGAAAAGCTGCTGAAGAAGTAACTGCACCCTGCCCTGTGCCCGTTGTGACACAGGGCTTTTTGCTTAGGTAAGCCCTCCGACGCGCAAAAGACATTCTTTTCCGTGCAGCTTTGGGGCGGCAGCGCACTTTAAAAAACAAGGTTCGCGGCGCATTCCGGCTTTTAATTTTCGTTTTGTGAAGCAGCTGTGACTTTTTATCTGTTTTTTTAAACAAATTCTGCTTTTTGCTATTGTAAAACCCACCGCAAAGCTTTATAATAATAAAGTAAGCATTGCCCGCCATTGCGGGCGTGCCGTGCAAGCATGGAGAACCGGAAGCGCCCGGCATCTGCAAGGATATCCCCGCTGTGCGGCGGGCAAAGGCATTTCCGCTTTTTCAAATTTATAGAGTAATTGGGAAAAGGAGTATTCTATTATGCTGACGAATGAATACCTGAAGCGTGTTTACGAGGGTCTGGAAAAGCGCAACGCCAACGAGCCCGAGTTTTTGCAGGCTGTGCGCGAGGTGCTGGAGAGCATCCAGCCCGTTGTGGAAAAGCACCCCGAGTACGAGAAGGCCGGTCTGATCGAGCGCCTGGTGGAGCCGGAGCGCATCATCACCTTCCGTGTGCCTTGGGTGGACGATGCCGGTAAGGTGCAGGTGAACCGCGGCTACCGCGTGCAGTTCAACAGCGCCATCGGCCCCTACAAGGGCGGCCTGCGCTTCCATCCCTCTGTCAATCAGGGCATCCTGAAGTTCCTCGGCTTTGAGCAGACCTTCAAGAACAGCCTGACCACCCTGCCCATGGGCGGCGGCAAGGGCGGCTCTGACTTTGACCCCCACGGCAAGAGCGACATGGAAGTGATGCGCTTCTGCCAGAGCTTTATGACCGAGCTGTACCGCCACATCGGCCAGTTCGTGGACTGCCCTGCCGGTGATATCGGTGTCGGCGGCCGTGAGGTCGGCTATCTGTTCGGCCAGTACAAGCGCCTGACCAACAGCTTCCAGGGCGGTATGCTCACCGGCAAGGGCCTGACCTTTGGTGGTTCTCTGGCCCGTACCCAGGCTACCGGCTACGGCCTGTGCTACTTCACCGCTGAGGCCCTGAAGTGCATGCGGAACGACAGCCTCCAGGGCAAGACCGTGGTCATCTCCGGCTCCGGCAACGTGGCCATCTACGCCTGCGAAAAGGCGACCCAGATGGGCGCCAAGGTGGTTACCATGTCCGACTCCAACGGCTACGTCTACGACCCCAACGGCATCGATCTGGCTTACGTCAAGGATCTGAAGGAAGTGCGCCGCGGCCGTATCAAGGAGTACGCCGAGACCCACGAAGGTGTAACCTATGTGGCTGATTGCAGCAAGGTTTGGACTGTCCCCTGCGACATCGCCCTGCCCTGCGCTACCCAGAACGAGATCAACAAGGAGTCTGCCGAGGCTCTGGTAAAGGGCGGCTGCACCGTGGTCTGCGAGGGCGCTAACATGCCCAGCACCCCGGAGGCTATCGAGGTCTACCTGTCCAACGGCATCCTGTACGGACCCGCAAAGGCTTCCAACGCAGGCGGCGTGGCTACCTCCGGTCTGGAGATGAGCCAGAACTCCGAGCGCCTGAGCTGGAGCTTTGAGGAAGTGGATGCCAAGCTGAAGGGCATCATGGAGGGCATCTTCCACGCTTCCTACGACGCTTCTGTGGCTGCCGGTTCCGAGGGCAACCTGATGGTCGGTGCAAACTGCGCCGGCTTCCTGAAGGTCGCTACCGCCATGATGGCACAGGGCATCACCTACTAATTGTTCCATCGCATTTTCAAGAGCCGTGTTCGCAAGAGCGCGGCTCTTTTTGTGTGTTTGACAAAGTGCGGTGTATCGTTTATAATAAAAGCACAATGATAGACAGGAGGTGCCAAGCATGAATTACACTGTACCGTACAATGGCACATTTTGCAGCAAGAAGAAAATTTTGAAAAAGCGTGTTCCCTCCAAAGAGGCCATGGAGATTCGAAATTATTGCCTGTCGCATCCGCTTTCCGCCTCAAAAAGCACCGATGGTAAGATTGTTTTCAAAATTCAGAGGCCGGGTGAAAAATAAGTCATGAATGTTGTGGAGTACACTCACACGCTCACACCATTAGCACGAAATTTTGATTGCGGCAATCCCTATCTTAATCTGTTTTTACGCAGTCCGGATGCTTTAAACTCCAGCATCGGCAAGACTTATGTTTATCTGACCGAAGCAAACGACTGTATTTTAGGTTATTATAACATCAGTGCCGGTTCTGTGGATCAGCTAGAAAATGGTTTTCGGGTAAAATCCGGCGGCGCAATCCATATCGGTTATTTTGCACTGGATGAGCGTGCGCAGCATCAATTTCAAGGGCAGATGCCTGACGGCACCAATCTTTATCTCGGTGATTATTTATTGATCGAATGTCTTGACCGTATCGAACAAATTCGGGAGGGCTTTGTAGGCGCCGCTGTTGTAACACTGGCCTCTTCTGAAGCCGGTGAGCATCTATACCGCAAACATGACTTCCTTGACCTTGACGACGACTTGACTTTCAGCCTGAGCGAAGGCGAGGGTGAGTGCATTCCATTATATCTCCCGCTCGATTATTAAATTCAGGAGCTGCGTTCGCAAGAGCGCGGCTCTTTTTGTATCTATCCGCTGTCCTGCCCCTCCCGGAGATGCGGCCTGTATAAAGCCCCGCCACCCCGTCCATACTGACCACATCAAACGAAGAGAGGGCTTTGAAATGGACGAAGCGATGTTTTGTTTTCAATGCGAACAAGCGGCCAACTGCACGGCCTGTACGGGGAAAGCCGGGGTCTGCGGCAAAAGCGCCGAGACCGCAGCGGCGCAGGACCGGCTGACCGGCGCACTCATCTCCTACGCCGGGCAGCTTGTGGGCGAAGGGCGGGCTCCGGCCCCGGAACAGGCCCTGCTGCTGATGGAAGGGCTGTTCACCACCATCACCAACGTAAACTTTGACCCGCAGACTGTGGACCAACTGACCGAGACCGTTCACGCCGCGTGCCCCGGCATCGGGTTCGACTACGATATGCAGAAGCTCTGGCACGAACCGGACGAAGACATCCGCAGCCTGAAGTCCTTCGTGCTGTTCAGTCTGCGCGGGATGGGGGCCTACAACTACCACGCGCGGGTGCTGGGCCGCATCGACCCGGAGCTGGACCGCTTTTTCTGTGAGGCGCTGCAAGCCATCGGAAGCGAGTGCTCCATCGACGCGCTCTGGGCGCTGGTGCAGAAGACCGGCGAGGCCAGCTACCGCTGCATGGAGCTGCTGGACGCCGCCAACACCGGTGCCTTCGGCCAGCCGGAACCGGTGGAGGTGCCGCTGGTCATCGAGAAAGGGCCTTTCATCGTCATTTCCGGCCACGATCTCTACGATATGAAATGCCTGTTGGAACAGACGGCGGGCAAAGGCATCAACGTGTACACCCACTCGGAGATGCTGCCCGCCCACGGCTACCCGGAGCTGAAGCAGCGCTACCCCCACCTGAAGGGCAACTTCGGCACCGCGTGGCAGAACCAGCAGCGGGAGTTTGAGGACATCCCCGCGCCCATCCTGTTCACCACCAACTGCATCATGCCCCTGCGGGCCAGCTACGCCGACCGGGTGTACACCACCTCGGTCGTCTCCTACCCCGGCATCCAGCACATCGGGCCGGAGCGGGATTTCTCACCCCTCATCGCCAAAGCCTTGGAGCTGGGCGGCTACAAGGAAGACACCGCCATGCCCGGCATGAACGGCGGACGCAGCGTCGTGACCGGCTTTGCGCGGAATGCCGTCCTCTCCCACGCGGGCGAGATCGTGGCTGCGGTGCGGGCCGGGCAGATCCGGCACTTCTTCCTTGTGGGCGGCTGCGACGGCACCCGCCCCTCCCGCCGGTACTACACCGAGTTTGCGAAGCTCACCCCGCCGGATACCGTCCTCCTGACACTGGCGTGCGGCAAGTTCCGGCTGAACGATCTCGACCTTGGCACGGTGGCGGGGCTGCCCCGCATCCTCGATGTGGGCCAGTGCAACGACGCCTACAGCGCCATTCAGATTGCGCTGGCGCTGGCCGATGCCTTCCAGTGCAGCGTGAACGACCTGCCCCTTTCCCTCGTGCTCTGCTGGTTCGAGCAGAAAGCCGTCTGCATCCTCATTGCGCTGCTGGCGCTGGGCATTCAAAACATCCGGCTCGGCCCCACTCTGCCCGCCTTCCTCTCGCCGGGCGTGGTGAAGGTGCTGCAGGAGAAGTATGGCCTCATGGCTGTGACCACCCCGGAGGAAGACCTGAACGCGATCCTTGGTTCGAAGTGAAATGCTTTCACCTCTCCATCAAACCGCACAAGAAGGGCGGAATTTTAGCTTTTACGTTTGGCGCAACTGTCGCTTGAAAATTTTTCAGCCGTCAGTATAATAAGAGGTAACGGAACAAAGGCGTTCCAGATGGGTAGAGTCTGCCCATCTGGGGCGTCTTTTTTGTTTTTCCGTGTTTTGAGGATGCGCTGCGGAAGGTGCCGCAGCCGAAGGATTTTCATTTTAGAGAACAAGGATGGGAAAGGCAATGGAAAAATTTACGGAAAACGCCACGCCTCTCGGCCTGTATGATCCCCAGTTCGAGCACGACGCCTGCGGCATCGGCGCGGTGGTGGATATCAAGGGCCACAAAAGCCACCAGACCGTCAGCGATGCGCTCTCCATCGTGGAGCGTCTGGAGCACCGCGCCGGCAAGGACGCCGAGGGCAAAACCGGCGACGGCGTGGGCATCATGTTACAGATCAGCCACAAGTTCTTCTCTAAGGTCGCCGACGAGATGAACATCTCCTTGGGCAACGAGCGCGAATACGGTGTGGGCATGTTCTTCTTCCCCCAGAACGAGCATCTGCGGGCACAGGCCATGAAGCTGTTCGAGCTGGTCACCCGCAAGGAAGGGCTGGAGTTCCTCGCATGGCGCAAGGTGCCCGTCAACCCCGACGCCGTGGGCCAGAAAGCTCGCGACTGTATGCCCTCCATCTGGCAGTGCTTCATCAAAAAGCCCGCCAAGGTGAGCAAGGGCATCGACTTTGACCGCAAGCTCTATATCGTCCGCCGGGTGTTCGAACAAGCCAGCAACGGCACCTATGTGCCCAGCCTGTCCAGCCGCACCATCGTGTACAAGG
>OMBX01000528.1_pt1 | contig 20030 bp, 10 predicted proteins | sample 1644931 | NCBI WGS metagenome assembly OMBX01 (sample SAMEA103958165, study PRJEB25191) | human gut metagenome | biome: human-associated habitat [ENVO:00009003]; feature: intestine environment [ENVO:2100002]; material: feces | place: Germany | collected 2013/2015
CGCCGGCGGCGAAGTTGACGACCGGCAGACGGCCGTTGTCGTGCACGTACTTGGCGAGATCGTACGGCACGGCCAGCTGCTTGGCGGCCTCGTACACCTCGTCGTCGCGCAGGGAGACGAGCTCGCGGATCTGCTTGTTCATGGTGCGCATGTGACGCACGGCCTGGATGACATCGCCCGTGCCCGGCTCGCCCTTGGTGCGGATCATGGACGCACCTTCGGCGACACGGCGCAGTGCTTCGCCCAGGTTCTTCGCGCCGCACACGAACGGCACGTCGAACTGGTTCTTGTCGATGTGGTACACGTCGTCGGCGGGGCTGAGCACTTCGGATTCGTCGATGTAGTCGATTTCAATGGCCTGCAGAATGCGGGCTTCGGCGATGTGGCCGATACGCACCTTGGCCATGACCGGGATGGACACGGCTTCCTGAATGCCCTTGATCATGGCCGGATCGCTCATGCGGGAGACGCCGCCGGCAGCGCGGATGTCGGCCGGGATACGCTCGAGCGCCATCACCGCGCATGCGCCCGCGTCCTGCGCGATCTTAGCCTGCTCGGGGGTGGTGACGTCCATGATTACGCCACCCTTGAGCATCTGTGCCAGATTCTTGTTCAGTTCGTTCCTGTTGTTGGCCATCGCCAGCCTTTCGTCGAAAATAATCGTTTGCTATCGATACTAACGATTTCCCATTTCGATTTCACGCGAACTGAATCTTATAACCTACCAAAAAGTCGGTTTTGCTAAATTTGCAACCTTATTTTCATGATTGTTTCATTGGCTTATGATTTCGATTCCGTCGACATTTCGTCGGTTTCGTCCGTTTTTCTCGCTTTACCTGCGACCATGGCTTTCGATTCGTCCGCTTCCGTACGCCGTCGCGCGCGCTATAGGAAACACGAATGACATGCGATTTTCATACGACCACATTGCGGACGTGCGACGCGTCCGTATGCGGCCGCATGGGCATGGGCACCTCACCAGGCCCCGCATTACGCCGATTCACACACTAGTTCGTACGCATCGGCTCGCCGCATCAGTTCGCAATCCGCACGCGCCAGCTCACATGCGCACGATGCGGTCCGCGATGCGCATGGTGGAATCGCGGTGCGAGACGAGCAGCACCGCGCTCCCCTGCTGCGCCAACGCGTCAATCGATTGCAGAATCACGGATTCGTTGTAGGCGTCGAGGCGACTCGTCGGCTCGTCGAACAACACCAGCGACGCGTTGCGCAGGAAGACGCGAGCCAGGCCGATGCGTTGCCGTTCACCCTCTGAAAGCCGCCCGCCCAACTCGCCGACGGGGGTATCAAGGCCCTGCGGGAGCGAGTCGACCAGTTCAAGCGCGGAAGCCTTGGCAAGCGCGGCGCGCAGCACGTCATCACCGACAGAAGGGGTCGACCGGGTGGAAAGCGCGGAATCAGCGGCATTCCACGAAACGGGAGGAGCGGGCGGGGTAAGGAGCGCTCTGCCGGAAGTCGCGGAATCGTCCGGATCGCCAGCATTACCAGCCCTATCCGCATCGCCCCTGTCGCAGGCCATAAGCAGGTTTTCACGGATAGTGCCGTCGAACAGGTAGGTTTCCTGCCCCATCATCGTTTGCACGCGACGGCGATGATGCGCGTCGATCTGCGGCAGTGGCACCTCGGACAGGGCGACTAAGCCGGATTGCGGGTCCCAGTAACGCATGAGCAGCTTCAGCAGGGTCGATTTGCCGCGGCCGGACGGGCCTTGGATGCCGAGGATGCCGTGTTGTGGTATGTCGAACGAGACGTGGCTGAGGATTGGCTCGGCGGACGACTCGGGGGCATCCGCATCGCTTCCGGAAGTTGGAGCCTCGCTCGAATTGCCGTAGCCGAACGTGACGTCGTGCATGGACATGCCATGGTAGCGCGGCAGGAAATCGCCCCGCTCCTCCACTGCGGGGGTTTCGTCCATCAGCGCAAACAGGCGGCGGGCGGCGGCAAACGTTTGCGTGAGATTGGCCGGCAGCGCGCTCAACGCGAGCGTCGGACCGAACGAGCTGGCCAGCAGCACGAAAGCGGCGGTCAGGCGGGCGGCGGGCGCGGAAAGGACGGTCTGGATGGTCGCAGCTGCAGCGGAAGCGGCGGAAGCGATGGGCATCGTCGTACCGGACGTGACCATCGCCAGCAATGCCGCGATGGCAGTGAACAGTACGACCAGCACCGCGCCGAAGCCTGCGAAATCGCCATTCTTGGCACTCAGCCGGGCGCGGCGGCTCCAGAGCGAGCGCGTGCGTGACGCGATGCCGGCAAGCCGCGCATGGCCTTGGCCGAATCGGATGATTTCGTCGAGACCGCGCATATCGTCGAGCATTTCGTCATCAAGTTGGGCGGATTCGCGGCGAATATCCCCACCGAGACCGCCTACCGCCGTGGCGAAGAGTTTCGGCAGCACGATGCCGACGGTCAGGTGCGCGATGACCAGCGTGACAGCGATCGCAGGGCTCAACGTAAGCAATGCGACCGTGTAAAGCACGGTGGTCGCGATGGCGATGACAACCGGCGAAATGGTGTGCGCAAAGAAGATTTCCAGCAGTTCGACGTCGGTGGTGACCAGCGCGATCAGGTCGCCTTTGCCTTTGCCGGACAGTTTGGCGGGCGCGAGGCGACGCAGCGCGGCAAACGTTTTCGACCGAAACAGCGCGAGCAGGCGGAAGGCGACATTGTGGTTCATGTACTGTTCGGCGTAGCGCATGCCGCCGCGGATCAGTGCGCAGATAATCATGGCTGCGATTGCCGCGGGAAGGCTGAGATTCCAGACTTTTGCGCCAGCTGCGGCAAACAGCGCGGCGACGCCGAAAACCGGCAGGAACGTGGCGGCGAGGTGGCCGAGGATGCCGCACGCGCAGGCGATGGCCATGGGTTTGCGCAGTGGGCCGACTTCGCGCAGCAAGCGGGCGATGACTTGGGTTGTTGGCATGTCCGATTTGGCGCCACTGGCGTTCGATTCGGCGGAACCAGACATCCGAGACACGGCAAACGCACCAGACGCATGAGTCATACGCGATACGCGCGGCGCGACGCGACCAGACAATCCCACCCGTTCCACGCTTTCCTGCGCCCGGAACAGCTTGGCATACGTGCCGTCCGCGGCCATGAGATCGTCATGCGCGCCCTGCTCGACGACGACACCCCCATCAAACACTACGACATGGTCCGCGTCGGCCGCGTTCGCCATGCGGTGCGTGACCATCAGCACGGTTGCGCCGGCGTCGGCGAGCGCGCGAATCGTTTGCAAAATCAACGTTTCGCTGTCCGCGTCGACGCTGCTGGTCGCCTCGTCGAAAATATAGACGGCCGACCTGCGCAACAGTACACGGGCGATCGCAATGCGCTGTTTCTGCCCGCCGGACAGATTCGCGCCGTCCTGCGTGATCGGCATATCGAGTCCTCGCGATTGCGCGCGCACGAAATCGTCGATATGCGCAGCTTCCAGCGTCTGCCACAGCTCGTTGTCGGTGGCGTCGGCCTGGGCCATGAGCAGGTTGTCGCGCAGGGTGCCGGCGAACAGGTGGCTGTGCGCGGAGACGATGGAGATTTCGCGGGTGAGCGATGCTGCGGTGAGGTCGCGGATTTGGTGCGATTTCAGGGTTTCACTGTCATCCGGCGCCGCACTGCTTAACATAGCGCCCAGCACTTCGTCCTGCATTCCGGATGGCATTTCGGACAGCAGCACATCGCCTTCATATCCGATAAGCGTGCCGGCAAGCAGCTGGACGGCTGTGGACTTGCCGGAACCGGATGGCCCGACGATCGCAGTGACTTCGCCGGGCAGCGCACAGAGGGCCACGTTGCGCAAGGCGTAGCGCGTTTCGCGCGCGTCACCCGCGCCGCCGCCCTCATCAACGCTGTCCACATCCGCGTTCCGCATATCGGAATGCGATGTGGACGATATACGACGGGGACTCACAACACCGGCACCCGCAGACCCGGCAGCGTCAGGCCCCGCACCAGCAGCATCCACATCCGCGTCCGCATACCGGTACGAAACACCACGAAACTCCACGCCGACACCACGCCCGGAAGCCCCGAATTCCGGCAGTTCCTTGCTGCCATGCTCCGGTTCGGGCGCGTCGAGCAGCGCGAAAATACGTTTCGTGGACGTCATGCCGTTCATCGCAACGTGGAAATACGAGCCGAGCTGTCGCAGCGGAATGAAGAAATCGGCGGCTAGCAGAATCGTCAGCAATACCGCGGCGATCGGCGTCAAACCAAGCGGCAGCACGCCGGACAGCGCGAAAACGCCAGACGGCGAGAGCGAGCCGGATACGAATCGCCATACCGCAACGCCGATGCCGGCGGCCGCGCCACCGTATGCCACGGCATCCATCGCCGTGAGCGAACGCAGTTGGATCTGCAGCACGTTCATGGTCATCACGCGGAACTGTTCGGCCTTCTCGTCCATGACTCGTGCGGCGCGCTCGTCCGCGTCGAAGGTTTTCAGCGTCTCAAGTCCCTGCAGATTGTCGAGGAACGCGGCGCCCATATCCGTGTATTTGCCCCAGTATTTCTTGAATACGCGGGCGGCACGCATCGCCACCATGCCGACGATGAGCACGATGAGCGGCGCGCAGGCGAGCAGCGTCGCGGCGGTGGGCAGGTCGATCGGCGCAAGCACGGCGAACAGCGTGATGGGGGCGAGCACGGCGTAGCACAGTTGCGGCAGGAACAGTTCGAAGAAGCTTTGGATTTGTTCGATGCCTTCGCCCGCGGACTGCACCACGCCGGCGGTGCGCACGCGCTGCGCGTAGGACGGGCCGAGCGCGAGCATCTTATTGAACAGTTTCTCACGCAGCGCGAGTTTGACGCGTTCGGCGGCCTCGCTACCGAAACGTGCGGCGGCGCGAATGGTGACGAATCGCACGACCGCGGCAATAAGAATAATGGCGATGCAGGGCGCGGTGGCGGACGGTACGGGCGCGAACAGCGGTTGCAGCATACGCACCACAGCCACGACGAAGGCGATGTTGGCCACGAGGCCCAGCCATTGGCAGGCGACTTTCGCCGCGATCAATCGACCGACGCCGTCAGCCAAGGAAAACAGCCGCTTGTCGAACATCATGCCCCTTTTCCAATCGTTTGCAATCCCGCCATCCGCTCCAAGCGTATCGGGCATACCGACGAAAGGCAATGACGGAACGGCAATCGCAGAAAATCGTCGGAAAAATCTAGAAAACCATCAGAACTCGCAAGCAAATGCACAACAGCAAAACCACAGAAAACCAAGGGAACGGCGAAAAGTGAGGCGGCTGAATGTTCGCCGTTGAGCAAACAGCCTAGGCGCAAGGGGTAGTTGCGCCAAACTTGAGTGTACACGGAACATGTTGTGGTTCGCAACGTCACTCCGCCCAGTTTTGCCGCATTTTCCACCGTTTTCGCCCGTAAGGGCCACCCCTCTCGAACCCGTCGCGCAACCCGTTGGACACCCTGCGATCGAACGCGTCAAACCTTTTTTCGAGATGACGCATCCGTGTACCAATCCCCCGTTCCGTTGACGTTTCGTGCCACTTTGTCAGTTCAAACAAACCCGTCGCCATATTTCTTGTTGTTTCTTACAATGCGGACTTACGTCACCGTAACTTACGATATGCGAGGCGCGACACAGGACGCGAAAAGCACGTCACCGATCACCGCAATCGCAGCGATCGCATATATCGCAAAACCCACGAAAACCGCGGAAACGCAAGAAAAGAGAACACTTCATGCTCACCGAGTACACGACCCCGGGCGCATCCGTCGAAGTACGCGACGACGAATCCATCTACTCCCTGCTTACCGAACGCATCAAGCGCACCGGCGAAGACACCGTGATCGCGGAACGCAAAACCGCTCCGGGCCAGTGGACCAAGGTGACGACCGGCGAATTCCACAAGAACGTGCTCTCCGCGGCCAAAGGCCTGATCGCGTTCGGCATCGGCAAGGGGGATGCCGTCACCCTCTTCTCCACCACCCGTTACGAGTGGGGCGTGCTTGATTTCGCACTGGCCGCAATCGGCGCGGTCAATGTGCCGATCTATGACACCGATTCCGCGGCGCAGGCCGAACGCATTCTCAACGATTCCAACGTGAAGCTCGCCATCGCCGACGATCGCGAACGCTTCGACCGTCTTGATTCCGTGATTGGCCGCTGCCCGTCTCTGAAGCATATTCTGATGCTCGACGCCAATGCCATGGGCGCGCTGGAGGGATTGGGCGTCACCGTGTCCGACGAAGAGCTGGACGAGCGTATCGCGTCGGTGCGTGCCGACGATCTGGCCACCATCGTGTACACGTCCGGTTCCACGGGGGCACCGAAGGGTGCCGAGCTGTCGCATCGCAATTTCGTATCGATCACGCGTGCCGGCAGCCTTGCGCTGCACGAGATGATTCTTGAAGACCATCCGCGTCTGCTGCTGTTCCTGCCGCTCGCCCACTGCTTCGCGCGCTTCATCCAGTACGCGTCGATCGCTTCCGATGACGGCGTGGTCGGCTATCTGCCGGACACCAAGACGCTGCTGCCGGATGTGCGTTCGTTCGAGCCGACGTACCTGCTGGGCGTGCCGCGCGTGTTCGAGAAGGTGTACAACGCGGCTTCCCGCAAGGCCGGCATGGGTTGGAAGGGCCGCCTGTTCCTCAAGGCCGCCGAGTCCGCGCGCGACTGGTCGCGCATGCAGCAGGCTGGCGAGAAACCGACCATGAAGCAGACCGCCGAACACCTGTCGTATGAGGCGTCCGTATACCACACCGTGCGTGGCGCGTTGGGCCCGCGTATCCGTTATGTGGCGTGCGGTGGCGCTCCGCTGGACGCGTCGCTGGCGCATTTCTTCAATGGCATCGGCCTGCCGATGATCCAGGGCTACGGTATGACGGAAACCGCGGCGCCGTTTGCCGCGACCCGCGTCACGGACAATGTGATCGGTACCGTCGGCCAGCCTGCGCCGGGATCGTCCGTGCGTATTTCCGACGATGGCGAGCTGCAGGTCAAGGGACCGAACGTGTTCATGGGTTACCACAATCTGCCGGAGAAAACGGCCGAGGTGTTCACCGAGGACGGTTGGCTGCGCACCGGCGATCTTGCGTCGATCGACGATGAGGGTCGTATTACGATTACGGGCCGCAAGAAGGACATCATCATCACCGCCGGCGGCAAGAACGTGTCGCCGATTCCGATGGAGCAGGAGATTGCGAAGTGTCCGATTGTGGAGCATGCCGTGGTGGTGGGCGATAATCGTCCGTTCATCGGCGCGCTGGTCACGCTCGATCCGGAAGGATTGGCGGCCTGGCTGCCGTCCGTGGGCCTGTCCGCGGATACGCCGCTTGACCGCGTGGCGGCTACCGCCGCCGTTCATGACGAGATTCAGAAGTATGTGGACAAGGCGAACGCGACGGTTTCGCGCGCCGAATCCGTGCGTAAGTTCGTGGTGCTGGATGCGCAGTTCACGCAGGAGAACAAGTGCCTGACGCCGTCGCTGAAGGTGGTGCGTCCGTCAGTGAACCGCGTGTTCGCCGACGTGATCGACCGCCAGCTGTACGCCGGCAAGCGCTGAGCCGCACATAGGTAAACAAAAACAGCACGGCGGGGAACGCTGCGTACAAAAGTACGTCAACTTCCCCGCCGTGCTGTTTTTTAAGTGCACCCCGTATCGCTGAGATAACGCGTGCGGTAACAGTGCGGCAGGAAACGCCGGCGTACGAAGGTACGTCAAGTTTCCTGCCGTGCTGTTAACGCTCCGTTATTTCAGTGACGGTTGTTGAGGCGGTGGTACATTTCGCTCAGCTCCAGCTCCTTCTCGAACTGGCGGGCGTTGGTGTTCTCGTCGATGACGGCGAGTTCGACGCCGGCGATGCGGGCGAAGTCCTCCCAAGCCTCACGACCGACGGACGTGGTCATGCAGGTGTGGTGGGAGCCACCGGCGGTGATCCAGCACTGCACGGCGGTCTTCAGGTCCGGCTTCGGCTTCCACACGGCGCGGGCGCACGGCAGGTTCTTCAGGGAGCCCTGCGGTTCGACGATGGTGACCTCGTCCATGAGCAGGCGGAAGCGTTCGCGCTCGTCGGCCATGGAGACCACGACGGCGTCGGCCGGCTTGCCGGAGAACACCAGACGGACCGGGTCGGACTTGCCGCCGATGCCCAGCGGGTAGATGGCCAGCTTCGGCTTGGCGATGGTGCCGATGGACGGGGAGACTTCCAGCATGTGGGAGCCCATGTCGAACTCGTTGCCCGGCACGAAGTTGTAGGAGTAGTCCTCCATCAGGGAGGCGCCACCCTCAAGGCCGTAGCCCATCACGGCGCCGATGCGCACCAGCACGGAGGTCTTCCAATCGCCTTCGGCGGAGAAGCCCCAGCCGTACTCGGACGGGAAGCGCTGCGGGCCGACGCCCGGCAGCTGCGGCAGGGTGCCGAGGTCTTCGAAGTTGTCGACGCCGGCGGTGCAACCGTTCTCACGCATCATGTTGACCATGGCGGCCTCTTCCTTGGCTGCGATGAACAGCTCATCGTAGCGGGAATCAAGCAGCTCGGGGGCCACGTCGTACTTGGCCTTGTAGTCTTCGATGAGGTCCTTGACCTGGCTGTCCTTGACCTTCTCGTAGGCGGCGACGAGGTCGTTGACGGCCCAGGTGTTGATCGAAGCGCCGAACACGCGTTCGGCTTCGGTCTTGTCGCCTTCGGTGACGGCCACGTTGCGCATGTTGTCGCCCCAACGCATGACCTTCATGTTCTGGGAGGCATCCCAGCCGGCGCAGGCGCGGGCCCAGATGCCGACCTTTTCGGCGACTTCCGGATCGGTGTAGTGGCCGACGACGATCTTGCGCGGAATGCCGAGACGGGACACGATGTAGCCGAACTCACGGTCGCCGTGGGCGGCCTGGTTCAGGTTCATGAAGTCCATGTCGATGGTCTCCCACGGGATTTCCTTGTGGTGCTGGGTGGCCAGCTGCAGCAGCGGCTTGGTCAGCACTTCGAGGCCGCGGATCCACATCTTGGCCGGGGAGAAGGTGTGGCACCAGGTGATCACGCCGATGACGTTCGGGTTGGCGGAGGCTTCGGTCATGAAGGCCTTGACGCCGTCGGAGGACTTCAGGGTCGGCTTGAGCACGATCTTGGCCGGGATCTTGCCGGTCGCGTTGAGGAAGTCGACCATCTCGCCGGTCTGCTGGGCCACCTGGCGCAGCGCCTCCTCGCCGTAGAGGTCCTGCGATCCGACGCCGAACCAGATTTCCTTGCCTTCAAATGGGTTTTCCATTGCCATGTTGGATTATTCCTTACTTCGTTGTTGGGTTTGTCGTTTCAGTTTCCGTCGCGTCAGTGCTGGCCGTAGACGTTGGTGTAGCGGTCGTTAAGGCTATCGATGTCTTCCTGGGAGATCGGGATGATGTCTCCGAGCTGCTTGGCGGCCCACATGGTGTGCGCCACCTCTTCGGTCATGGCGGCGGCCTTGACGGCGGCTTCCGCGTCCTTGCCGATGGTGAACGGACCATGGTTCTGCATGAGTACGGCCGGGGACTTCGGATACTTCTTCAGGGTTTCGACCACGCCTTCGCCGATGGCTTCGGAGCCGATGAGGCGGAACGGGCCGACCGGCACCGGGCCGCCGAACTCGTCGCCCATCATGGTCAGGCCGCACGGAATGTTCTGGCCGGTGGCCGCCCATGCGGTGGCGTAGGTGGAGTGGGTATGCACCACGCCGTACACGTCGGGCATGTGGCGGTAGATGTACGCGTGGGACGCGGTGTCGGAGCTCGGCGCTTCGGCGCCGTCGACCACGTTGCCGTCGAGGTCGCACACGACCATCGAGCTTGGGGTGAGGTACTCGTAGCGCAGTCCGGACGGCTTGATGACCATCAGGTCGGCGGTGTGCAGGCGCTGCGAGACGTTGCCTGCGGTCCACACCACCAGATTCCACTTGATGAGCTGCTCGTGCAGGGTGGCGACCACTTCGCGCACCTGCTTGACTTCAGCTCGTACTTCCGGGCCGTAATCAGCCAACGTTGCCATATTGTGTTCCTTTCGTCAGGCTTGCTGTTGTTACGATGGACGGTTATTTGGTTTCCAGCGGGATGCTTTCGATGGCGGCATGCTCGATCGGCAGCCCCTTGCGGAAGCGGTCGAAGAAGGCTTCGAAGCCGGCCACGTCGTTGGCGTCCGGCGCTTCCGTGGTGGAGGCCGCGTCGGCGAAGACGCGGGTGTCGAGGTAGTCGGCGAGCGGCTGGTCGGCGTGCCACAGATAGTCGGCGAGCACGGCCATGCCCCACGCTCCGCCTTCGGCGGCGGTGGCCATGACCTTGATCGGGGTGTCGAATGCGGCGGCGAGGATCTTCTGCGCGACCTTCGGCGTGGTGAAGATGCCACCGTGGCCGACGAGCGAGTCGACGGCGACGCCTTCGTCCTTGGTCATCACATCCATGCCGATCTTGACCGGCGAGAAGGCGCTGAACAGCTGGGTTCTCATGAAGTTGCCGAGGCTCATGCGCGCCTCCGGGCTGCGGGCGAACAGCGGTCGGCCTTCCGGCAGGCCAGCCAGGAATTCGCCGGAGCGGAACGGATAGTTGAGCAGACCACCGCAGTCGGCGTCGACATCGTCCGCGATCGCGGCGCGGAACAGCGTGCCGTACAGCGTGCCGGCATCGACCGGCTGGCCGATCGCGGCGGCGAACTGTCCGAACAGGCCGACCCAGGCGTTGAGATCGGAAGTGAAGTTGTTGGCGTGGCTCATGCCGGCCAGGTCGCCGGCTGGGGTGGTGACGAGGTCGACTTCCGGATGCAGGCGCGCCAGCTTGTGCTCGAGCACGACCATGGCGAAAATCGAAGTGCCGGCGGAGACGTTGCCGGTGCGCACGCGCACGGAGTTGGTGGCGACCATGCCGGTGCCCGCGTCGCCTTCCGGCGGGGCGAGGACGACGCCCGGCTGAAGGGTGCCGGTCGGGTCGAGCAGTTTGGCGCCTTCGGCGGTGAGCGTGCCGGCCGGGGTGCCCGCCACGAGCGGACGGGGCAGCAGGTTCTCAAGCTTCCACGGCTGCGCGGCGACTTCCTCGATCGCGTCGAATCGCTTGATGAACTCGGTTTCGTAGGTATGGGTGGCCGGGTCAATGGGGAACATGCCGGAGGCGTCGCCCACGCCGAGCACCTTCTCGCCGGTGAGCTTCCAGTGCACGTAGCCGGCGAGTGTGGTGATGTAGTCCACCTTGGAGACGTGCTCCTCGTGGTTGAGCACTGCCTGGTAGAGGTGTGCCACGGACCAGCGTTCCGGAATGTTGTACTGGAACAGCTCGGAAAGCTTCTCGTGGGCTTCGTGGGTGTTGGTGTTCTGCCAGGTGCGGAACGGCACGAGCAGTTCGCCGGACTCGTCGAAGGCGAGGTAGCCGTGCATCATGGCGGAGAAGCCGATGTGCCCCACGTGGGTCAACCGTTCGCCATAGGCGGTTTCGACGTCGCCGGCCATGCGGGCGTATGCGGTCTGCAAACCCTTCCAGATTTCCTCCTGGGTGTAGCTCCACAGCCCGTCCTCGAGATGGCTGGCCCACTCATAGTCGCCCGCCGCGATGGTGTGGTAGGCGTCATCGATGAGCACCGCCTTGATGCGGGTGGAGCCGAACTCGATGCCCAGGCTCGTCTTGCCTGCGCGGATCTTCTCGGCGGTCACTGCGACCTGCTCTTGCGTCATAGTTCACGAACTCCTTGCGTCCGAGCGCCTCGCAACCACTCTGTCAACTGAATGTTAGCGCTCACTGTTAACGCTCACTATTGTAGGCACAAACCCGTGACGCACCAAATCCGACGTGTCATCGGAGCAATGAATATATAAACAAATCGAGAAGAAGCAGCGCCTTAGCGACGGCGGACAGGACCCAGGGAGCTGCGGTTGACCATCTGCGCCGACACCAGTCCGACGCCATGCTGCGATGATCCGAAGGAGTTCTCCTCCCCCGCGCCCAGCAGGTACAGCGTCTCGCGCATGGCGGCGACACCCAGCTGCTCAAAGCCGGGGCGGACCGTGGTCAGCGGCGGGAACATATTGTCCATGGCAGGCATGTCGTCGAAACCCACCAGGCTCACATCCTGCGGAATGCGCACGCCATGCTCATGCAGCGCGCGGGCCACACCCACGGCCTGGCTGTCGTTGGCGCAGACCATGCATGTCGGCAGATTGCCGCCGGTGCGGCCGATGTTGTCGAGGATGTGGTTCATCTTGCCGTACGCTTCAGAGGATTCCCAGGTCTCACACTGCACCGTCACGGAATTGACCGCATTGGCCGCGCATAGCTTGTTCCATGCCAGCAGGCGCGTCGCCGCGTCGCGCCACTCCTTGGGACCGGCGAAATACAGCACCGAACGGTGCCCGTATTCCACGACTAGATGCATCACGTCGGCCATCGCGGACCATTGGTCCATGCCGACGACGGATACGCGGCGGCGGTCGGCGGACTTCATCAGCCGCAGGCCGTCCTGCACGCCGATGCCACCGTGCGTGGATGTGACGATCACACGAGGCTGCGCGATCCGCGTCCGGCATGCCGCGGAAAACATGACATCGGTGGGCGTGAGGAAGATGAACGCATCGACGTTCATCTCGTCGAAGGTGCGGCACAGGTCGTCGAATTCCTCCTGCGAGCACAGCGCCTCATGTACCATGCTCACCGTCACGAACAGGCCATGCTGGCGGGCCATCGTCTCAATCGCGGAAATCGTGGAGATCGGGCCATAGAAATGCTGGCCGCCGGCGATCAGGCCGATGGTGCGGGACCGGTGCGAGGCGAGCGCGCGGGCGGAGTTGCTGGGACGGTATCCGAGCTGGTCGATGGCCTTCTGCACCTTCTCGCGGGTGGCGTCGGAGACGTCCGGCGAATGGTTGATGACGCGCGAGACCGTCTGGTGGCTCACACCAGCCAGCTTCGCCACTTCGAACATCGAAGGACGCTTATTGCCCGCATTGCGTTTGCCTGCCATGCCCCATCGCCTTTCGCACACAACTGTTGGTACGTTCGCCTATTGTACACGCAACTTCAGTTAGCGCTAACAACCCTCATGCTCCAAGGATGCGGCACACTGCGCGCAGGCTACCGCACGGCCGCCAAAGCACGCAGACGCGCCGCGAAGTTGGGCCAATCGGTGCGCATGGCGGTCAGCAGCTTGCGGTTAGGCACGTCATCGACCGGCACCCATTCGATCTCCATGCTTTCGTCGTCGTTGGCCTTGGGTTCGACGCGGTGCCCCGGCTTTTCGAAGGCGAACACCGTGGTATACGACCATGGGCCGTGGTCCTCGCAGTACGATCCGACCACGTCGATGTCCTCCGGCGTGATGTTGGCTTCCTCGTACGATTCACGCAACGCGCCCTCGATCGGGCTTTCGCCGTCGGCAGTGGCACCGCCGGGAATGCCCCACGTGCCGCCTTCCGCGCTCCATACCGCGCGGTGCTGCATGACGACGTGCGTCACCTCACCGGTCGTCTCGCTGCGGCGGGCCAAGAGCACGCCGGACGCGCCGTTCGTACCCCAATGCTTGCGACCGCAGGCGCAATCGACCCAGCCGTCTCCCGGCTGGTGCACGTTCTCCTTGGGCGGCAGCGGCTTCGCGGCACCCGTTTTCGCATCATATTCGGCGTCCGGCGCAAGGTCGGAGCGGGTGACGTTCCACAGGTCGGTCCATTCGACGCCCAATTGCGCCGCCAGACGGCGCGCCAACGGCAGGCTCAGGCCGATGATGCCGTGCGGATCGCCTTCGATCGAGTCGATGAACGCGCCGCCGAAACCTTCCAAAGTGAACGATCCGGCCACTTCCAGCGGCTCGCCGGTGGCGATGTAGCGTTCGATATCCAGGTCGGAATATTCGCAGAAGTGCAGGGTCGCTTTGCTGGCGCCGCGCACCATGCGGCCCGACGCGAAGTCGATGAGGCAATGGCCGGTCCACAGCTCGCCGGTGGCACCGCGCATGGCACGCAGCCGTTCGCGCGCTACCTCTTCGCTATGCGGCTTGCCGTAGCATTCGCCGTCCAGCAGGAACATGGAATCGCAGCCGAGAATCAGCGGGCCGGCCTTCGAACGGGTCAGGCTTGGACGGCCATCCACGAAATCGGCGATCGGCTCGGCGACGGTGGGAATGGCGATGCCGGAGAAATCGCGGGTCTTCGTCTCGTCGGCGGACTGCGCGCTGTCCGTGCGTGCGGCTGTGCCCGCCGAGGATGCGTCGCGATCGTCTGCTGCCCGGAGCGGGAAGCCGACCACGCGCTCCCCGCGCGCGTGCGCCGCGGTATCGGCGATGTTGCGATACGCCTGGTGCACGGCCTCGGCCTTCGCCGTGGCGAGAATCATCACACGCTGTTCGACGCTCAGGTCGTTCACGGTGACGCCAAGCGCGGCCGCCTCGCGTTCAAGCGCGGCAGGCTCGTCGACGTGCGAGACACGGATGGTCGGGCAGATGCCGGCGGAGAACAGCACGTCACGGCGTGGACGGGACTGGGAGGCGAGAATCAGCGGGATGCTCATGCGCGTTCCACCTGCACACCCTTGGTGTCGACCGCGAGATGCAGCACACGCCAATGGCCGGATGCCAGCTCTTCGGCGGCGATCTGTTCAAGCTCCTCGTGGGCGTCGCCATGGTGCAGCACAAGCACGCATGGGCCGGCGCCGGACACGGTGGAGGCGAAGCCGTGGGAGCGCATCTTCTCGATCAGCGCCCAAGACGGCTCCATCAGCGAGGCGCGGTACGGCTGATGCAGGCGGTCCTGCGTGGCCGCGAACAGCAGTGCGTTGGCGTTCTGACGCGAGCCGGAGGCCAGCATCGCGGGGTTCATGGCGGCCGGCAGCAGGCTCACACGGGAGACGTTGTGCACGGCGTCCTTGAACGGAATCTCAGTCGGCAACGCCTGACGGGCCTTTTCGGTGGACAGCTCGTAGTCCGGCACGAACACGGCCGCGGTCAGATCGTCCGCCACGCGGTAATTGATGGTGTGGAAGCCGTTGTGCATCGGCTCGCCGCCTGGAATCGGCACGGATCCGACGCCTTCCGCGGTCTCCATGTCCCAGGACATGGTCAGGCCGCCGTACACGGCCGGGGCCACGTTGTCCGGATGGCCTTCGATGGCGGCGGCCAGCTCGAACACGGCGTCGCGGTTGAGGTCGTCGTCCTGCGCGAAGGCTGCCGCGGCGGCGATGCCGGCGACGATGGCCTCGGCGGAGGAACCCATGCCTCGCGCCTGAGGGATGTTGTTGTGCGCCTGCAGAATGAATCCGACGCGTCCCAGACCGAAGGTCTGGCATGCGCGGCGGAACGTGGAGACCACCAGGTGCGTCTCGTCACGCGGCAGGGTGTCCTCGCCCTCGCCTTCAATCATCACCTGCGCCGCGGTGTTCACCGGGTCGGCGCTCAGCGTGAATTCAAGCTCGTCATGATAGTCCAAGGCCAAACCGACCGTATCGAAACCGGAGCCAAGATTGGCGCTGGTGGCCGGAACCTTCACACGCACCTTGCGGGTAACTGGAGTCATCTCTCGTCGTCCTTCGTCACATCTTCATTACAAATCAAGCACCGTATACCGTGGCAGTGCCAGAGTCAAATTTCAGGGGGAACCGCACCCGTGCATCGTATTCGGGCCCATGACGGCGGCTTGGCATGGCTTGCATGCCAATCGCATCATGGGCCCGAATCGCATCCGATATCAGTTCAGCACGCGCAGGATCGACGGCTCTCCGCACACGCAATCCAGCTCGCACACGTCCTTGACGGTTTCGCGCAGAGTGAGCTCATCGGTCATGTGGGTGACCAGACGCAGCTGCTGCAGCTCGCCGTCATAGCCCGGATCCTTCAGCGTCGGCTTCAGATCCTGGTTCACGCCGTTGATGGACACGCCATGGTCGGCGAACTTGGCTGCGATCGCGGCGAGCACGCCCGGATTGTCGTGAATCACGAAACGGACCGCGAACTCGGCCTTGGAAGCCTCGATCGGAGCCTTCTTCAGATCCTTGTACAGCGGGATGGACGGACCGGTGCAGCCCTGTGCGATATGGCGGGCTTCGGTGACCACGTCGCCGACGACCGCGGAAGCGGTCGGAGCGCCGCCGGCGCCGCGGCCGTAAAACATGAGGTCGTCCGCGGCTTCGGCCTTGACGAACACGGCGTTGAAGGAGCCGTGCACGGAGGCCAGCGGATGGGTGTTGGAGATCAGTGCCGGGTAGACGCGCGCGGACACGCCGGCATCGGTGTTCTCCACGACGGCGAGCAGCTTGATCACCTTGTTTTCCGCGGTGGCGGCGGCGATGTCGTCGGCGGTGATCTTGGTGATGCCTTCGACGGAGACGTCGTCGATGGTGACGGAGGTGTGGAAGCCGAGGGTGGCCATGATCGCGGCCTTGTTGGCCGCGTCGTAGCCCTCGATGTCGCCGGTCGGATCGGCTTCGGCGTAACCCTTGGCCTGCGCGTCCTTGAGCACGTCATCGAAGTCGAGGCCCTTGGTGGTCATCTCGTCGAGGATGTAGTTGGTGGTGCCGTTGACGATGCCGAGCATGCTCGTCACCTTGTCTCCGACGAGGGATTCGCGCAGCGGCTTGAGGAACGGGATGGCGCCGCCCACGGAGGCTTCGAAGTAGATGTCGACGCCCTTGGCTTCGGCGGCCGCGTAGATCTCCGGACCGTACTTGGCCAGCAGCGCCTTGTTGGCGGTGACCACGGAGGCGCCGGATTCGATGGCGGCAAGCACGAACTTGCGTGCCACGCCGGTGCCGCCGATCAGCTCGATGACGATATCGGAATTGGTGGCCACGCTCATGGTGTCGGTGGTCACGATGGCCTTGTCGATCCACGGGAACGGATCGGTTTCCACCGGGTCGAGGCAGGCGACGCCGGTCAGCTCGATCGGTCGTCCGATACGTGCGGCAAGCTCGTCCTTCTGCTCGACCAGCAGGCGTGCGGTCTGGGAACCAACGGTACCTGCGCCCAGCAATCCAACGCGAATCGGCGCAACATCTTCCTGTGCCAAGGCATCCTCCCTTGAATGTGAAGTATTGGTGTGACCTTGCTTATTGTACGGTCTCAATATGACGTAAGGCCGCGGAATATCAAGAAAATGGACGGTTTCCGAAGCTTTCCCCGCAAGGAAGCCCGAAAACCGTCCATACCGTGAGACGCAATCGTGGACTATTCGCTGACGTCCCAGCTCAGCAGATCGTCGATCGTCTGCCGGCGGATCATGACGTGTGCGCCGGCCTCGCCGACGCCGACCACGGCGGGAATCAGCGCCTGGTTGTAGTTGCTGGCCATCGTGCGGCCGTATGCGCCGGTGACCGGCACCGCGAGGATGTCGCCACGCTTGATGTCGGCGGGCAGCCGCACCTCGTTGACGACGATATCTCCCGATTCGCAGTGCATGCCGACCACGCGGCACAGCTTGGTCTGCTTGTTTCCCTTGCGGTTGGCCAGACGCGCGGTGTAGTCGGAGCCGTACAGCGCCGGACGGATGTTGTCGCTCATGCCGCCATCCACGGACACGTACACACGTTCCGTCACCGGATTGCCTGACTTGTCCTTCGCCTCGCCGGAAAGCTCGACCGGCTTGACGGTGCCCACGCGGTACAGCGTGACGCCGGTGGGGGCCACCGTCCAGCGGCCTGGCTCGAAGGAGATGACCGGGGCCGGCATGCCGAGCGCGCGGTTCACGGTGCTGACCGCGTCGGCGAGCCTGCCGAGCTCCACGTCGATGTCCATGGAATCCTCGCCGTCGGTGTAGGCCACGGAATAGCCGCCGCCCAGATCGACTTCCGGCAGGGTGTACGCGTCGGTGGCGTAGAAGGTCTTGCGCAGCAGCATCATGCGCTTGGCCGCCTGGATGAAAGCGTCCGCGTCATGGATGTTGGAGCCGATATGCGAGTGCACGCCGACCAGTTCGAGCACGTCCTGGCGGCGGTAGATGTCCTTGAGCACGGCGAGCGCCGGGCCGTCGGCCACCATGGTCATGGCTTCGGCGAGCCTGCGGTCGCCTTCGGAGACTTTCTCGTGGCTCAAATCGTACGGGTATTTGATGTCGTACTGCAGCTCGCGTTGCGCATGGACTTCGGAGGCGTGTTCGCCAAGTCGTGCATTCGAGCCGGCGGGCGTCACGTCGGTGAGGTCGTCGAGCACGCCGAGTTTGCCCGCGTCGGCTCCGGCGGGCAGCAGGGCCACGCCGAACTTCTGGTCCTCGTGGGCGGTGGACACGAATTCGTGGCCGCCGGCGTGGATGCCGGAGGTGACGCGCAGCATGACGCGGGCGCGCTTGCCGAGCCGCTTGGCGATCGCGGCGATGCGTGCCGGCTCATCCGGCTCGTCGATCACGATCTTGTTGAAGCCCTGTTCGATGGCGAGTTCGATTTCCGCGTCGGACTTGTTGTTGCCGTGCAGCACGAGCCGGCGGCCGGGAACGCCCGCGGCGAGCGCGATGCGCATCTCACCCATGGAGCAGGTGTCGATGAGCATGCCGGATTCGGTGACGATTCGGCAGATCTCCTTGCTCAGCAGCGCTTTGCCGGCGAAGCTGACGTGGGTGACGGTGTTGTTGAACGCGTGGGATGCGGCGTGCACGAATTTCGTGGCGCGGGCGCGCACGTCATCGGTGTCGATGACGTAGAGCGGAGATCCGAATTCGTCGAGCAGGCTTGCGGCGGTACGACCGTGGAAGGTGATCTCGCCTTCGTCGTTCACGGCCGAGCCGGCCGGCCAGATTGGGCTTACAGGCATGGTTTGCGCATCTCCCTTTTTCGTGGATTCGCTTCACATCTTGTCCGGAGCGGTGACGCCGAGCAGGTCGAGGCCTTCGGCGATGACCGTCTTGACGGCGTCGTTGAGCTTGAGTCGGGCGGCGGCGCGGGCCGGTTCCGGAGCCTTGGCGATGCGGATGGCGTCGGCCTGTTCCCCGCGGGCCTCCGGATCGGTGAGTTCCATCGGCACGACGCGCTCCACGTTGTACCACTTGTGGTAGGTGGCGGCGAGGTCCTCCAGGTAGTGGGCCACGCGGTGCGGGGCGCGCAGGTCGCCCGCTTCGCGCAGCAGGGCGGGCCACTGGGCGAGCGCGGCGAGCACTTCGCCGTCGGCGGTGGTGTCGAGCAGGCTCACGTCGGCGCCTTCGTAGGTGATGCCGGCGGCGGCCGCGTTGCGGTCCACGTTGCAGGAGCGGGCGTGCGCGTACTGCACGTAGTACACCGGATTCTCGTTGGAATGCGAGGACAGCAGGTTCAGGTCGATGTCCACCGGGGAGTTGTAGTCGGTGCGTGCCAGCGAGTAGCGGGAGGCGTCCACGCCGATGGCGTCGGTCAGGTCGTCGATGGTGACGACGTTGCCGGCGCGCTTCGACATGCGCACGGCCTTGCCGTCCTTCATGACGTTGACGAGCTGGCCGATGAGGATCTGCATGTTCTCGCCCGGCTTGTCGCCGAAGGCTGCGCACATGGCCATCATGCGGCCGATGTAGCCGTGGTGGTCGGCGCCGAGCATGTAAATCGCCACGTCGGCCGGGTTGGTCTCGCGGTGGCGCTTGTTGCGGTAGTAGGCGATGTCGGCGGCGAAGTACGCGTAGTTGCCGTCGGACTTGATGATCACGCGGTCCTTGTCGTCACCGTGCTTGGTGGATTCGAACCAGGTGGCGCCGTCCTTTTCGTAAATGTCGCCGCGGGCGCGCAGATCGGCGATGGCCTGGTCCACTTCGCCGTCGGAATACAGGCTGTTCTCGTGGAACCACACGTCGAAATTGACGCGGAAGTTCTTCATGGAACGCTGGATTTCGTCGAACATCATCGGCACGGCGCGCTTGCGGAACTCCTCGCGCTGTTCGGAATCGCCTTCGCCGAGCGGGTTGCCGTCCTGGTCGGCGCCGCCGTCGACGCGCGGCAGGCTCAGCACGTCCACGCCGTCCGCGTTGGCTTCGTCGATGACACGCTTGGCGATCTCATCGATGTAGGCGCCCTTGTAGCCGTCGATCGGGGTTTCCTCGCCGTGGGCCGCGGCGACGAGCGACTTGGCGAAGCGGTTGATCTGCTCGCCGTGGTCGTTGAAGTAGTATTCGC
>OMBX01000532.1_pt1 | contig 19946 bp, 17 predicted proteins | sample 1644931 | NCBI WGS metagenome assembly OMBX01 (sample SAMEA103958165, study PRJEB25191) | human gut metagenome | biome: human-associated habitat [ENVO:00009003]; feature: intestine environment [ENVO:2100002]; material: feces | place: Germany | collected 2013/2015
TACGACAATGGATTCCGGATTGGTCTTTATGGTGATATCCGGGTCAGCGGCCAGGGACAGATCTTTGACGCGGATGACATCACCGATCTTCATCTCTCCGACATCGACCATTACCTGATCGACCAGGGATGCCGGGTATGCCATGTAGGCAACCTCGTTCAGATCCTCCTGCAGAACGCCTTCTGCGATCTTTTCATGGTTTACAAGGACAATCTCTGCAACGGAATGAACTTTCTCGTTGCTGACCAGTGCCTGGAACTCGATCGAATCGATCTGTCCGGCTACCGGGTTATAATCAACATTTTTGATCAGGACATCGTATGCGGTTCCGTCGACATCCAGCATAATCTGGCTGCCTTTGTGGTCTGTCTTCAGCAGTTTCTCGACATCTCTTTTTACCATCTTAACTGGAATGGATTCTTTCATCTCTCTGCCGAATACATTGCCGACAACGTATCCTTCTCTTCTGAGTCTTTTTGCTTTTACATCCAAACTTCTCTTTTCAGCTTTTAAAGTATTCATTTACCTTTTCCTCCAAAAATCTGATTCTTAGCAGGCTTCTTATCTTGTGAAGGGTGTTAAGTTTGCTTTGCCTTGTGGCTATGAATAAGTTTCTTGGAACAGGATGTTTGGGAACATGCAAGGAAGAATTGGTTTCTTGTTGATTCCTTTTCTTTGTTCTAGTTGTAATATAATACCACGAACACAATTTGTCAACCCGGATTTTCCGATTTCACAGTTTCTTCACATTTTCAGCACGCTTCCTTATATTCCATCAGTTTCTGGCGTGCTGTGCGGTTCAGACTGCGCGGTACAGCAATCTCAATCGTCGCATAATGATCACCGTGCACGTTCGCATCTTTCATCGATACCATGCCCTTGCCGCGCAGACGGAGCTTACTGCCGGACTGTGTTCCTTCCTTGATTTTGCAGACCACATCTCCGTACAGTGTCGCGACACGCGCTTCGCCGCCAAAGACTGCCGTTGTGTATGGAATCTGAATCGTCGTGTAGATGTCCATTCCGCGCCGTTCAAAACCTTTCTTTTCTTCTACATTGACCTTCAAAAGCAGATCGCCGCGGCGGCCGTTTGATCCTGTATGGCCTTTGCCGCGCAGACGGATGCTCTTTCCGTTCTCGATACCGGCCGGGATTTTAACCAGCAGCGTATTGGTCGTTCCATCCGGGTTCCGCAGGGTAATCTGTTTTTCACAGCCCGATGCCGCTTCCTCCAGGCGGATCGAAACCTCAGCGTGCAGATCGAGATCCTCTGCCGTACCGCGGCCGGAAAATGCATCCTCAAACGGATGTCTGCTGCTTCCCGAACGCGTATACCGCTCGCTTCCGAATCCACGGCTTTTGCCATGAAACATCTGATCAAAGAAATCGCCGAACATATCGTCCGCGTTTCCTTCAAAGTGAAATTCGTGATAGCCGCCGTTGTTTCCGCTTCCGCCGAACGGGTTTCCATACGCACTGCCGTACGGATTTCCACCGCCCTGCTGGCTGTACGCGCCGGCTCCCTGGTCGAACGCCGCGAATCCGAACTGATCGTACATTTTCTTCTTTTCCGGATCGCTTAAGACAGAATACGCTTCTGTCACTTCCTTAAATTTCTTTTCCGCATCCGGGTTTCCCGCATTCGTATCGGGATGATATTTTTTCGCCAGTTTCCGGTATGCACGCTTGATTTCTTTCTCGTCTGCATTCCGGCTGACGCCTAATACTTCATAATAATCTCTCTTTGTTTCCATCATCAGGCACCTCCAGTCAAGCCTTTTCCTGATTTCCCAGGTGAACAATTCCTGGCTCTCTTTATCTGTTCTATTTGTACTATAACACGCATTTTTTACACTGTCAATTCTTTTCACGGAAGATTCAAAATTCCTATACGAATTGAAAAACCTGCCGTGCACTGTTACAATAAGAGATATACGATTCTCACGATTTTTTATGGAGGTACTTGATTGATGCATTCCATTTTCTGGTTCCGCACCCGGCAGTGGGTGTTGAGCCGCGTTCTTCATCTGACAGAGCATAAGAAACAGACACTCCTTGCAGCACCGGATGCCGTTCTGCTGCTCCCCGCGTTATTCCGGAAACGCCGGATCTCCCGGATTCTCCTGGTGACTACCCCCGGCTTTGTCCGCCGCGGAACACTGACGTCTCTGCTGGATGGCTGTAAAAAAGAAAACATTTCCGTCACCATTTTCTCCGAAATCGCCCCGGATCCGCAGATTGAGAGCGTGGAACAGGGTTTCCGTCTTTATCAGCAGATTCAGGCTCAGGCTATCCTCGCCATCGGCGGCGGATCCGTTCTCGATACAGCAAAGCTGATCGGTGCCCGCGTCTGCTGTCCGAAAAAGACGGTTCCTGCGATGCGGGGCCTCCTGAAAGTCCGTCGGAAACTTCCGCCGCTGTTTGCCGTGCCGACGACAGCCGGAACCGGTTCGGAGGCAACGGCGGCAGCTGTCATCACAGACTGTATCGACGGGAAACCATACAAATACGCCGTCAATGACCTCTGTCTGATCCCGGATACGGCAGTTCTCGATCCGCGTCTTACGATCAGCCTCCCGTCCTCTATGACAGCAGATACCGGTATGGATGCCCTGACCCATGCCATGGAAGCTTTTCTGAACCTCTTCGCCTCCCGCAGCGTGCAGAATGCATCCATCGAGGCAGTCTGCGAAAATTTCCATGCCCTGCCCGAAGCCTGGCGTGACGGCTCCCGTCTTGCCGCACGGCAGGAAATGCTTCATGCATCGTATCTGGCCGGTTTCGCTTTTACCAACAACTTTGTCGGCTACGTCCATGCCATTGCCCACGCCGTCGGTGCACTGTACCACATTCCGCACGGAAGAGCCAACGCGGTTCTGCTGCCTGCTGTTCTGCGCGAATACGGTTCCTGCATTGCGCCTAAACTTGCCGTTCTCGCCGATGCGCTTTCTCTCGGCGGAGATACCGTTTCTGAAAAGGCTGAGCGGATGATTGCAGCTATCGAGGCTATGCGCGATTCGTTTGACATTCCATCCACTCTGCCGCACCTTTCGCCGAATGATTACACAGAAATAGCACGCCGTGCTTTAAAAGAAGCAAATCCCACCTACCCTGTTCCGCAGATCTGGGATTCTGAAAAAATCTTTTCTGTGCTCCGCCGTGTACAATCCTAAAGCCGCTGTTTTCTCGAATTTAAATTTGACAGAACGCAAAAAACATGGTAATTTATTAGAGATATCGCATAGAGGAGTGAATAAAATGAATAAAAGAACCATGAAAAAAATGGCCAAAGCGAAACAGCAGGCTGCAGAAGCTGCAAAAACAGCGGAAACCGTTGTAAAGACAGCGGCACCGGCAAAAGAAGTAAAACCAACGACTGAAAAAACCTTACATACAGAAGCAGCAGAAGGAAAAGCAGAAGCTGCAAAAGAGCCGAAAAAAGCAACCAAAAAAGAAACCGTTAAAAAAACAGTAAAAAAGGAGACCACGGAAACCATGGCAGAAGCAACCAAAACCCCACGTAAAATGACAAAAGTATCTGATACCGTTCTTGAGATCTTCGAGACAAAAGTATCTATGAAAGACCTCGAAGCAGTCATCAAAAAAGAAGTAAAAGCAAACGGATTAAAAGGCGAGATCAAAATCTACCTGAACGCAGAGCAGAGAGCCGCTTACTACACCGTAGACGGACAGGGATCTGACGATTTCAAAGTAGATCTGACCACTCTTGCTGAATAATTTTTCTGTCAGCTGATCTATCAGAACAGACCAAAAGCGGCATGTCCGAAACAAAGTCTTCCGGATTTTGTTTCGGGCATGTTTTTTGCTGTCTGTTCCCAAACCTAAAAAACGACAAGGTATTTTTCTATGAAAACTGTAAACCATCTCGGAACCGACCCGATCGGAAAACTGGTTCCCCGTATTGCTTTTCCGAGCATGCTGGCACAGTTCGTGAGTGTTCTGTACAGCATTGTAGACCGTATGTACATCGGCCACATTGCCTCTGTCGGTGATCTGGCGCTCGCGGGTGTCGGCGTCTGCGGTCCCATTCTCACCATGATCGGCGCGTTCTCCTCCCTCATCGGGGTCGGCGGCGCACCGCTGCTCGGCATCCGGCTCGGAGAGAAAAATGAAAAAGAGGCATCCCGCATCCTGGCTAATGCGTTTCTGATGCTTGTTTCCCTGTCCCTCGTTCTGACAGCCGCTGCGCTTTTTTTTACCCGCCCGATGCTGATGGCATTCGGAGCCAGCACCGTTACGTATCCTTACGCCAGAGCCTATTTTATGATCTACGTTTCCGGCTCTGTGTTTGCGCTTTTATCGACCGGCCTGAACCAGTTTGTGATCTGCCAGGGCTTTGCCAGTGAGGGAATGAAATCTGTTCTGCTAGGCGCCATCCTGAATCTGTTGCTGGACCCTGTGTTTATCTTCGTTCTGCATCTCGGCGTGCGCGGCGCGGCAATTGCAACCGTGCTCTCCCAGATCGCAAGCTGTCTGTATGTGCTGCATATTCTGTTCGGAAAGACGATTCCGATCCGCATCACCTTCGGCGGGTATTCATTTGCGATCATGAAACGCATTCTGACAGTCGGTTTTACTCCGTTTCTAATCATTGCCATCGACAATGTGATGATCATTGCGATGAACGCCGTCCTGCAACGATATGCACCCGCCGGACAGGGAGACAGCTTCATCACCTGTGCAACGATCGTTCAGAGCTTTATGCTGATTATTACGATGCCGCTCGGCGGAATCAGCGGCGGAACGCAGTCAATCCTCGCATACAATTATGGAGCTGGAAATTCCAGGCGTATTCTTAAAGGCACAGAAAACCATCATCGCACTCTGTGCCGGATTTACGACCTTGATGTTCCTCGTCTCCAATGCCGCCGGAACGCTGTTTGCGCAGCTTTTTACTTCCGATCCGCAGATCGTCTCGATGGTGGTCCGCGCGATCCATATTTCGACACTCTCAGTCATTCCGCTCGGCATTCAGTACGAGATTGTAGACGGCTTTACTGCAATGGGCCGCGTGCGCTATTCGTTTGCACTCTCCTTCTTCCGGAAATTCGTCTACTTTACCGCTCTGTTTCTTCTGCCGCGGTTCTTTGCACTGGAAAACATCTTCTACGTGGAACCTATTTCCGACCTGATCGGGCCGGTTGTCTCAATGATCGTTTACTGGACTTCGATTCAGAAGATTCTGAAACAGCGGGAAGAGGCGGTACGGCTGATGCACACAAAAAAAGCATAAAAAATCTCATATCAAAAAAGCTGTTCTTTTCCGCGGAGTTTTCAAAACTCTCACCAGAAAAGAACAGCTTTTTCTGCTTCTGTTAAAATGTCTTCGGCATCGGAACGGTTTCCTGTACTTTCAGACCATATTTTGCTGCCAACTGCAGTGCCTTCTGTTCCGTCTCCGGATTCCAGACGGCTTTCGGCGTATGGGCATCACAGCCGAAAACGGCGGTGTTTCCTTCTTCGCCGGCGATCTTCCAGAACTTCTCGTTCGGATACCATCTTTCTTCCATCAGACCAAGGAAATTGATCTCCAGCGGAATGTTTCTCTTTTTCACCTCACGGCAGAGTCTCCGGTATTCCCGGTCGAACACTGCTTCGTCGCCGTTGAATAAAAAGAGATCCGGGTGTGCCAGATACAGGTATTTTCCGGTATCAATGCCTGCCAGGCACTGGTCCACATACTGTTTCAGGTAGCTTCCGTCTGTTGTTCCATGGCCGCTGTAGAGAATCTTTTCGATCTCATTTCCCAGGCTGTGCTGGCCAAGCACAAAGTACTCAAACGGATAGTCCGACAAAAAATCAATCAGCTGATCCCAGAATCTCGGGAAATACTCTGTTTCGAGTCCGAGATGGATTTCAATATCCTTGTCATACTCTTTTTTCAATGCCAGCACGGTGTCTACATAGCCTTCCACCTGATCGAGCCGCATCCGCATGCCGGAATCGTAGCCGTCCGGGAACGGATAAGGCGAATGGTCGGAAAAACCGAGAATTTTAAGGCCGCCCTCAATCGTGCGCTCCACATACTCCCGCTCCGTTCCGTCCGCATGGCGGCACCGCCATGTATGGGTATGGTAATTTGCAATCATGATCTGTAACCTTCTTTATTTTGTATCTTATTCTGCTGCTTCTTTGGAGATATCCGTTCCAAAATATTTTTCCGAAAGCTCTGTCAGTGTTCCGTCTTCTGCGAGCTCGCCAAGTGCTTTGTTGACTGCCTCAAGCAGCGTCTTGGTCTCATCGCCTTTTTTCATCGGAATACCGACTTTTGTGGATTCCGGATCGAGACATGCAATTTTGATCTCTGCATCCGGGTGTGCTTTCATATAATCGTAATACGTTACCTCTGCGTTCAGAGTTGCATCGATGCGGCCACTTAAGAGAAGCTCGAAAGTCTGCTCCAGATCGTCAACACCGGTAACGGTTGCGCCATATTTCTCGGCAACTTCTGCATACGTACTGGAAATGGTGTTCGCGGTGCTCTTTCCGTCGAGATCCTCCATGGACTGGATTTCATCGTTAGCAGAGTTTACGATAACAGCGGTGCGGTTGTATGCGTATGGGTCGGAAAAGCTGTATTTCTCAGCGCGCTCCTCTGTGATATCTACGCCGTTTACCATGATATCGTACCGGCCGGAATCGATTCCTGCAAGAAGGCCGTCCCACTCACCCTCTACAAAGGTTGCTTTCACGCCGAGTTTCTCTGCGATCTGCTGTGCCACTTCTACGTCATAGCCGACCAGGTTGTCGTCCTCATCGTGATACGTCCACGGTGCCCAGGTTCCTTCCATTGCCACAACGATCTCACCCTTGCTCTGGATCTGCTCTAAAAGATCCCCAGACGCACTTGCGGAAGATGCTGATGAAGAGGAAGAAGCACTGCTGTTATCTGCCGTGCTGTTTCCGCATCCGGTCAGTAAAAAGGATGATGTCAGGATACCTGCCAGAAATACTGCTGCCATTTTCTTTTTCATAATATTCGCCACTCCTTTTTTGTTTTGTTCTGGAAGAAGCTGCCTTTGCTTCTTCTGTTTTCTTTATTGCAAACTGTCCGGATTCCGTGCTCCGGACAGGATTTGCCGCTTTACGGGATACCTTACTCGTAATGCTGTTCAATATTCTGCAAAAATGTTCTCGTCCGCTCTTCCCGCGGGTTTGCGAAAAATTCCTTCGACGGACCTTCTTCAACGACAACGCCGTTTTCCATAAAGACAACTTTGTTCGAAACGTTTCTTGCAAAGCCCATCTCATGCGTGACAACGAGCATCGTCATTCCCTCTTTGGCAAGCTGGCGCATAACACCAAGCACCTCGCCGGTCAGCTCCGGGTCGAGTGCTGAGGTCGGCTCATCAAAATAGATAATTTCCGGATCGGTTGCCAGTGCACGGGCGATTGCCACCCTCTGCTGCTGTCCGCCGGAAAGCTGATGCGGATAGTAGTCCGCACGGTCCAGCATGCCTACTTTTTCAAGCGCTGCACGCGCTTTTTCCTCCGCCCTGGTTTTTGGCATTTTTCTGCCGATGATCAGGCCCTCGGTTACGTTATGAAGGGCTGTTTTGTTCAGGAACAGGTTATAGTTCTGAAATACAAATGCGGTTTTCTGACGGATCGCCGCGATATCTTTTTTGCTGATGTTGTGGAACGGATATTCTTTCCCGTCAAAAATCAGGCTGCCGCCGTCCGCATGCTCCAGAAAGTTGACACAGCGCAGCATGGTTGTTTTTCCCGAACCGCTCGGGCCGAGGATTGCGACAACATCGCCCTGGTTTACTTTTAAATCTACACCTTTTAATACTTCCAGGCTGCCGAACGCTTTCTTTAATCCTTTGATTTCCAGCATGGCTTATTCCCCTTTTTTCTGATATGTACTCAGTTTCTTCTCTCCGATTCCCTGCAGCTTCGTGAGCACGGTGGAGAACAGCAGGTAGATCAGTCCTACTTCAATATACAGTGCCAGCGGCTCATGGGTGCGCGCTACAATCCGCTGCGTTACCATAAACATCTCCGTTACGGTGATATTTGCGGCAAGGGAAGTATCCTTTACCATGGCGATCAGAGAGTTGGAAAGCGGCGGGAACGCGGTGCGCATCGCCTGCGGAAGGATAATTCTCCGCATGATCTGCAGATACGACATGCCGACACAGTAGCCGGCTTCGAGCTGGCCTGCCGGAACGGCTTCCAGGGCCGCACGCATCGTCTCGGCACTGTAGGCGCCCTCATTCAGGGAAAAGACGAGAACTGCCGCCGGAAACGGATCAATCAGAATACCGGCGCGCGGAAGTCCGTAAAACACAACGAAAAGCTGGACCAGAAGCGGGGTTCCGCGGAAAATCCAGATATAGAAACGTGCAATCTGACGAAGGCCTTTGATGTTCGCAAACTGTACCATAGCCATTGCCGTCGCAATTACAAGTGCAATGGAAAACGAGATTACAGTAAGCGGAATCGTCACCTTAAGGCCCGGCAGAAAGATTTTCCAGAAAGAATCCAGAAGAATATTCCATAATCTTTCGCTCATTTCGATATATCCCCCTTATTTTACATTTTCCTAGATAGGATAACACTTCAAGTCCGCTTCAAGTCAAGTGTTTTTTCATATACCCCTCCCCCGCATGCAAGAATCCCCGGGAAACACGTTTTTCAACGGCCCCGGGGACTCTTATTTATGGTTGGTTTTAAGAGGAAGGATCTTGTCTTTTTTTATGGTATTATGTTATTTACTGCTTAGTCCTGTGTTACATTAAATGCTCTTGCACCAGGGTATACAGCGGCCGTTCCAAGTTCTTCTTCGATTCGGAGAAGCTGGTTGTATTTTGCAACACGCTCGGTACGGCTCGGTGCACCGGTCTTGATCTGGCAGGTGTTCAGGGCAACCGCCAGGTCTGCGATGGTGGTATCCTCGGTCTCACCGGAACGGTGGGAGGAAATTGCGGTGTAGCCTGCTTTGTGAGCCATCTTGATTGCCTCAAGGGTCTCAGATACAGAACCGATCTGGTTCAGTTTGATCAGGATGGAATTTCCGCAGCCAAGGGAGATACCTTTTGCCAGACGCTCAGTATTGGTTACAAACAGGTCGTCACCGACAAGCTGTACTTTTCCGCCAAGCTCTGCGGTCAGCTCTTTCCAGCCTTCCCAGTCTTCTTCATCCAGAGCATCCTCGATGGAGATGATCGGGTATTTCTCTACCAGTGCTTTCCAGTGAGCGATCAGCTCTTTGGAAGTAAATACAGTGCCGGCTTTCGGCAGTTTGTATTCACCCTTGGTACCTGTCTTCCACTCGGAGGAAGCAGCATCCATCGCGATCTTGAAGTCTCTGCCTGGCTCATAGCCTGCTTTTTTCACTGCCTCAAGAATGGTCTCGATGGCTTCTTCATCGGATTTCAGAGCCGGTGCAAAACCGCCTTCATCTCCAACCGATGTTGCCAGTCCGCGCTCTTTTAAGATGGCAGCCAGTGCATGGAAGACCTCAGCGCACCATCTTAAGCACTCTTTGAAAGAAGATGCTCCAACCGGCATGATCATGAACTCCTGTACATCCAGGCCGGAAGAAAGTGCGTGGCATCCGCCGTTGATGATGTTCATCATCGGAACCGGCAGACGATTTCCGGAAACGCCGCCGAAGAAGCGGTACAGCGGAATCTCAAGTGCGTTTGCTGCTGCTCTTGCGCAGGCAATGGATACAGCCAGAATGGCATTTGCACCCAGGCGGGATTTATCCTTTGTTCCGTCCGCATCGATCATAGCTTTATCTACAGCGTAGGTATCGGATGCATCCATACCTTTTAAGGTATCGTTGATGACCGTGTTGATGTTTTCTACTGCTTTCTGCACACCTTTTCCAAGGTATCTTGCTTTATCTCCATCTCGTAATTCCAGTGCCTCAAACTCACCGGTAGATGCGCCGCTTGGTGCCATGCCGCGTCCTACAACGCCTCCTGCAAGAACAACCTCAGCTTCTACGGTTGGGTTTCCTCTGGAATCCAGAATTTCTCTTCCTTTTACTTCCTCAATTTTCAGGCTCTTCACTTTTCGTGTGCTCCTTTCTCGTTTGTTTCTGGAGTTTCCCGCCTGCGAATTGTCCAGGATCCGCAGACGGGAGATAACAATGATTGATTCGCTTTGGTTAGTCTTTGCTAACTGTAATTCATTATAACTAATTTTTTGAAAATTGCAAGTGGGTAAAGTGATACTTTTTCTCAGAAATGCAAAAAGTTTTTCTGTTCTTATTTTTCCTGTTTAAATGCCTCTTCCAGCGTATGCCATCCAAGCACTGCACATTTCACTCTTGCCGGCATGTGGGAGATGTCCTTCAGTGCACCAGCCTCCTCGAGTTCGTCAATCTCCTCGTCGGATGCTTCTCCTTTGATCATGCGCAGAAACAGATTTCCCAGGCGCAGTGCCTCGTCCTTCGTCTTTCCGATGATCATGCCGAGCATAATGTCCGCCGATGCCTGCGAAATCGCACAGCCGTCGCCCACGAACGCACCGTCCGTGATCACATCGCCGTCGACTTTTAATTTCAGCCAGATATCATCGCCGCAGCTTGGGTTGACGCCCTCGAGTACGATGTCCGCATCCGGCAGATCATGCTTGAATTCCGGACGCAGATTGTGCTCCGTCAAAATTTCGTTATAAAATCCTCTACTCTCCATAGCCCATTCTCCTTCTGATTGTGGATACACTTTCGATCAGTGCATCAATCTCTTCCGGTGTATTATAAAACATCATGCTGGCTCTTGTCGAACTTCGGACGCCAAGATATTCCAGAAGCGGCTGTGCACAGTGGTGGCCTGCCCGCACATCGATGCCGTCAGAAGAAAGAATTTCGCTCACATCGTGCGGATGCACGCCGTCAATCGTAAACGAAACGATGCCCGTATGGTTGGCCGGATCTTTGGAACCGAGGATATGAACGTACGGCAGCGCGCCGAGTCCTTCCATAGCACGTTGCGTCAGTTCCAGCTCTTTTTTCTGGATATAATCAAATCCTTTTTCCTGCAGATACCGGATCGCTGCGGCCAGCCCCACCGCACCGGCTGCATTTACCGTTCCCGCCTCAAATTTCTGCGGAACCGGTGCAAAAACGGCTCCGTCGCGGTGAACGGAATCGATCATCTCGCCTCCGGTTAAAAACGGCGGCATTTTTTCCAGCAGTTCCCGTTTTCCATACAGACAGCCGATTCCCATCGGGCCCATCAGCTTATGGCCGGAAAAGGCGAGAAAATCTGCATCCAGCGCCTGTACGTCGACCGGCATATGCGGAACGCTCTGGGCGCCGTCCACAACGACAACGGCTCCCACGCGGTGCGCCATCTCCGTGATTTTCTGGAGCGGATTCACGCAGCCGAGCACATTCGATACCTGCGCAACAGCCACAAGACGTGTTCTCTCATTAATGCCCTTTTGGAGCTCCTCATCGGTCAGCTCGCCCTCACTGGTACATTCCAGATAATGGAGCTTCGCCCCAGTCATACGCGACACCATCTGCCACGGAAGCAGATTGCTGTGATGCTCCATGATTGTTACAGCGATCTCGTCGCCTTCCTTTAAAAAGTTCAGGCCATAGCTGTATGCCACAAGGTTCAGGCTTTCCGTTGTATTCCGGGTAAAAATAATCTCCTCCGGCTCTTCTGCATGAATAAACTTCTGTACGGTCTTTCTTGCCTCCTGATAGCTCTCCGTCGCCTCCAGGCTTAAAGGATAGAAGCCGCGCAGAGGATTTGCATTTTTCTGTTCGTAAAATTCCTGTACTGCAGCAAGAACGCATGACGGGCGCTGTGCCGTCGCCGCGTTGTCCAGATAGATCGTGTCCATTTGCTGCAGAAGCGGGAAATTTTTTCTGATGTTATCTGTTGTCACGGTCAAGCACCTCCGCAAGCTGTGTTTTTACTTTCTGTTCGATGTCCGCATCGCCGATTTTCTGGATTTTTGCTTCCAGTTTCGCCCGCGCTATCGTATTTTCTGCCTGTGTACGGTCCATGCCGCGCGCACCGAAGTAAAACAGTGTCTCTTCATCGAGTTCTCCGATTGCCGCGCCGTGGCTTCCCTGTACGTTTTCCTCTGCACAGAGGATCACAGGAATCGTCTTGTTGACTACATCATCGCCGAGCAGCAATACCTGTTCTGTCTCTGCTCCGACGGAATCTGCCGAACCGCGCACAAAGTCGATTGTGCCGCGGAAGATCTTTTCCGCCGCATCCATCAGCGTTCCGTCTGCCTGGATCGTGCTCTTGGTTACTTTTCCGAAGTGGCGCACATTCAGATTGACATCAAATTTCTGCTGATTCTGCAGAAGATAGCCGATTTCTGCCTGCAGTGATGCGTGATCCTTCTGCAGTTCGGTCCAGATACCGTCATAGACATCGCCTTTTCCGACAACGACCTGTAAAAGATCCAGTGCACCATTTTCCTCGCAGATGCATCCGACATCATTTAAAAGCTCCTGTCCCTCACCGCGCATCATCACCTGCACGAGCCGGATGCGGCTGTTTTTTTTCGCGTAAAGTTCTGTCCGCACCGCGAGCTGTCCCGCTGCCTGTGCCGGTTCAAATACCTCGAAAACGGTAAGGGAAGCTCCCTCTTCTGCCGCCGCGCGGATCTTTCCGGATGAAACCTTCTCTTTTCCCTGTCCGATGGAAAGCGTGACCTGTTTCGTCTGCCCCTCCTTTGCAGAGACACTCCAGTTTTTCGTCTGCTCCGGTGCAAAAAGGACATCCGTCTCTTTTCCTGCCCCGGTATTCATAGCTTCCGGAAAACCCGTTATCTCATCATCCGCAGACAGCTCTTCCGCGCAGATTTCACACGGCGCACCCGCCGCCCATTTTACTTTTGTATCATTTAATCCCAGCCAGTACCACGTTTTCGATGGAAGCTGGTTGATTTTCATGCTGTTCTGTTTTTCCATGTGTCTGGCCTCCTTATCCAATGCTGCCCTTCATCTCGAGGCGGATCAGATTGTTCATCTCCACCGCGTACTCCAGCGGCAGTTCTTTTGAAACATCATCCGCGAATCCGCTGACGATGCACGCTCTCGCATCCTCTTCCGTCATGCCGCGCGACATCAGATAAAAGACGGCTTCATCGCTGATGCTTCCGATCTGTGCTTCATGGCCGATGTTCGCATCTTTTGTACGGATATCCATCGCCGGAATCGTGTCTGACCGGGAGATATCATCGAGCATCAGAGACTGGCAGGAAACGGCTGATTTCGTGTTCTTTGCCGCTTTTGTTGCAGAGACTGACGAACGGAAGGTGCTGATGCCGCCGTCCTTCGAGATCGATTTCGTGTTAATATAGGAACTCGTATCCGGCGCGCTGTGGACAACCTTCGCTCCGGTATCGAGATTCTGGCCCTTACCGGCGAACGTGATGCCGGTAAATTCCATCTTTGCGCCTCTTCCTTTCAGCACGCTCATCGGGTACAGGTAGGAAACGTGGGAGCCGAATGAACCGGAAACCCACTCGATTTTTCCGCCCTCCTCGACCTGCGCGCGCTTCGTGTTCAGGTTGTACATATTCTTCGACCAGTTTTCAATCGTAGAATAACGGAGTCTTGCATTCTTTCCGACAAACAGCTCCACACATCCGGCATGGAGGTTGGCCACATTGTATTTCGGTGCGGAACAGCCCTCGATAAAGTGAAGGTCCGCGTCCTCATCGACAATAATCAGCGTATGCTCGAACTGGCCTGCGCCCGGCGCATTCAGGCGGAAATACGACTGCAGCGGGATTTCCACGGAAACCCCCTTCGGCACATAGACAAACGAACCTCCGGACCAGACGGCTCCGTGCAGTGCGGCAAATTTGTGGTCGGTCGGTTTCACCAGTTTCATAAAGTGTTTCCGCACCATATCCGCGTACTCACCATGCAGCGCACTCTCCATATCGGTATAGACAACACCCTGCGCCGCAACTTCCGCGCGGACGTTGTGATAGACCAGCTCCGAATCATACTGTGCGCCCACGCCGGCGAGTGATTTCCGCTCTGCCTGCGGGATGCCGAGACGCTCAAACGTATTTTTGATGTCATCCGGCACATCGGACCACTTTGCTTTCATTTTGGTATTCGGGCGGACATACGTTACGATGTCATCCATGTTCAGAGCCTCGATCGACGGACCCCAATCCGGAATCGGCATCTGGTTGTAGATCTGTAAAGAACGCAGACGGAACAGCTGCATCCAGGCAGGGTCTTTCTTCTCATCCGAAATTTTCTGTACAATTTCCGGCGTCAGGCCGGCTTTTACTTTATAGGCATCCTTTTCATCGTCTTTGAAATCATAGATGCTTCGGTCAATATCCTCTACATAACTTTTTTCTCTCACAGCGTTTTCATCCTTTCTGTACCTTCGGTTTTACGCCAGTGACTTTTCGTATTTTCCAAATCCGTCCCGGTTGATCTCCTCTACAAGAGATGCATCGCCAGTTTTGACGATTTCACCTTCCACCATGATGTGGGTCTGATCCACCATCAGCGATTCCAGAATCTTCGTGCTGTGCGTGATGATCAGAAGACTTCCTCCGCATTTTCTGCGGTATGCCTCAATTCCGGCAGAAACGGTGCGGACCGCATCGACATCCAGGCCGGAGTCGGTCTCATCGAGAATGGTAAGGGACGGCTCGAGCATCAGAAGCTGCAAGATCTCGGCTTTCTTTTTCTCACCGCCGGAAAATCCGACATTCAGATCACGGTCTGCATACGACGGATCCATCTGCAGAACTTCCATTGCTTTTTCCAGTTCTTTCTGGAACTCAAACAGACGCATCCGTTTGCCGGTCTTTAACTCGACGGCGCTGCGGATAAAAGAGCTTAAGGTTACGCCAGGCACCTCAAGCGGATTCTGAAACGAGAGAAACAGTCCCATTTTGGCGCGTTCATTGACCGGCTCTTCTGTGATGTTCTTTCCCTGGAACCAGATTTCGCCGCGTGTCACGTTATATTTCGGATTGCCGAGCAGCGTATTGCCAAGCGTCGACTTTCCGGTACCATTCGGTCCAAGCAGCACATGCGTCTCCCCTTTTCCAATCGTAAGATTGACGCCGTGCAGGATCTCTTTTTCTTCTACATTTACCGTTAAATCTTTCACTGTTAAAAGATTTTTTCCCATATTGATATCCTCCTTATTTTGCTTCGAGGTTAAAATCTCTGTTTTCGCCTCCGATTGTAGACCTTTTTTCCGAGTATTTCAATCGGATTTATATATTTGAAAAATTTTATCAAAAAACGCACCTGCCGCCGGATCTTTTTTTCCGCACGACAGGCGCGTTTTCTATCAACATTGTTTCAGCCGATTCCGCCCAGCACGATTCCGAGAATCAGAACCAGCACACAGATCGGCACGTAGATATATTTGCAGATCGGATAATACAGATCCGTGAATTTGCTGCTTCTTCCCTTGTCTACCTGGGACTGCACATACTTCTTTCCGCAGATCCAGAAGAACATGACTCCGGCAAGGCCGGCGCCGAGCGGGCAGATGTAGATCGACAGAACATCCATCCACTGGGATACAATGCCCTGGATCAGAAGAGATACGACCACACCGATAACCCCGATCACACCGCAGGCTGCTACTCTTCCGAGATGAAATTTTTCCTGTACCGTTGCAATCGGTGCTTCGTACAGGTTAATCAGAGAGGTAAGGCCGGCAAAAAAGACAGCGACAAAGAAAACGATTGCGATCAGCGCGCCACCCGGCATAGACTTTATCAAATTCGGAAGGAAAATGAACAGAAGTCCAGGTCCTCCTGTATTTAACTGTGCTCCCGTAGTTGCCATCGCCGGGATAATAACCAGCGCAGCAAGCATAGCAGCGAGCGTATCAAAAAATGCTACTCTTCCGGCGGCGGCCGGAATATTTTCTCCATCTGACAAATAGGAACCATAGATCAGTGTTCCGTTTCCGGCTACAGACAGGGAAAAGAATGCCTGACCAAGTGCAAAAATCCAGGTCTTCGGATCTGCAAGTGCTTTTGGTTCCACACGGAAAATATAACGGTATCCATCCGCTGCACCGGGCTGAAAGGCAACATAGATACCAAGTGCAACAAACAGGAGAAAGAAAACAGGCATCAGCACCTTATTGACCTTCTCAATTCCCTTACCAACACCAAATGCCAGAATGACCATCGCAACCACAAGAGCTACGATCTGCCAGAAATTGTTTCCAAACGCAGATGCCATGGATTCAAACGCTCCGGCAAAATCCTCTACGCTCACAGCTGACAGTGTCTTTCCGGTAAAGGTTCCGATCATGTACCTGAAAATCCACCCCATGACAACCGTATAACCGATCGCCATTGCCAGGGAACCCAGCACCGGAATCAGACCAAGCGCCTCTCCGGCTTTTCGTTTTCCTTTCGTTTCACATGCAAAACCGAACGCATCAACCGGACCGGATCTTGTGGCACGGCCAAAACTCATCTCCCCGCTCACACCGGTAAAGCCGATCAGTGCAACGAACAGGAAATACGGAATCAGAAAGGAACCTCCTCCGTACAAGGAAACCCGGGTAGGGAACATCCAGATGTTGCCCATTCCAACTGCAGAGCCGATGCAGGCCAGGATGAAGCCCCATTTGTTGTTAAAAGATTCTCTCTTTTTCATGTATAATTCCTCCCAAATGTGTTCGTTACCGCATTGGCGGACCTCCCTCATAGTCCGTAAATTACGTTAACTTAATTAATATACATGAATATCATTTGGAAGTAAATTAAATAATGTGGACATGACTTAAAACATAGCTGCAAAAGCAAGAATTTAATTGAAAAATAACCGGCAGGTGGCGTACAATGTACCAGAAAAATGGAAAAAGTTATTTGAATATTATCTGAGAGGTGAGAAGATTGACAGAGGACAGATATGAACATATAGTACATCCATTTCCCCCACTATACGACGAGGAATCAAGGATACTCATACTGGGAAGCCTGCCATCGGTGAAGTCCAGGGAGCAGATGTTCTTCTACGGACATCCACAGAACAGATTCTGGAAGGTCATCAGCAGAGTGCTTGGCGAGAAACTTCCGGTGACCATAGATGATAAGAAAGCCATGCTGCATGCACACCACATAGCCCTGTGGGATGCGATCTACAGTTGTGACATCATAGGTTCAAGCGACAGTAGTATAAAGAATGTTACGCCCACGGATCTGTCGAAGATAGTGGAAGCTTCCAAGGTCACAAAAGTGATATGCAACGGCAAGACCTCAGGAAAGTATTATGCAAAATATCAGCAGAAGATACTTGGCATAGAACCTGTTGTACTTCCGTCCACAAGCCCGGCAAATGCTGCGTTTTCAGTGGATAAGCTGGTTGACATCTGGGGTGCTGAGATACCGGATATATGCAAATTATAGACAGAAGATAAACTCATACATAACATTTTCTAAAGCTTTCTGTAGAATGATGTACAACGAGTGAGAATATGTTATCATAGAGACCGCAGCCGGATGGAGTCAGATATCCGCTGTGAATTTAAAATATTCATAATGAAGTTAAAAGGAGAGAGAAGAGATGGCATTAAGTTTTATCGAGATACTTAAGGTAGTATTCCTTGGTATCGTGGAGGGAGTCACAGAGTGGCTCCCGATCAGTAGCACAGGACATATGCTTCTTGTGGATGAATTTATCTCACTGAATGCGAGCACTGATTTCAAGGAAATGTTTTTCGTGGTGATACAGCTTGGAGCGATACTTGCTGTCGTGACCATATTCTGGAATAAGATGTGGCCTTTCCAGCTCAAAGACAAGACACAGCCTGTCGTGAAGAAAGATACCTGGAGTATGTGGTTCAAGACAGTTGTTGCATGTATACCTGGAGCGATAGTTACGATACTGTTTGATAATTACATAGAGGCGCATTTGCACACAGCGGTTGTCATAGCGATTGCCCTTATTTTCTATGGAATAGCATTTATTGTGATTGAGAACTGGAACAAGACCAGAACACCGAAGGTTGAGACGCTGAACGACATAACATATAAGACAGCATTTCTTATAGGTATGTTTCAGGTGCTCTCCATCATACCGGGTACATCCCGTTCAGGTGCCACCATCATAGGCGCTCTGCTCATCGGTGTATCAAGAGTGGCAGCAGCGGAGTTCACATTCTTCCTTGCGGTTCCGGTTATGTTCGGACTCAGTGCTCTGAAGATGATCAAATTCGGACTGTCATTTACAAGTGCTGAGTTCGCTATACTTATTATAGGTTGTGTCGTTGCATACCTTGTATCCATTGTTGTTATCAAGTTCCTGATGAGCTACATCAAGAAGCATGACTTCAAGATATTTGGCTGGTACAGGATCGTCTGCCAGCTCTCTTATCAGGGTATCACGTATCCTGAGAATATCATCGGGATTCTTCATGTTTATAAAGTCTATGACTACTATCCCTGACAGATTGCGGAGTCTTAACTGACGGCAGGTTTCGATGGCAGCCTCGGTGTTGACCTTCAGCATGTGCTGTTCCATATCTCTGCCTGATATAGCCTTGCCTGTATTCACATCCACAACTACCATGGCCTCAGTCTGCTGGATTATAAGGTAGGCACCTGACTTAAGCCATACTCTCTCCTTTAGAGCTCCCTCCACTTCTTTATTGAGATTGTAGATTGCCGTAAGCGGACATTCTGTATCGGTATGAAGCGTTAAGTCTATTGTTCCAGGCTGTTTTTTCTCTATGTAATCCTCAAATACGTGGAATATTTCTTCATCATCGGTTACCAGTGAATCTAGCTTATTACTTCCCATGAAAGTTATGTTTTCTATATATTCCGGTGGATTCCGGTACAGACAGGAAAAGCATTTTCTGGTTGCTGCGGCCTTCAGGATCTGCGTGAGACGACCGCCCAGCTCATTCAGTTCACGTTTTATGAGTTCAGGGTCCGCATCCACAGCATTTGTCCTAATGATACAACCTATACCCGCCGGGAGGGTATTTCGCGCGATGTCCTTAAGCTCGTCCCGGAGCTTTCTGCTGCTTATCTTGTTCGATACACCGATCTGTTCCCCGGTGTGGACCACACAGTAATCCCCGCGGAGGGTGAGCTCCGATGAACCAACAGGGTTCTTGGTCTTGACTGCGTCACGGCTGATCTGAACGACTATCTCATCGCCGATCCTGAGCTTTGTGTGCTCCCTGCCATCGGCGTATATAATATCATTGTCATCCAGACTGTAGTAGCAGGGAAGTCTGTCACCGTAATCCACGAAGCAGGCATTTATATTGTTTACGATGTTGGCCACCTTGCCCACATAGATATTGCCGAGGACTGTACTGCCCTCTGACAGGTTAAGATCTGTGACTTTGCCAGCCTGTATAACAGCCTGTAATATTTTGTTGTCGTAGTGTGTAACTACCAGCTTTCTCATGTGATATTCCCCTTATAATCTTTCAAATATACGGTCAGGCAGACTCTTAGAATGGTGAACCGGCCTTGTATAGAGGTATTATATTGCCATCAGGGCCATCCATGTACGTCTCCAGTCTGTGAATATGATAATGGAACTGGTTGTGACTGACACCCGCATACGCGCAGAGAGCCTGCATGACGAGCTCCGGCTTGAGGTTGTATTCACTTCCGGTTGACAGCAGCATATATATCTGATCGTCCCTCAGCTCGCAGGTCATGATACCAGGTTTTATATTCTCCTCGCGTTCGCTCTTCTTTGTTTTTTTCAGAATGACGATCTGATCCTGCGACATGAAGGATTCCACACTGTCCAGTATATTATGCCGTTCTTCAGTTCCTGCTTTGTCAAGGAATGAGATGACATAGTCCGATGCTGACACAACTGACATGGAGTTCTTTGCATCATCGGGAAGAAGTACACACTCAGTGACCTTCATCTCATCAACCGATACGGCATTCAATGCGTCGATCATCTCTCTGGATGTTGTAACGGATTCAAATTCTCCGTCAAA
>OMBX01000572.1_pt1 | contig 19140 bp, 20 predicted proteins | sample 1644931 | NCBI WGS metagenome assembly OMBX01 (sample SAMEA103958165, study PRJEB25191) | human gut metagenome | biome: human-associated habitat [ENVO:00009003]; feature: intestine environment [ENVO:2100002]; material: feces | place: Germany | collected 2013/2015
GGATGCAGATTGGAGGAAAGGCGAAAACAAAAAAGAGGTCGCCGCATGGTCAGTGTCCTCGCCCTTTCCGTCGCCTTCGGTGCCACCTCTCCCAAAGAGAGAGGACTTGGCAGCCCGTTTGCGCAAAAAGAAAAAGAGAAATTCACAAAAAAGTGCAAAATAGGGTGCGTTCTGGTGCAAAATGTGGTATCTTATAAAGGTGTTCAAAAATAAAATGCGCCATACGGCGCGCAAAAGGAGAGGAAAGTATATGACATTGGAAACCGGTATCCGCGGGGAACAGAGCGTGCTCGTCACCGCAGCCAATACAGCAAAGACCATGGGCAGCGGCACGCTGGAGGTGTTTGCCACCCCGGCCCTTGTGGCTTTGGCGGAAAAGACCTGCTGGATGAGCGTGGCCGACGCGCTGGGCGAAGGCAATGGCTCGGTGGGCACCAAGCTCGAGCTGGAGCACACCGCCCCCACCCCCGTGGGCATGACCGTGACCTGCGAGAGCGAGCTGGTGGCGGTGGAAGGCCGCAAGCTCACCTTCAAGGTGGCCCTGCACGACGAAAAAGGCCCTGTAGGCGGCGGCACCCACGAACGTTTTGTCATCAACAACGCCAAGTTCGCAGCCAAGGCGGAGGCAAAGAAGGGGTAAAACTCCTTCCGTCATCGCTGCGCGATGCCACCGTTCCCCTTTTTGTCGCTTACACGACATCTTCCCCCGGCCGGGGGAAGTCTTTCTCAATGAGGGAGGCTTTGGCAGTACGGTAAAGTTCCCGGTTTTGCCAAAGGCTCTCCCCTTGGGAGAGCTGGCACCGAAGGTGACTGAGAGGGCGAGGACGCTGACCGAAGAAAACTATTCTTCATCCATCTGCTCTGTTTGCTCCAATCGGATCGGCGGCGGGTCAGCTTCCAGCAAGTGCTGCTCAGCACGCTTCTGCGCGTCCTGCAAAAGCTGTGCGGCCTGCACGCTGGCCCGGAACAGCTCAAAATACATCGCTTTATAGTCCGGCGCGGCGCACACCTCCCTTTGCATTCGATGGGGATAGTTTTTCCTGCGCAAAGAGGGGTATGCATCCCCGGAAATTTGAAAAAAGAGGAATCCGTTATGAAAAACAAGAACCTTTCATGGTTCGCAGCTCTGCTGGTGTTTGCCCTGCTGCTGTGGTGCACAGCGGCAACGCCCGGCAAGATCGCGGACCCGTCCACCTATACCTGTGCGGTGTACAGCACCATCTTTTCGCTGCTGCCGCCGGTGATCGCCATTGTGCTGGCGCTGAACACCAAGGAGGTGTACACCTCTCTGCTGGTGGGCATCGCATCCGGTGCACTGCTGTATGCCAACGGCAATCTGGAGCTGGCCATCAACACCCTGTTCTTCAATGAGGACGGCGGCATGGTGGCCAAGTTGTCGGACAGCAGCAATGTGGGCATTCTGATTTTTCTGGTGATGCTGGGCATTCTGGTGGCCCTGATGAACAAGGCCGGCGGCTCGGCAGCTTTCGGCCGCTGGGCCTCCACCCACATCCACTCCCGGGCCGGTGCGCAGTTTTCCACCCTGCTGCTGGGTGTGATGATCTTTGTGGACGACTACTTCAACTGCCTGACCGTGGGCTCTGTCATGCGCCCCGTCACCGACCGGCAGAAGGTGTCCCGCGCAAAGCTGGCTTATCTGATCGACGCCACCGCAGCACCCGTGTGCATCATTGCGCCGGTGTCCAGCTGGGCAGCTGCGGTCACTTCCAGCGTGCCGGAAGGCTCCGGCATCAACGGCTTTACCATGTTCCTGCGCACCATTCCTTATAACTACTATGCCCTGCTCACCATCGTGATGAGCCTGTTCCTCATCTTCACCGGCACGGACTTTGGCTCTATGAAGCTCAACGAGGACAACGCCAAAAACGGCGACCTGTTCACCACCGAGGACCGTCCCTACGGCAACGATGTGGACGATGGCACCGACATCCGCGGCCATGTGGCGGACCTGATCGCCCCGGTGCTGGTGCTGATCGTGGCCTGCATCTTCGGCATGATCTACACCGGCGGCTTCTTTGAGGGCGTGGACTTCGTTACCGCCTTTGCGGACTGCAACGCTTCTGCAGGTCTGGTGCTGGGCAGCAGCATTGCCCTGCTGTTCACCTTTGTGTTCTACCGCGTGCGCAATGTGATGACCTTTCAGGACTTTGCCGCCTGCATCCCCGAGGGCTTCAAGGCCATGGTCAGCCCCATGCTGATCCTCTCCCTCGCATGGACCCTGTCCGGCATGACCGGCCTGCTGGGCGCAAAATATTACGTTGCCAACCTGCTGAGTGGCTCTGCTGCAGCGCTGCAGTACATGCTGCCGGTCATCATCTTCCTTGTGGCAGTGTTCCTTGCCTTTGCCACCGGCACGAGCTGGGGCACCTTCTCCATCCTCATCCCCATCGTGTGCCATGCCTTCCCGGAGGGCGAGATGCTGGTCATTTCCATTGCGGCCTGCCTGTCCGGTGCCGTCTGCGGCGACCACTGCTCCCCCATCTCGGACACCACCATCATGGCATCCGCCGGTGCCCACTGCAGCCATGTGAACCATGTGTCCACCCAGCTGCCCTACGCCATTACGGCGGCTTCCTGCGCGGCAGTGTGCTATGTGATCACGGGCATTGCACAGGCTTTCCTTGGCGCAAACGGCAGCCTGTTCACCTCGCTGATCCTGCTGGCCGTTGCCATTGCCGTAGAGCTGGTGGTGCTCAGCGTGATCCGTGTGCGCACGAACAAAAAGGCGGCAGAATAAATTCCTGCCCAAAATTCAGCTGTTTCGCTTTGCGCCGCGGCCAAAACGTGGTATTTTTAAATAAAATGAACTATCGGAGGCACACGACCTATGCTGGAACAGGCATTTCAGGACGTATACACCAAATTCAAGCTGCATTTCTACCAGAACGTTTTTCAGCGTTTTGCCACCCGGGAAGCCACGCTGACCACAGTGGAGTCCTTCTGCATGGAGGGCATCATGGCCATGGGCGAACCCACCATTGCGGAGTTTTCCCGCATGATGCAGATCTCCACCCCCAACGCGGCGTATAAGATCGGCAGTCTGGTGAAGAAGGGCTATGTGGAAAAGATCCAGTCCACCACCGACCGGCGCGAGTATCACCTGCGCCCCACCCAGAAGTATATCGATTACTACAACATCAGCTATTCCTACCTGCACACTGTGGTGGAGCGCGCAAGAGAGCGCTTCTCCCCCGAGGACTGTGCAAAGCTGGAGGAGATGCTCACCATTGTGAGCACCGAGCTGATGCCCGAGTTGGATATGCTCAAGAAGGACGAAAAGGCAGAATAAGCAACAAAAGAACTCCCGGACATCCGTCCGGGAGTTCTTTTGTTTCCCCTTACTTCTGCTCTTTATCTACTACCTGGATCTTGCCCTTCTTCCACAGCACATAGGAGGTAAGGATGCCGATGGGCAGCATCACGATGATGAAGATGCCCACAAGGCCACCCAGCACGGAGCCGTAGCCTGCAAGGCGTGCGGCGAGGGAGAGCACCGTCATGATGATGAGCACCGGCAGCACGCCCTTGATGCCGCCCTTGACCACCTTGCTGCCGCTGGCAGAGCTGGCGAACAGGCCCAGCGCCATGGAGCCGAACAGGGCCGGCAGCAGCGGGCTCTGGATGATGTCCTTCATGGTTGCCATAAAATGTCCTCCCGCTAAATACAGAATGAACGAAAAAAGGCGGGTGTTTTCGGCCCGCCGTCCTTGTGATACGGACAGGATCCTGCAAAGAACCTTTACTGCATTAAAATAATAAAGCGCTGACCGCGAGTCACTTTGTATCCGTTAAAAATTGCATAAAATTTAAAGAAAAAATCTGTCGTTCTGCCAAAAGCAGTGGGGATACACCTTTGCAAAAGCCGTGAAATCTGCTATAATAATACATACATCTACATATCAAAGAAGTGGGTTTGACAGCAGCACTGCGGCTGCGGTCAAAGGCCCCTGTGCTGTTTTTTTGAGGGAAGACCAATGGAATATGCAACCGAACAACAATTGACAAGGCGGCAGAGCACCGTATGGCGGGCACTGCGTGCCGCCGCACCGCAGACCATTCCGGTGCTGGCGGGCTATTTTGTGCTGGGGATGGGCTATGGCATTTATGTGCAGTCGCTAGGCCTGCCGGTGTGGATGCCCATGCTCATGGGCACCGTGGTGTACGGCGGTTCGCTGGAATTTGTGCTGGCAAGCCTGCTGCTGAGCGCGTTCTCGCCCCTTTCGGCGTTTCTGATGGCGCTGATGATCCAGGCGCGGCATCTGTTCTATGGCCTTGCCATGCTGGAGCGCTACAAGGGCTACGGCCTGCGCAGCTTTTATATGATCTTTGCCATGAGCGACGAGACCTTTTCCATCACCTGTTCGGCCGAGCCGCCGGAAGGGGTGGACAGGGGCTGGTTCATGTTCTTCATCACCCTGCTGGATCAGTGCTACTGGGTGGCCAGTGCCGGTCTTGGCGCGGTGGTGGGCTCGGTGCTGCCCTTCAGCACCGAGGGTGTGGACTTTGTAATGACCGCCATGTTCACGGTGATCTTCCTCAACCAGTGGGAAAAGGACGAGCAGCACTACAGCGCCCTGATCGGCCTTGCCGCCCCATTGGCGTGTCTGGTGTTTTTTGGCTCCAGCAGCTTTTTGCTGCCCTCCATGGGATGCATCCTGGTGCTGCTGCTGGCTCTGCGTAAACCGATCGAAAAGGCCGAAGGCACCGAAGCAGAAAAAAGCGGCGAGGAGGTGGGCGCATGACCGCAGTCCAGATGGGCCTGACCATTGCAGTGTGCACCGCCGCCACCATGCTCACCCGCTTTCTGCCCTTTGTGGTGTTCTCTTCCAAGGATCAGCAGCCGCCGGAGGTGGTGCGGTATCTGGGCCGGGTGCTGCCCGCAGCCATTTTTGGTATGCTGATCGTCTACTGCCTGAAAAGCGTCACCCCCTTTGCGGGCAGCCGTGGCATTCCGGAGGCCATCGCCCTGCTGGTAACGGTGGGCCTGCACAAGTGGAAGCATGAGACCCTGCTCAGTGTCGCAGGCGGTACGCTGTGCTATGTGCTGCTGGTGCAGTTGGTGTTCTGAAGAAAGAAAAAAGCGCGCTGCCGAGCAGGAAGATTCCTGTACGACAGCGCGTTTGTGCATGGGACGATCCGCTGACAGCGAACCGGAGCAGGACCGTCCGAAAAACCGATGCTTTGCGACCCGGTCACGGAAATTTTTCAAAAAAAGGTGTATACTGTAGAAAAATGCATCCGAAGGAGGGTTTTCCCATGCCCAGCATCATCATTATAGGTTCCGGCCCGGCGGGCGTATCCGCCGCGCTGTACGCTGTCCGTGCCGGTGTGGATACCACGGTGCTCACCAAAGGCCCCGGTGCGCTGGACCGCGCCGAAAAAATTGAAAACTATTACGGCTTTGCCGAGCCGGTCTCCGGTGCGGAACTGGAACGCCGCAGCATCGAGAATGCAAAGCGCCTTGGTGTGAGATTCGTCACAGCCGAAGCCGTGGGCCTGACCTATACGGATAAACTCACCGTAGAAACAGTGGGTAAAAATTACCCGGCGGACGCTGTGATCCTTGCCACGGGTGCATCCCGGGCGGTGCCGCGCATCCCGGGCCTTGCCGGGCTGGAGGGGCACGGCGTGAGCTATTGTGCCGCCTGCGACGCCTTTTTCTACCGTGGAAAGGACGTGGCGGTGCTGGGCAGCGGCGAGTACGCCCTGCACGAGGTGCAGGCTCTGCTGCCGGTGGCAAAAAGCGTTGCCCTGCTGACCAACGGCGCACCGCTGACGGCGGACTTCCCGCCGGAGGTCACAGTCTATCCGCAGGCCGTGGAGGCTGTTCTGGGCGAAACCGTTGTCACCGGCGTGCAGCTGTCCGGCGGTGTGCAGCTGCCTGTCAGCGGTGTCTTTGTGGCACTGGGCGTGGCGGGCAGCACCGCACTGGCTAGGAAGATCGGCGCAGAGGTGGACGGGAACCGCATCGTGGTGGACGAAAAAATGCAGACCACCGTGCCTGGCCTGTATGCGGCGGGCGACTGCACCGGCGGCCTGCTGCAGGTGGCAAAGGCCGTGTATGAGGGCGCGCAGGCGGGCACTGAAGCCGCCAAGGCCCTGCGGAAAGGATGAAAAGCAATGTCGGAAACAACAAAGGAACACCGCGATTGTCTGGCCAAAGGTTTTCCCTTCTGGAACGACCTGACACCCGACGAACAGGACATGCTCTGCCGCTATACCCGGCCGGTGCACTACGCAAAGGGCGCCCGGGTGCACAGCCCGCTGGAAAGCTGTGTGGGCATTCTGCTTTTGCGCAGCGGCCAGCTGCGGGCCTACCTGCTCTCGGAGGACGGGCGGGACGTGACGCTCTACCGCCTGTTCGGCGGGGAGGTGTGCATCCTGTCGGCATCCTGCGTAATGGACTCGGTGAACATCGACCTGTATATTGATGCCGAAGAGGACACCGAGGCCTACTGCATCAGCGCGGGCGTTTTCCGCAGGCTGATGCAGCAGAACGTGCATGTGCGCTGCTACGCCTATCAGATGACGGCGGAGCGCTTTTCCGACAGCATGTGGACCATGCAGCAGGTGCTGTTCATGAGCGCAGACCGCAGGCTTGCCATTTTTCTTACCGATGAGCTGGCCAAGACCGGCGGTGATGAGGTACGCATGACCCACGACCAGATGGCAAAATACATGGGGTCTGCCCGCGAGGTGGTGAGCCGGATGCTGAAATACTTTGCGCAGGAGGGCTGGGTGCGGCTGTTCCGGGGCGGCGTGCAGGTGCTGGACAGGAAAAAGCTGCAGCAGCTGGCAAGAGGAGAATAACAAAAAAGGGGCGATGTGAACATCACATCGTCCCTTTTTGGGTCATAGGTTATCCTTTGCAGCCCTGTTCTTCCCAGTCGCCGAAGTCGCTGGCTTCGGCAATCTTGGTGGGATCGAATTTTCCGCTCTCGTCTTTGGGAGCAACGGCGGGGCCTGCTTCCACAGGGTTCCGGTTGGGAGCTTCCGGGTCGAACACCGGCTTCTCACCGCCCTCTGCGGGTGCCGCCGGGGCAGAGGCTTCTTCGGCAGGAGCTTCCGGCGCAGCTTCTTCTGCAGCCTTTTCGTTGGCAGCATCGGAGGCCTTGGTTTCCGCTTCGGCGTAGGCTTCGGCAGTCTTGGCGGCTTCCTCAGCGTTCTGCTCGGCGTCCTCCGGGAACTCTACTTCCTCCACATGGAGCGGGTCTTTCTGGTTCAGGATCTTGTCCAGTGCCACAATGGCAGCACCGGTAACGGCCACAGCAGCGGCCGTGCCAAGGATACGAAACAGTGTTTTCATGCCGGGACCTCCTTGAAAGATCAGATCAAGAGAATGTTACCACATCGTTCAGCGGCTTTTCGGCAGGCTCCACCGAAATGGCGGTGAGCACCGGGCCTTTGCCGCGGTAGATGTTATGGAACTTGTAGCCTACCTTTGCGGTCACCCGCACCCATGCGCGCTGCTCCAGCGCCTTGTAGCCATCGTAGCTGCAGGGGAAGCCCACGAACTGGATGTCCTGCACGCAGCAGGTCATGGCGAAACGGCCCGGCACGAAGCTGTTCTTGCCGGCACGGTTGGTCTGGCACACCTGTGCAAGGAATTTGACCGTTTTGCCGGTATACTTCTGGGGCTCGTCCTGACAGTCCATGTACCAGATGCCGAAATCGTCATCCGGAATGTCGATGATGTCCGCGTTGATGTCAAAGGGCAGCGGATCAGGGATATCGTCGTAGGCCACGCTGCCGTCGGCAAACTCGTAGGCGATGTCGCACTTGCGGGAAGCCTGACGCACCAGCTTGTGCAGCTCCTGACGGGCGGCATCATTGTTCACAGCTTCGGCGCGGTTGAACACGATCAGCTCACTGCGGGCGATCTTGTCCAGCAGCAGGCTGCGCATGGAGTTGTCGCGGGCGTAGGTCAGGGCGGTGGTGCCGTCAGCGGTGGCGATGCACTGGTACACGATCCAGCTCTCGGGCAGAGCCTCGGCCAGATCCTGCAGCAGCCACATGCCGTTGTACTCAATGACCACACGGCCTGCGCCGGATTCCTTTTCCAGCTTGAGCAGATTCTGCGGGTTCAGCTCGGCCTTGTCCTCCAGCACCTTGACGGTCACACCGGGAAAGGCGAACTTCTTCTCGTTGTACTCCTCTTCGCCCTCCTCGCAGATCAGCAGCAGGGTCTTGTCGCCGGAGTCGAAATTGGGGTCTTCAAAGGTCTCCTGAATAAACTTGGTCTTGCCGCTTTCCAGAAAGCCCACAAACAGGTAGACCGGGATCTCTTTTGCCATAATAAATGGTTGCTCCTTTTATCAATGATAGGCGCCCCCTTGGGGGAGCTGGCAATGCCGTCAGGCATTGACTGAAGGGGTCAGCAGCCGAACAGCTGGGCGATAGCGGTCTCGTTCAGCTTGGAGCCGATGACCACCAGCTTGCCGCCCACATCTGCGCTGCGGCTGCGCACTTCCCACTCGCCGGGCACATAGTCGAACTCCAGCCAGCCGTCTGCGCCGCCGTCCACGATGCCCTTGCTGCGCAGGATCATGCCGTAATTGCCGGTATCCAGCTCGGTGAGGGCGTGCTCCACCTCGGCCTTGGTGAACTTGCGGGCCGTCTCCACGCCCCAGCTGGTGAACACTTCATCGGCGTGGTGGTCGTGATGATGATGACCGCAGCAGCAGTGGTCGCCGTGCTCGTGGTCATGTTCATCATGGTCATGGTGATGATGCTCATGCTCGTGCTCGTCATCATCTTCATCATGATCGTGGTGGTGGCCGCAGCAGCAATGGTCATCATGATCGTGCTCGTCGTGGTCGTGGTGATGATGCTCGTGCTCATCCTCGTCATCGTCATCGTCATGGTCGTGATGATGGCCGCAGCTGCACACACCGTTCTCATGGTCGTGATGATGGTGATGCTCGTGCTCTTCTTCCTCGTCCTCGTGGGCGTGCTCTTCGTTGGCCTTGGCAGCCATGGCGATCAGCTCGGTCTTGAAGTCGTCCTTGGTGGACATGGCCTTCAGGATCTGCTCACCGGTCAGGTGATCCCATGCGGTGGTCACGATGGTGGCGGTGGGGTTCTTTTCCCGCAGCATTGCTACGGCAGCGGCGATCTTTTCCTCGCTGGCGGTCTGGGTGCGGCTGAGCAGGATGCAGCTTGCGTGGCTGATCTGGTCATCGTAGAACTCGCCGAAGTTCTTCATATACATCTTGACCTTGTTCACATCGGCCACGGTGACAAAGCTGTTCAGCTGCACGTCCAGATGCTCGGCCACGCCCTCCACGGCGCGGGTCACATCGCTCAGCTTGCCAACGCCCGACGGCTCGATGACGATGCGGTCGGGGTGGTACTGCTCCACCACCTGCTGCAGCGCGGTGCGGAAATCGCCCACCAGAGAGCAGCAGATGCAGCCTGCGTTCAGCTCGTTGATCTGGATGCCGCTTTCCTTCAGAAAGCCGCCGTCAATGCCGATCTCGCCGAACTCGTTCTCGATCAGCACCACCTGCTGGCCGGCAAAGGCCTCTTTGATGAGCTTTTTGATCAGGGTAGTTTTACCGGCACCAAGGAAGCCGGAGAAAATATCGATTTTGGTCATGATTCAATTGCCTCTTTCTTTGAATAGCACACAGAGCCACAGAGTGCTGGCTCAAAAAACTTACACTCCTATTATAACAAGGCTGTCAATGGGAAAACGGCCTTTTTCAAGAAAAAATTGTAACTTTTTTTGCAAGAAAGTTGCGTTTTCGGGGAAAAGGCGAAAAATGTTCTCTTCTTCAGCGGGCTCGCCCTCTCCGTCACCTACGGTGACACCTCTCCCAAAGGGAGAGGCCTTGGCATAATGATATACTTTGCATGGACTGCCAAAGGCTCCCACTTTGGGGGAGCTGTCGAGCGAATGCGAGACTGAGAGGGCGAGGATGCTCTCCGGCAGCGGAGGTCATTCCAAACCGTCCCGCCCCTGCATTGCAATCTTTTTCCCGGAATGATACAATAGGACACAGAAAAATTCCCTGCCGCCGGGGGCTTTTCCGGCGGTCCGGCCATAGAAAAAAGGAAGCTGTCATTATGAGCATGAATACCGTACCCGAGCGCCTTGCCGCGCTGCGTGCCGCCATGGCTGCAAACGGCGTGGCCGTTTATCTGATCCCTGTGGGTGATCCCCACGCCAGCGAATACCTGCCCTGCCATTACACCAGCCTGACCTGGTTCTCCGGGTTCCACGGCGAGAACTCCAACTTCGTGGTCACCCGCACCGAGAGCGCCCTGTGGGCCGACGGCCGTTATTTTGTGCAGGCCGAGAAGGAAATTGCGGGTACCGAGATCAAGCTGCAGCGCATGGGGGAACCCGGCGTGCCCACCGTGGAGGAATATTGCGCAAATGCCCTGAATGAGGGCGAAGTACTGGGCCTGTGCGGCCTGACCGCCAGCACGGCCCTCGTGAACGACCTGAAAAAGGCACTGGAAAAGAAGGGTGCTTCCATCAAGACCCTGAACCTTGAGGACGAGCTGTGGACGGAGGGCCGCCCTGCCCTGCCGGATACCCCAGCGTGGATCCTGCCGAAGGAATATGCGGGCTTCTCCCCGGCGGAAAAGCTGGATCAGCTGCGCAGCAAGCTCAAGGAGCGGGGCTGCACCGCTCAGTTTGTGGGCAAGCTGGATAATCTGGCATGGCTTTTGAACCTGCGCGCCATGGACATTGAGTGCACTCCCTATGCCATGGCCTACTGCTATGTGACCCCTAGCCGCGCGGTACTCTTCATCAACACGGCCCGCGTCACCCCGGAGGCAAAGGCAGAGCTGGAAGCCAACGGCATCACGCTGGCGGAGTACGACGATGTGCTGAAGTTCCTCGCTGCTGAGACGGAACCCCAGACCGTGCTGGCCGAGTGCTCCACGGTGAACTACGCCGTGTATCAGGTGCTGGAGCAGAACCCTGCCCTCACCGTGAAGGACGGCACCGACCCGCTGCTGATGATGAAGGGCGTGAAGAACGAAACGGAGCTTGCCCACACAAAGCAGGCCCATATCCGGGACGCTGTGGCCATGGTGCGGTTCCAGATCGAGCTGGAAAGCCGCCTTGCTGCCGGTGAGACCCTGACCGAGCTGACGGTGGATGAAATTCTGCACAAGTACCGCAGTGCGGACGATAAATTCCTTGTGGAAAGCTTTGGCACCATTGCGGCCTACGGCGGCAACGCAGCCATGATGCACTACCACGCCACCCCGGAAGATCACGCTGTGCTGGAAAAGAAGGGCTTTCTGCTGGTGGACAGCGGTGCCACCTACATGGACGGCACCACCGACATCACCCGCACCTACCCGCTTGGCCCGCTGACCGAGGACGAAAAGCGCTTCTACACATGGACTCTGCAGAGCCACATCGACCTTGCCAAGGCCGTCTGGCTGGATTACTGCGAGTGTAAGATGATCGACACCATTGCCCGGGAACCGCTGTGGCGGCACCTCATCAACTACCGCTGCGGCACCGGTCACAGCGTCAGCTTTGTGGGCAATGTGCACGAAGGCCCCCATGCCCTGAACAGCCGCAACACCACCCGGATGCGCCCGGGTATGGTGGTCACAGACGAGCCGGGCGTTTACGAGACCGACCTCGTGGGCATCCGCATCGAGAACGAGCTGGTGTGCGTGCACAAGGCCGATAACCAGTACGGTACCTTCCTTGGCTTTGAACCGCTGATGTTCGTGCCCATTGCCACCTCTCCCATCCTGCCCGGTGTGCTGGATAAGGACGAGATCGCATGGCTGAACGATTACCACCGTCAGGTGTTTGCAAAGCTGGCACCGCACCTGAACGACGAAGAGCGCAGCTGGCTGGCGGAGAAGTGTGCCGCCATCGGCTGCTGAGAAAGCGCAAAAAACACCCGGAGCCGTGCAGGAGCCAGAGCGGCTCTCGGCGGCAGCCGGGTGCTTTTTATAGGGTCACAGCTTGCAGCAGTGCGTCTGTGGGGTGTCCAGCGGCGGAAGAGTGAACTCGTTTTCGCCAAAGGGCGAACGCAGGATGGCCGCCCGCGTTTCCGGGTAGATGCCAAGTTCGGTGTAGATGTCCCGGTACAGGAGCATCACCCGCCGCCGCAGCGAAAGGATGTCGGCGGTGGTCACTCTGGAGTGGGAGACGCTCTGGCTGTTCTGCAGGTAGTAATAGCCGATGTCCGGGATGGAAACGGCGGTGCGCACATAGCGCAGATATTCGGTGTTGAACAGCTGATCCTCCGCAAACAATTCTTTGCGGAAATGAAGGCTGTGCTTCCGCAGGAGGTCACGGCGGTAGAGCTTGTTGCAGGGGCTGCCATAGTAGAAGGTGTTCGGCTTCTGGATCAGATGCTTTGCGTACTCCTGTCCGGTGTATACCCCGGCAGGCAGATAGCCATAGGCCCGGGTGCGGGGCGGATTGCGCTGGAGCACATGCTGCAGCGCCTTTTCCCATGGGCGGATGTGCTCCACATAGTTTTCCGGGTACACCATCCAGAAGGGCGCGATCACAAGATCGGCGGTGTTGGCCTCGGCGGCGGAGACCAGCTTTTCCGTAAAATCGGGGGCCAGCCAGTCGTCGCTGTCCACAAACTGGATGTATTTGCCGTGGGCCAGCGCAATGCCCTGATTGCGGGTATCCGCTGCGCCGGTGTTGGTTTTATCCACCAGTGCAATGCGGTGGTCGCTGGCGGCAAGGGCGCGGCAGACGGCAAGGGTGTCGTCGGTGGAGCCATCGTTCAGCAGCAGGATCTCAATGCTTTTATAAGTCTGGGCGCAAATGCTTTTGACACAGCGGGCAATGCACCCGGCAGTGTTGTACATGGGCACGATGATGCTTACAAGGGGAAATTCCATAGGTTCTCCTTTTCTCAGATGCGGCTGTGGGTGCGGGCAAATGCGTCGGAAAGCTTCTGCACCGGGCCGTTGGGCAGAGGGCTTTCAAACAGGCTCAGATAGATGCCGTGCAGCCGCAGGCGGAATTTATCGTACACGCCCAGCTGGATGCACAGTTCCTTGTAGGTGTGGTACATCCGGCTGCGGTGGCGCAGCATGTCCGCCGCGCTCACCTGCGTATGGCATACGCTCTGCGGGTTCTGGATGTAGCAGTAGGCGGCTTCGTCGATGGCGGCAAACCGCTGTGCCACCTGCAGATACCGGGTGTTGAACAGCTGGTCCTCGGCGTATACCACATGCTCGAACCGGATGTGCGCCATCTGGATGAGATCCCGGCGGTAGAGCTTGTTCCAGAGCACACCGTAGTAAAAGGCAGCGGCATTGCCGGTGAGCTGCCACAGGTAATCCACCTTGTTGTACACCCCGGCGGGCAGCAGGCTGTACTCCCGGGTGTCATAGCCGCCATCCTTGCGGGGCACCATCATCCGGTAGGGAGCCAGCACAAGGTCGGCATGGCTGCGCTGCATAGCAGCCACCAGGTTTGCGGTGCAGCCCGGCAGCAGGTGATCGTCGCTGTCCGCAAACTGGATGTATTCGCCGTGGGCAAGGGCAAGGCCGCAGCTGCGGGTGTCTGCTGCGCCGGTGTTGGGCTTGTCCACCACACGGATGCGGCTGTCGGCGGCAGCAAGCTTCCGGCAGACAGCAAGGGTGTCGTCGGTGGAGCCGTCGTTCAGTAGAAGGATCTCAAGCTCCGGGTAGCTCTGGGATGTGATGCTCTCCACACAGCGGGAGATGAAGCCCGCCGCGTTATAGGCGGGCACAATAACGCTGACAAGCGGCTGCGGCATGGCGGGTCCCTCCGTTTTTTCTTTTTTCGATGCAGCAAAGTTTTATTTATCATACTCCAGCCCTGCGCAAAAATCAAGGCGGGCGGCTGGCGGAAAGGAGAATGTGAGATGGTATTTCACATTGCGGTATGCAGCCCGGACGCGGCCTTGCGCAGCGGGCTGGAACGCCAGTGCATGGAATATTTTGCCCGGCGGCAGGATGCGTGCATCGTGCAGCAGCTGCCGGATGCAGATGCGCTGCTGCGCCGGGACACCGAGGGAGAACGGTTTGACCTGTATCTCATCGAGCTGGGCGCTGTAGCGGCCCCGGCAGGGCTTTCGGCGGCTGCGGAGCTGCGCCGCCGGGGCCGCAGGGCTCCGCTGGCCTTTGCGGCCCGCACACCGGCCCACGCCTACAGCGCTTTCCGGGTGGATGCCATGCAGTATCTGCTTCTGCCGGTGCACCAGCAGGAGCTTTCGGCCCTGCTTGCCCGCGCCACCGAGCCGGAGTACGGCCCGGCAATGACCGTTGTCACCGCCGAAGGCCTGCGGGCGCTGGCCTATGCGCAGATCGAATATCTGGAGTGCACCCACCATGTGGTGCACTTCCATCTGCTCAGCGGCGAGGATGTGGTGTCCCTTTCGCTGCGGGTGTCCTTTGCCGAGGTAGCAAAGCCGCTGCTGGAAGACGGGCGTTTTTTGCAGCCGCACCGCTCCTATGTGGTCAATCTGGCGGCGGCACAGCTGCTGACGGCGGGCGAGCTGCAGATGTGCAGCGGTGCGCGCATCCCCATCCCGCGCGGACGGGAGGGTGCAGTGCGCGAAGCCTTCCGCAGCTGGATCGACCGGTAAAATGGTAAACAAAAAAGAGCCGCTTTCACGGCTCTTTTTTCGTGCCCGGAGATCAGGCATCGGGTTCGGTTTTGTGTTTCTTTTCCTTGTCGGAAGCATCCAGAACACCAAAGCCCCAGCGGTTGGCCATGTCCATGATGATCTTCTGGGGAGAACCGGAGGGATAGGCGTTCTCGGAGAACGCGGTCAGGAATTTATACAGCTGCGGCTGCACCTGATCGTACAGGCCCAGCTTTGTGTACAGCTCCTTGTAATAGCGGAACACCTGCAGTTTGTTCTGCACGATGGAAGCCAGATTGATCTGGGTGTGGCAGATGCTCTGGGGGTTCTGCACATAGTGGTAGCCCGCTTTGGAAATGGATACGAAAACATTGGCGTACAAAATGTATTCCAGGTTGAAAACCAGGTCTTCGGCCCAGCGCACCTCGCTGGTGAACTGAAGATGATGGTCTGCCAGAATATCCCGGCGGTAGAGCTTGTTCCACAGCACGCTGTAGAAGAAGGATGCGGGCTTCTCCATCAGGCGCAGGGCAAAGGTATCGCGGTCGTAGATGCCCTCGGGCAGGAAGCCGTATTCACGGATATCATCAGGCTTTTTCTCGGCATCGATGCCAAGGTTCTCCTGCAGGTTTTCCAGTGCCTGCGTGGCCTTGGAAGAGTTGGCGGGAATCACCATCCAGTAAGGTGCAATGACCAGATCGGCGTTGTTCGCTTCGGCGGCAGTCACCAGCCGCTCGGTAAAATCAGGGTCGAGATAATCGTCGCTGTCCACAAACTGCACATACTTGCCCCTTGCAAGGGACATGCCGCAGTTGCGGGTCTCCGACACACCGGAATTGGATTTGTCCACCAGAACGATGCGGGGGTCCTTTTCACGGAATTGCTCACAGATGGAAAAGCTTTCGTCCCGGGACCCGTCGTTGACCAGAATGACCTCGATATTCTTCCATGTCTGGGCACAAATGCTCTCCAGACAGCGGGCAACACTATTCTGCACGTTGTACACAGGCACGATAATGCTGACGAGTGGGTTGTTCATGACGGAAGGTCTCCTCTTTACGGATATTATACCTTTATATTAAAAATCACAGAGTGTATTCTCACAAATGAGGACACTTCCCCCTTGGGGCAGTCCTATTTATAATATCATACTCTTCTTGCGCACAAAATGCAAGAGCAAAGAAGGATCAGATAAAGAAAAGAACCGCACGCTGCGGCCCTTTTTTATTACACACGTGTCCAGTCCAGCGCATCCCACCGGGGCACGAACTGGCTGCAGATGCGGCGCATCTCCGGCTCGTCGGCGGCAGAGGTGCGGTCTGCAATGCCAATGACGTAATACCCGGCCTTGTGGGCGGTGGCGGCGGCGTATACGGCATCCTCGCACACGGCGCAGGCGGCGGGGTCTGCACCGCCCAGACGGCTCATGCACTCAAAGAACACCTCCGGGCGGCTTTTGTGCAGCACGCCCTGCGCTTCCACGATGAAGGAGAAATACTGCGCGATGCCAAGCCGGGTAAGCACGGTGCGGCACTGTTCGGCCCAGGTGTTGGAGCAGATGCACATGCGTGCGCCCTCGGCCTGCAGCTTTGCCAGCATCGTGCGCACGCCGGGTTTCAGCTCCACGGTCTCGTACAATTCGGCGATCACCTCGCGCATCACGGAAAAATAGCTTTCCTCGGTCAGCGGCAGGCCGTACTCCCGGATCAGATACTGTGCGCCCTCCTGCATTCCCATGTTCAGCAGTGTGGCGCGCAGATCCCCCCGCGGGGTGCGGCCATAGCGGCGCAGCAGTGCGTCGGGGGCACCCTCCCACACCACGGTCATGCTGTCGGTCAGGGTGCCGTCCATATCAAAGATCCATTGCTTGCAGTGCATTAGAATGCCTCCTTTTGAAATCCTGACAAGTATACCATGTTTCTTTGCCGGGAGAAAGGCATCAATTTACAAAAAACGGAAGAAATTTCTCTGGAAATATGCTATAATCTGAACAAAACCGGAAACGATCAAAGGAGGCGGATGCAATGGATGAACGCAGTGCTCCGTGCAAAGCTCTGGTGCTGGCGGGCGGCGGAGCCAGGGGCAGCTATCAGGTGGGTGTGTGGCGCGCGCTGATGGAGCTGGACTGGCACCCGCAGATCATTACCGGCACCAGCGTTGGCAGCCTGAACGGTGCCATGTTCGTGCTGGACCAGTACGAGACGGCCCGCGATATGTGGCTGGCCATCCGCAGCAAGGATGTGATGGAGCTGCCGGAGGAGGATGCCGACCTTTCGGCCCTGCACCAGTTCCTGCGCAGCGTGGTGAAAGCCGGCGGCATGGATGTGACCCCGCTGGAAGAGATCGTGGAGCGGGTTCTGGACGAGGATGCCCTGCGCGCGGCTCCCATCCGCTTCGGCCTTGTCACGGTGGAGCAGCGGGGCTTAAAGCCACGGGAGCTGACGCTGGACGAGATCCCGGCAGGAAAGGTCAAGGACTACCTGATGGCCTCCGCTGCCTGCTTCCCTGCCCTGCGTGCGCGGGAGATCGACGGGGTCAAGTTTCTGGATGGCGGCTACAGCGACAACATGCCCACCGGCCTTGCCAAACGCATGGGCGCGGATGAACTGGTGTGCGTCGATCTGGAAGGCGTGGGCATCACCCGCCCCAACCTCACCGGTCTGCCCACCACCATGGTGCGCAGCTACTGGGAGCTGGGCGACATCCTGCACTTTGACCCCGATACCGCCCGCCGCAATGTGGAGCTGGGTTATTACGACACCCTGCGGGCCTTTGGCCGGGTGCGGGGCTGCGCCTATGCCGTGGACAACGGCCCGGACAGCAGCGCCGATGCTGCCGCGTTCCGGGCACGGTTCGACGCGGTGCAGAAGGCCGTGCGGGAGAAATACCCCGTGACCCTTACCGCAGACGCGGCCCTGCTGCTGGCCCGGATGAAGGACGCCGAGCTTGCCCCGCTGGAAGCCGTGGCCGAGGACGTGGGGGTAGACCCCACGGTGTACTACACCACCCGGACGCTGGGGCAGGCGTTTCTGGACAAATGCGACCGTGCGCGCATGGCCGGGTTCGCCCCGTTGTTTGCAGGCAGCGCGGACGCGGGCCGGGCGGCGCTGGCAGCCCTGCTGCCCAATACATTCTTGCAGGCGCTGGTCTGGCAGGCCCTGACCGCGCCGGAACTGCCGGAGGTGACCGAACATGAAGATCTGTAAAGGCGTTTCTGCGTCCCCGGGCCTTGTGCTGGGGCAGGTGAGCCGGTTGGAACGCCATGTGGAAACGTTCAGCACCGGGCCCTTTGACCCGGAACGGGAGCTGCGCCAGCTGGAAGATGCGGTGCGCACCGCCCAGAGCGAGCTGGACTGTATGGCAGAGCGGGCCGCTTCCACCGAGCAGGCCATCCTGCAGTTCCAGAGCATGATGCTGGACGACGAAGGCATGATGAACGAGGTGCGGTTCTGCATCAAGGCAGGCATCAGCGCCGCTGCCGCCATGGACAAGGTGGGCCAGCGTTACGCCGACCAGCTGGCCAACATGAAGGACAACCCCTACATGCAGCTGCGCAGCGTGGACATTCTGGACGCCACCAGCCGGGTGATCAACATTCTGGGCAACCGGCCCCGCATGTGGCTGGCACTGGACCACCCGGTGATCCTGGCCGCCGACCGCCTGATGCCCACCGACCTGTTCAGTGTGCCCTCCGGCATGATCCTGGGCGTCGTCACCACCGAGGGCAGCGGCCAGAGCCATGCCGCCATCATTGCCCGGGCCATGAACATCCCCGGCATCGTGCAGGTGGGGCCGGAGTTCCTGGACGACTGCGACGGCCGCACGGTCATTCTGGACGCCACCAAGGGCGAGTGCATCCTGGACCCGGATGCTATGGCCCGCCAGCAGGCAGAAGCCCGCATTTGTGAGCTGCAGCGTGAAAACGAAGAAATGCGGGTGCTGGGCCGCCAGCCCGGCTACACCCGGGACGGCGCAGCCTTTGAGCTGCTGGCCAACTGCTTTGGCCCGGAGGATATCGACACCGCCATGCAGTCCGGTGCCCGGGGCGTGGGCCTGCTGCGCAGCAGCTACATGATGCTGCCCGGCCGCATTCTGGACGAGCAGGAACAGTTCTATTTCTATTCCTCCTGCCTTGCAGCGGCACAGGGCTGCCCTGTGACCGTGCGTACCTTCGATTTTGGCGCCGACCGCACCATGGCGGACGCCTATCAGGGGGTGCAGTCCTCCAAGCTGGGGCTGCGGGGCATCCGCAACAGCCTGCGCCAGCCCCGCCAGTTTGAGACCCAGATCTGTGCCCTGCTGCGGGCCGCCCACCGGGGCCCGCTGCGGGTGATGTTCCCCATGGTGACCGACGTGGAGGACTGGGACGCCGCCATGCACATCGTGGAGCACTGCCGCCAGAGCCTGCGGGAGCGGGGCGTGCCCTTCAACGAAAAGACCCCCTTCGGCGTCATGCTCAGCGTGCCGTCGGCCTGCCTGACCGCGGAGGAATTCGTGGCCCACGGGTGCGATTTTCTGGTCATCGGCACCAACGACCTGACCCAGTACACCC
>OMBX01000577.1_pt1 | contig 18979 bp, 20 predicted proteins | sample 1644931 | NCBI WGS metagenome assembly OMBX01 (sample SAMEA103958165, study PRJEB25191) | human gut metagenome | biome: human-associated habitat [ENVO:00009003]; feature: intestine environment [ENVO:2100002]; material: feces | place: Germany | collected 2013/2015
CTTGGTCATCATCTGCCCGGGCTTCACCGCCTTGAGTACGTCTTGTCCCAGCGCCTTCTGCTTCACCTGGTCGGTGAACGATTTTGCGACCTTGTAGTTGACGTCGGCGTCGATCAGCGCACGGCGGATCTCCTTGAGCGTTTCCGCTACGTTGATCTCGGTGATGCGCCCCTCGCCCTTGAGGATTTTGAATGACCGTTCGAGTTTATCCGTTAAATTTTCAAACATGGCTCAGCGAAATTTTGCCCACAAAGATAACGAATAATTCACAAAGAGCAAGGGTTGCGGCTATTTTCAGGGCGCATGGCCGTGTGCCCTGCATTTTCCTGCAATAATGTTTGGACGGCGGCCTTATTCTGTTACCTTTGCGGACAGAAGCAACCTGTAAATTATGAAGAAACCAGTTTTTGCGGCACTCCTCGCGCTTCTGTATTGCGTCAGCGGGGCAGCCCAGAATATGAACCAGTGGCGCACCCCCAAGGGGTTGCCGTCCGGCAATGAGATCGGGGTGCGGTACAGCGCACAGCTTTTCATGGGGGACGGCCGTGGCCCGGAATTCGAGGCGATCAGCATCGACTACGCCCGGTACAACTATTATAATATAGGTTTCCGCACGGGGCTGAACCTGTTTTTCGACGACGAAGTCTGCGACTATTATTCGATCCCGATGCAATTCACCTGGCGCACGGAACGTATACGGGGGCTGGTTTTCCCGGGCGACGGCGAGGCCGGGTCGTGGGTCGCCGCGGCATTGCTTTCGATCATTCCCAAGCAGTTCGAAGCGCATACGGGTTTTACGCCGGGCATGATGCTGGGCCCGCTCAGCCGCGAGCCCTACTCCGGGAATTTCCTCGTCAAGCACCGTTTCAGCTGTACCTATGACCTCGGGGTGCGGCTTATCATCCCCATCTGGCGGTTCAACCTCTACGGCGATTTCACCTACCATTGTTACCTGACCGACAATTTCGGGTTCGCCTACGGGGATTACCGCCCGGGGCGTTCCTACATGGAGCTGGGCGTCGGCCTGTCGTTCAATTTCTGAGCCTATTTGCTGCTGGGATTCCCGAAATTCATGCTGTCCGAAATAAAACGGTGTGCGTCATTCCGTACTTTTCCAACAAAGTGTGTATTTTTGCATGGGCATATTTGATAGCAAGCAACGACTGAGATAAGTTTGACGTACACATAGGCCGGGCGGCCTGTCCGAACCTGAACCGCATTATTACAAAATCCAAGCTATGAGCAACCTTTTTTGCCATTTGAACCCTGTCCCGCGTATCGGGACTACGATTGCCGCGGCACTCTTGTCCCTTGCCGCGTTCACCGCCTGCGAAAACAACGGCGCTGCCCGGCCGCTCGACCGGTGGCACGACGGGGAACGCGAGATTCGCACCCCGTCCCCGGCCGTAACGGCGGGCCGGACGCTCCTGGCAGCAGGCGACTACGGCAACTTCCGCCTTACGGGGGAAGCCCTCACGCAGCCCGGTGCCCAGGCGGCGCTGCTCTTCCACACCGACGGCGAGTCGGGCTACGAGGTGGTTTTCCGCAACGGAGCCATCGACGGGACGCGCAAGAGCGGTTCGCTCGCCTCCGTGCGCAACCTTTACCGCTCGCTGGCCGAGGACGGCAAGTGGTTCGGCTTCGAGGTTTCTGTGCGCGGCCGTAACATCGTCGTCCGCATCGACACTACCGAAGTGGTCTGCTATACGGAACCCGAACATCCCTACCGCACCGAAGGGCATGCCCGGCAATTGCTGGGGCACGGCGCGATCGCACTGCGCGGCGTGCAGGGCGAAGTCGCGTTCCGCAACCTTGCAATCGAGCGCCTCGGCGCACAGGCGCGCAACGAGGCCGACACACTGCCGCCCGTGGACGAACGCACCGACGGCGTGATCCGCTTCCAGCAGCGCGATTTTCCCGTCATCGACTACCACGTACACCTGAAGGGCGGCCTGACCAAGGAACAGGCGCACGCCATGTCGATGAACTACGGTATCAATTACGGTGTGGCGCCCAATGCCGGGGAAGGCGGTATCGGCCGGATGCTGGCCGACGACGGGGAGGTCTATGCCTATTTCGACGAAGTGAGGCGGATGCCTTTCCTGCGTGGCGTACAGGGCGAGGGCCGCAAGTGGACGGCGACCTTCTCGCAGAAGGCCCTCGGTGTATTCGACTACCTGTTCACGGATGCCATGACCATCATCGACCACAAGGGACGCAATTCGCGCATCTACCGGCCCGAGGAGGTGCACTACGACGGCGTGACGAAAGAACAGTATATGGATCATCTGGTCGACCAGACGGTGAAGATACTCACCAACGAGCCGGCCGACATCTACGCCAACCCGACCTACCTGCCCGACGACATGCAGGCCGATTACGACAGGTATTGGACTGACGCGCGCGTCGACCGCGTACTGGATGTGCTGGAGCGCTATGGCATCGCCCTGGAGATCAACGCCCGCTATCGTATCCCGAGCTTCGACATCATCCGCCGGGCCAAGCAGCGCGGAATAAAGTTTACGTTCGGCACCAACAACGTCGACGCCGACTTCGGACGTCTGGAGTACTCGCTCGAGGCGGTGGAGAAATGCGGACTCACGGCCGGTGACATCTGGTTCCCCTCGATGAGCGTACGCCGCGAGCGTCCCGTCGTTCTTTATAACAAATTCGAGTAACGGATCGGGTTTATCCCGGTTTGCCTACCGCAGCAGGCCGGCTTCGTAGTAAATTACGATCTGCTCGATCATCTTGTCTTCGTTGTCCCTGTCGTACTGCGATTTGAGGTTCTGCCCGAAAATCCGCGATACGCCCTGCCAAAACCCCGCTACGAATCCGCCCCGGAACTCCTTGAGCACCTCGTAGGCCGTATATTCGGTTTCGCGGTCGATCAGCTTGAGCAACACCTTGCCCTGCGTGCGGGTCATGTGTTTCAGCACGGGCGTATATTCGTCCTTGATCTGGTGGTATACCTGCCTGATGTACTCCTTCTGCGCCTTTTTGGTCGGCAGACGGCATAATTCCTCTTCCATGTCGGCCATCCTGGCTTTCGCGACCTTGGCGATGGGGTAGACCTTCTTCACGGCGTCGACCAGCTTGCGGTAACGGCGCAGGTCGACGGGGCGGCTGAACACGTAGACCGGCAGGATGTGTACCAACGGTACCGAGTCGCCTTTTTCCACCGCCCATTCCTGATGCCAGAAACCGCGGCCTCCCTGCGCACGCACCCCGGGGGACACGGCGGCCAGCATTACCAGAATCAGGAGCCACTTTTTCATTTCGGTGAAAATCGTTATCTTTGCGAACGGCGGACTTTCGCGGGGCAGGCCGTGCCTTGTGCATTGCCCGCGGGTTTGCCTTTGAGCCCGGTTTGCATTATCTTTGCCGCGGACAAACCCGGCGGCGGTTCCGGAGCCCTCCTCCGTACGCAGCCTGCACGGCCATTGCAAAAGTAATTATTTATCGGATAAACGTATAAAGCGAAATGGATATTATGCTGGAAAAAGGACTGTCGGCCCAGAGCCGGACGACGGTGACGGCCGGAAATACCGCCGCGACGATGGGGTCGGGCGACCTCGAGGTTTTCGCCACGCCTTCGATGGTGGCACTTATGGAGCATGCCGCCATGACGGCCGTAGCCGCGGCGCTCCCCGCGGGGGCTACGACCGTAGGGGCGGAGATGAATGTCACGCACATCAAGCCTTCGGGGTTGGGTGCCGAAATCACCGCCACGGCCGTGTTGACCGGTGTCGAGGGGCGCAAGCTGACCTTCAACGTCGGCGCCCGCGATGCCGAAGGGATGATCGGCGAGGGCGTACACATCCGCTACGTCGTGGATCGTGAGAAATTCATGGCCAAAGTCCGCTGACGTAGGTGGGGGACACCCGGCCTGCTGACGGGGTTTTACGCAAAACGCAACGGGCGCGGAAGCATTGCCTCCGCACCCGTTATTCCGTTTCCCGCTGTCGGTCAGAGCCCGACCAGCAGGTGTTCGGCCAGGATCACCAGGATGCCCGACGCATAGCCTGCGAAGGCCAGCCAGGTGATCTTCTTGAAATACCATCCGAAATTGATCTTTTCGAGCCCCATCGCCACCACGCCGGCCGCCGAGCCGATGATCAGCAGGCTTCCGCCCACCCCGGCGCAGTAGGTCAGCAGGTGCCAGAACAGGCCGTCCTGTACGAACGACTGCATGTAGGCAGGGTCGGTGCTCGCGGCCACCGCCGCCGTGTCCATCACGGGGTACATACCCATGCAGGCGGCGACCAGCGGCACGTTGTCGATCACCGACGACAGTATGCCGATGACACCCGCTATGGTGAACACTTCGTGTACCTGTTTGTCGAGCCAGTTCGCCACGTCGGTCAGCACGCCTGCGGTTTGCAGCGCCGCCACCGACATCAGGATTCCCAGGAAGAAGAGGATCGTCGGCATGTCGATATGCTTGAGCACCTTCGTCACGCGGCATTTGATCGACTCCTCGATGCCGCGCTTGCGGTCGTAGATGATCTCCGTCAGAACCCACATCACACCCAGCGAGACCATCATGCCCATGTAGGGCGGCAGGTGGGTGATGCTCTTGAACACAGGTACGAACAGCAGGCTCAATACGCCCGTGATGAGGATGAATTTGCTCAGGCGCGGGCCCACGCCCACGGGCAGTTCCGCTTCGAACGTACTCTCGTCCACCGGGGCCGTATCCTCGTTGCGGACATACCGGGTGGCGATCGCCGTCGGGATGATGACCGAGACGATGCACGGCACGAAGAGCGTCCCCATCAGCGCTGCCGAGGTGACGTTGCCCCGCATCCACAGCATGATCGTCGTCACGTCGCCGATCGGTGACCAGGCGCCGCCGCTGTTGGCCGCGATGACGATCAGGCTGGCGTAGATCCAGCGCTCCTTCTGGTCGGCGATGATCCTCCGCAGGAGCATCACCATGATGATCGTGGTGGTCATGTTGTCCAGCGCCGCCGACATGAAGAAGGTGATCAGAGCCAGCAGCCACATCAGCTTGTGCTTGTTACGGGTCTTGATGTGGTCTGTGATGACGTTGAAACCGCCGTGCGAGTCGATCAGGTCGACGATCGTCATGGCGCCGATCAGGAACACCAGTATCTCGCACGTGTCGCCCAGGTGGTCGACCATGTCGTGACCGATGTTCGCGTCGTGGCCCAAGAGGCTGAAGATCGTCCAGATGGCGCCGCACATCAGCAGTGCGATGGCCGATTTGTCGACCTTAACTTTGTGCTCCAGCGCGATGAAGGCGTAGCCGACCACGAAGAGCAGGATCATTGTCAGGATCATATCTTATCGTATTAATCGTTCAGTTTCAGCAGGGCGCCTGCCGGCCCGTTGTCCGGCTTGTCGGCTCCATGCGTGCAAAAGTAATGAAATTCTTTCTTGCACACCTGCAAGAGTCGGGCATTTTTCCGTTTCCCGATTGTAAATTACGATTTTTTGCTTATCTTTGTCCCGCTTTCGAGCAACGGATTGAGCTGTGGTGTAATGGTAACACAGCAGATTTTGGTTCTGTCGTTCCAGGTTCGAGTCCTGGCAGCTCAACGAAATTAAGGCAAATTCCCCGCAATATGATGATTGCGGGGAATTTGCTGTTTTACCGGTTCCCGTATTTGTCTTTTATGCAGGCCAGATATTGATTTGTCGTCGAAGGGCGGGATTTCTCCGGAATGAAAATATCGTGTACGGCACCTCGTTCGTCTATTATGCAGTAATAGGGGAGCAGTTTTTCATCCAGATCGAGTATTTTTTCCACATTCAACATCCGGAACCCCCATGGATTAACCCTCTGCCCCTGCCGCCTCATCTCCTGGATATTGTCATAGCGGGCAAGGAATACGACCGGAATATTCGAGCCTTCCAACTCCCTTGCGAGTTTATCCGCGCCGAATGAGATGCATTCGCCGCAGGCACGGTCGCAATAGCGGAATACCAGCGTCGGCTGGCGGACGATTGCCATGAGCGGGCAACGGATTCCTGCGGAATCTTCGGTCTCGCAGTCCCCGACCGATAATCCGCCGTAACGGTAGTTTACATTCAGATTCGTGGCCGTGCAGTCTGCAATGTATTGGGACATGGTTAATTTGTCGATTATCCGGTCTTTCAATAGGATCTCTTCCTGCTGCCTGAAAACCCGCACCAACAATACCGCGTCGACGATGAAAAGAAGGGATAACAGACCGTAGGTCAATATTCTGTCCCATTTCATAGGTCGGGCTCCTTGAGCGTATAGAAAACCAACACGGGATTGGCATCCTCGCCGATATCCTTCAACACAGGGTTGTCCGTTCCGTCCCGCTGGTATACCATGGGGACTACATAGGCGGGTACATGTGCGATGAACTGATCCTTCCAAGAACCCATAATTCCGACGAAAGCCATTTCAGCCAAGGCTCTGTCTCCGGATCTCGGAGTATTCTTAAGGAAATAGAGTTTCCGGCTCGTTTTTGAATAGCAATATCTGTCGTTTTTCATATTCGGCGGTATCGAGATATCCACGAACATGAATTTTTCTCCGGGGGTAAAATTACCCCAAAAAACAGGTGCCTCTGTTCCTAACTTAAGAACTTGTTCGTCGGTAAGATCCTCTGTCGGCAGTACGGGCCCCAATGCGGACTTATCCACATAGTAAAACGGCTTTAGGCTTCGACCGTCGAGCCGGTAGATCGTATCGTTAAGCTTGGGATTTATCAGCAAATCGTCGCCGCTTTGTTTTACAATAGGCTCCGTATAGCCGATTTTGCGGTTTACTGCACGATTTGTCAGTGCACTGGCCTTGATCTGGAACTTATTGTCCGTAAAAAAGAGCAGCCGGTCGGCAACCTTGCGTTCCTTGGAAGAGGGATCGTGCCGGACATAGGCATCCGTAAAACAGAGTATTTCGTTTTTATCCAGGTATTCCATCCCCGTAAACCGGAAAGAAATCGGGGTCGAGTTGACAAACCGGCCGTCGAGATCATAAAACAAGACCTTGTTTCCCCTTACATCGAGTACAGCCAGTTGCGGCTCCTCTCCCGGAGTCAGCGTCACATGGTCTATATGGTAGTATTCTTGCGGCCCGCGACCGAGCCTGTATATTTCAGCGCAGGGTTTACCGTTGAGGTCGAAAATAAAAACTGTTTGCGCCCTCTCCTTGTCCACAACGATGATCCGGTCGTCGGTCACGAGCAACTGGTCTATATTACCCACGGGTTGTCGGGTTGTCCCCAGCGGCACATACCGGTAATCGGCGATAAAATCGGCAGGCGTGGCTTCGGTCTCCTTGGTCAATAGAAGCCGGGTCATACCCTCGGTGTCCTGTGTCGTGTCCTGCCGGGTTTCGCATCCGAAGCATAGTCCGGATAGCGAAATGAAAACAATAAGTAGTCTGAACATGGTGTTAATTTGTTCATCAATGTTGATTATTAGCAAGGAGATTTTGCCGAGCATGGTGTCAAATCTTTGAATTCACAATATGTGCCGGATGCCGGATGAGGAACAGGTACTATTTTGTTTGAAGCAAAATCAAAACGGTATGTATAACAGGTAGTCTGAAATGTTCTTTCCGGCCCATATTTCAATAAAACACTTCCTTCGCCTCCTCCGATTCCCCCGGTTCCTCCGGTTCCCCCTTCATCTTGAGTTAAGGCTTTTACGTTGACATCCAGCAGGGATTTAATGGGAGAGGTCAGTGACACGATCAGCGACGTAGTCGCAAAGATGGCGACCGCAATGGCCATCATGATTTTAAATGTTTTCATAAAAGTGGGTTGTATTTGGGTTGTTTGCTTATCGTAAATTAAATTAAAAATAAATGATTTTGCAAATATTGCGCGATATAAATAATAATGTATTGATAATATTCCCTTGTTATGCTGAAATAATTCGTTTTGTTGGGGTGTTTTTAAATTAATTGATCTGATGCGAAGCAATTCGTGTGTTGAACCGAATAATCGGAGTGTCGCTTGCCGTCCCGGCTGTGCGGGATGTGGTACAAAAAAAGGGGACTTATCGAGTCCCCTTTCCCGGTTTTACAGCCACAGCACCGGGTCGGTTTGGCGGTTATTTTTGCATATTCCCGTCCTGAATGTCGGCAGTTCCGGCAGTTTTTGCCAGCTCTTTGCCGTCCCCGTCGTTGTCGCCGCAATGGGTTGCGGCATCGAGCATTACTGTCAGGAGATCCATGGTCTCCGCATTTTCCGCTTCTGCGGTGCCGGCGTGTCCGCCGTTTTTCATGTTGTCCATAATCGTTGCGGGTTTAACGGATTTTCTTGTGTGAGATGGCCGCGGCAATCCATAGCAGCACCACGGCGCCGATGACCGATGTGGCCAGGCTGCCCAGCGTGCCTGCCGGAACCAGCCCGAAGAACGAAAAGAGCCAGCCGCCGAGCACGCCGCCTACCAGCCCTACGACGAGGTTGACGATGAGCCCCGAGCCGCTGCCTTTGACAATGAGGTTGGCGATCCATCCGGATGCCAGGCCGAGCAGGAGATACCATACGAAATACATAGTTTTTCTGTTTTGATCTTATGCTCCGTCTGCAAAATCCGTTCCCGAACAGATGCTGCGTCGGTTCAGAGCGCCTGCCTGAGGGCTTTGGCCAGCTGGTCGGGGCACGACGTGCCCTTGCCGCGGCAGTCGATGCCTTCCAGCCGGGCTATCGCGTCGGCGGCTTTCATGCCGCGCACGAGTGCCGCTATGCCCTGCGTGTTGCCGTGGCAGCCGCCCGTGAACGTCACATTGCGGATGATGCCGTCTTCCAGTTCGATGTCGATCTGCCGGGAACAGGTGCCGAGGGTAGGGTAGGATATGTGTCGGGTCATGTGTATGCGTTGAAGAATCCGGATGCAAATATAACGATAAAACCGGTTGCATCTGCTGCCTTGTTTGCGCGTTCAGGATTTTTTGTCCCGAATTTTCTGGGGACGCCTTGCCGGCCGGCCGCGGATTTGGGCCAAAATCCCCGCAGGATCGTTTGCAGACATACGGGCATAAAAAAACATTGCCGAGAAAGAGGTAATCTGTAAGAGGCGCTTAGAAATTCCCCCCCCCTCGACAATGTTGTTGGGACTGTGCCCGGGTTTCCCGGACAGGTATGCAAATTTAAAATAAAAAATTTGAACCTGCAAATAAAAAAGCTGCAAATTTTTGCAGCTTTTTTCATATCTGAAAGCGGTTTTTACTGGCGCTGAAGGTCGCTGTTGTCGGCTACGACCATGTTCTTGTCGATGCGCAGCGTGACGTTGCCGTCCACCTCGATCAGCAGGGTTGTCTCCTTGATCTCTTTCACCGTGCCGTAAATGCCGCCGGCGGTAATTACCTTGTCACCTTTTTTCAGGCCTTCGCGGAATGCCTGCATCTGCTTGCGGCGCTTGGATTCGGGTCGCCACATGAAGAGCCATAAAACCAGCACCATGAGGCCGATCATAATGATGAAACTGTACTGCTGCATGAAACCCGGCTGGGGCTCTACGGGCGGCACCTGAAGAAAATTAATCATACGTCGTTATGTTTTAAGTGTTTATTTCCGTTAACGGAACAAATATACGAAATATTGTCGAATACACAAATGTTTATTCCACTTCGGCCTCGATGAACAGCCTCAGGGGTTTCCGCCCGCCGGCGAATGCGATGTCCAGCGTCTTGAGCTGCCAGCCCCATTCGCCCCGCGCATCGAAGGTGAGCGACACCTGCTGCGCATCGCCCGGCGTAATGGGCTGTGCATCATATCCGAGCGTCGTGCACCCGCAGCTGCGGTCGTATCGGGTGATGGCTACGGGCTTCGATGCCCGGTTTTCGATCCAGAGCCTGAGCACGGCCACCTCCCCCGAGTGCATGCGTCCGAAACGCACGGTATCCGTGCCGCCCGTGTCGAGGATCGTGTCCGTGACGGCGATAATCCGGCCTTTCCGCCCGGTCTCGCCCGTGCGTGCCTGCCGGGTGCCGCATGCCGCGGTCGTCACGGCCAGCGCCAGCAACAACACCCCGCGCAGCATCGGGACTCAGATAAGGCCGCGGCCGGCTTTCCTGATGCGGCCTTCGGCGGTGAGCGATTCGACGATCTTGTCCAGCACGCCGTTGATGAAGGTGCTGCTGCCGGGGGTCGAGTAGTATTTCGAAATCTCGATGTACTCGTCGAGCGTCACCTTGACGGGAATCGACGGGAACGAGGTCAGTTCGGCCATGGCCGTGCCGATGATCAGGTTGTCCATGAACACGATGCGTTCCACGTCCCAGTTGGCGGTGAACTTTTCGATGTAATCCTGGTAGGCATCGTAGTTGACCAGCGATTTTTCGAAAAGCGTCTTCACGAATTCGGGGTCTTCGTCGCTCTTGAACTTCGAGGGGACTTTCAGCTCGGTGTGCGACGGTTTCAGGCCCGATAGCGAACGCAGGATCATCATCACGATGTAAGGCAGGTCGTCGCTCCAGAGGATCGACATCTCTTCCAACTCGGTTTCCAGTGCCTCGCAGCTCTGCAGCTCCTTGAAGAAATCTTCGAGCAGCTTGCGGTCGTCGGCGAACGAGCGCTCCTCGCGCAGCATGTAATCCTTGAAATAGTCGCTTTCCGAGAGCTGTGTATAGAGCGTACGGATCAGCTCCGGATGGCGGCCCCAGCCCAGCTTGCGGGCGGCGACATGGTCGTTCACGGCATCGCTGTTGGCGATGACGCGGATCACCTGGTTGTCTACGAACTTGGTATTGGGGTTGAGGTCTTCGTATGTCGGCAGTTTTTTCTGTTTGGCCAGTTCCTGCCGCTGTTCGGCGTAGCGCGTCAGTTCCACGGGGAGGGTCAGGATCTGGAAATAGAGGTCGTAGGCCTTGTCTACGGACGCCATCAGCGTTTTTTCCGATGCCATCATGTTGTCGGCGCCCGATTTGAGGTGGGCGAACAGTGCCTTGACGACCTTTATACGGAGTAATCTTCTGCTCAACATATCTGTTTAGAACGGTTTTTTCGGCCGCAAAGATAGGAAAAATTTTTCCGGAAAGAAAGAATTATTGTCTATCTTTGCAGCCGTATGGAACAAATCGAAGAAAAAGAAATCCGGCCGTACGACGTGATCGTCATCGGGGCGGGGGCAGCGGGCATGATGGCCGCAGGTACGGCGGCGCGCGACGGCAAGCGTGTGCTGCTGATCGAGAAGATGGACAAGTCGGGCCGTAAAGTCCGTATCACGGGCAAAGGGCGCTGCAACGTCACCAACGCACGGCCGGCCGAGGAGTTCGCCGCGCAGGTGCGTACCAACGCGGAGTTTCTCGGACAGGCTTTTGCCGAGTTCAATAACCGCGCCGCCATCCGTTTCTTCGAAAAGGCCGGGGTGAAGCTCGACATCGAACGCGGCGAGCGCGTCTTTCCCAAGAGCGGCAAGGCGTGGGACATCGCCAATGCGCTGTTGGAATATTGCTACGAGAACGGCGTGAAGATCATTTATAATACGCGCGTGACGGAGATCATGACCCTGGGCGACAAGGTCTTCGGCGTCCGCTATATCAACAGGCGCGGTTTCGAACGCAAGGAGGAGTGTCCGCAGGTGATCGTCGCCACGGGCGGCGTTTCCTATCCCGCCACGGGTTCCACGGGCGACGGCTACACCTTTGCGGCCGACCTGGGACATACCGTCGAGCCTGTGCGCCCTTCGCTGACGCCGCTCGTTTCGTCGCATCCGCAGATCGGTTACCTCGACGGCCTGTTGCTGAAAAACATCAGGGCCGTGCTCCATATCGACGGCGAACCCGTGCGCGAGGAGTTCGGCGAACTGGGCTTCTCCGAGCGCGGCATCGAGGGTGCCGTGGCGCTGCGCATGAGCCGCGATGCGGTCGACGCACTGATCGACGGGCGCCGCGTGAAACTGGTCGTCGACCTGAAGCCTGCGCTCACGGAGGAAATCCTGCACGAGCGTATCGCCCGCGAGATAGCCGGGATGGAACCCACGGAGTTCTTCGGCGAACTGCTGCGCAAGCTGGTGCCGAAACCCCTGGTGATGCCGCTGGCGCAGGAACTGGACATCCATTCCAAGAATTACGTCGGCAAGCTCACCGAAGAGGAGATAACCCGCCTTATAAAGACGCTCAAGGGATTCACTTTCCCCATCACGGACTATGCGCCGTTCGAATACGCCATCGTGACGGCCGGGGGCGTTTCCTGCGCCGAGGTCAACCCCTATACCATGGAATCGCTGAAGGTTCGGGGGCTCTATTTCGCGGGCGAAGTGCTCGACCTCGATGCGAATACGGGCGGTTATAACCTCCAGATCGCCTTTTCGACGGGGCGTCTTGCGGGACTGTTGAAAAAATAACGGTTATGGGGATCGGCGGCCATAAACTCGGTTTGAAATTTTACGGGCGGGTCACTGAGCTGCGTAACAGGCTCTCCCGGGCCCGTTTCTTCCGTGGGCACGGCGTGCATTCGCCTTTCGTATACGACGTCGTGCGTAATGTGTTCATGCGCGATACGTTGCTTCCCGGCGACCGGGCGTTGTTCCGCGAACTGCTCGCGGCCGGAGTGCCCGAACGCCGCGCCGTGCAGCTGCAAAATCTGGCGATCCATTGCGGTTACGCCTCTTTTGGCCTGAATCGTGCGGATGCGGAGTTCTGCATAGCGACGCGCGGACTGTCCCGGGCGGAGACGCTCGCCCTGGTCGGCGATGCGGCCGCCGCCGGGAATACGGTAGCGGTCATGTCCCCCTACGACGGGCGTGAACGCCGGGCCATGTGCCTGCAAATCGTCGCGGCGCACCGTTCGACGACGGTGGACAACCGCGGTTACCTGCTGGTTTTCAATAATAATTTGCCGAAACAACACTTCCGGATATGAAAGTATACACGAAAAAAGGCGATAAGGGGTTGACCTCCCTTGTCGGCGGCGAACGGGTCTTCAAGACCGACGAACGGGTCGAGGCTTACGGCACGGTGGACGAATTGGCAGCCTTTGCGGCCTTGCTCGGAGACAACATGCGTGCGGAAGCTGCGCTGTCGCCCTATGTCGATGACCTGAACCGCATCCTGTCACGCCTGATGACCGTCGAGGCATTGCTGGCATGCGGGAAAACGGGGTGCGGGAAGGTTGCGCCGCTGGCTCCCGAGGCCGTCACCTGGCTCGAAGGCCGTATCGACGCGATGCAGGACGCGCTCAAACCGATCGACAAATTCACGATCCCGGGCGGCAACGCCGTCGTTTCGATGTGCCACGTGTGCCGTACGGTCTGCCGGCGTGCCGAGCGTGCCGCGCTGCGTGCCGATGAAAAATACGGCACGGATGCCACGGTGCTGATGTGGCTGAACCGCCTTTCCGATTATTTTTACCTGCTCGGGCGCACGCTCACAGAGCATTACGGTGTCGAGGAGACCCTGTGGATTCCGTAAGTCGTTGTCCGGCAGCTTGTTGATGTGTGCGTGCGGATGTTTTGTAATTTTTTCTTTGTTTTTCTCGTTTTTTTTATACTTTTGCAAATCAGTGATAGCGGAATAGCGATTGTCGCCTGATGTTAATCCGCTGATATTTGGGAACTTAAAAACTTGGAACTATGTACTGGACACTTGAATTGGCATCGAAGCTGGAAGATGCTCCCTGGCCCGCTACGAAAGATGAACTGATTGACTATGCTGTGCGTTCGGGTGCGCCTCTCGAAGTGCTCGAAAATCTGCAGGAAATAGAGGACGAGGGTGAGATTTACGAATCTATCGAAGATATTTGGCCCGACTACCCGTCGAAAGACGATTTCTTCTTCAACGAAGAGGAGTACTGAAATAGATTTGGTAATGATATAAATTAGGGGCTATGCCTTTAAAGGCTTAAAAGCCAATATCCTAATTGAAATTTGTCTTGGAAAAAGGTGACCCTTTCGGTCATCTTTTTTTATTTTTGCGCCGCAAAACGGTTTTATATCGATTTTTCATCCGAAGTTTTGACCCTTATGTTTCAGATTAGGGGCTATAAATAAAAATTAACGATGGTTTGTAAATTTTGCGGGCACGAATGTAAGAAAGATGGACATCAATCGAATAGCGTCCAACGGTATGAATGTAAACATTGTCATAAAAAGCAGCAGTCTGAATATCGCTATAATGCCTATGCTGTAGACTTGAATGGGAAAATAATCACCTATACAAAGGAGGGGTTGGGAATTCGTAGTATGTCAAGGATACTGCGTATTTCGATATCGACTCTCTTAAAGCGTATTCTTAGCATTGCAAAAAGAATAGTACGTCCGATAATCCCTTTGGGGCGTATCTATGAGGTCGATGAGATTCAGAGTTTTGTGCGACAGAAGAAGAAATCTGATTTGGATTGCATACGCCTTAGACCGCGAATCTAAACAAGTCGTCAGCTATAATATCGGTCCCAGGATAAATATGACTTTAGGTGTTGTGACGGATACTTTGCGATATGCGCAGGCTAAATATATTTACACAGATCGCTTGCGTAACTATCGGTCGCTTATCGAAAAAGGAGTTCACCGTACGACATTTTATGGGACCAATCATATCGAACGTCATAATTTGACCGTTCGCACGCATCTGAAACGACTGTCTAGAAAAACAATATGCTACAGTAAGAGTGTGGCAATGTTATCGGCGATTCTGAAGATCTATTTTTGGGGATGAAATAATTCAAACTGTATTGAATAACAATTAATTTTAGCACTGACTTCATTATCTATCAATAGGGGCGTTTAGAACGGTTATATGGAGTCAGGCTTTTACATGATCCATTGAAAAAATCTAAATATATTTCCTCAAAAACACAGAGGTTGAATAAAAATCAATATTTTTGTGTGAAAATCATTATCTGAAATTAAAGACATGGAAGATATAAATCGAATCAAAGTCGTGCTTGTAGAAAAAAACGAACAGGAAAATGGCTTGCAGAACGGTTAGGCAAAGATCCGTCAACTATTTCAAAATGGTGTTCAAATACATCTCAGCCCGCATTGGACACGTTGACAAAAATAGCTGAGCTATTACAAGTGGATATAAGAGAGTTAATAAATAAAACAGTAGGAAAATAATATGGCAACAGCAAATCAAATACTAACATTGATCAAAAGTCACTTTGAGGATAACTCGGAGAGATTCAATACTGTTGCTTTGCAAATCGCAGCACATGAAGCGAAATTAGGGCATACAAATCTTGCCGCCGACATAAAGAAACTCATAGATGTAAGTAAAAAAAATAAACCCAAATTAAAGAATCTCAACCCTGATTTACAAGGCTTATTTCTTGAGGTGTGCCCATCCTTTAAATTAGCAGACTTAGTTGTTTCAGATAGTATAATGGAGCGAGTGAAGCGTGTTATTGATGAATTTATTCATAAGGATAAGTTGAATCGACACAATCTGAATAATCGCAGAAAGGTCTTACTTTCAGGGGCGCCTGGTACAGGAAAGACGATGACGGCATCAATCATTGCTAATGAACTACATCTTCCATTATATGTGATTCTTATGGATAAAATTGTCACTAAGTACATGGGGGAGACTAGTGCGAAATTGAGGCAAATATTTGATTATATTGAAGAAAATCCTGCTGTATATCTGTTTGATGAATTCGATGCTATTGGAGGACAACGAGGAAAAGACAATGATGTCGGAGAAATGAGACGAGTGTTAAATTCGTTTTTGCAATTTATTGAAAGAGATGAATCTGAAAGTCTGATTGTTGCTGCGACTAATAATCTTGAGTTGCTTGATCAAGCTTTATTTAGACGATTTGACGATGTTATACATTATCAACTTCCAAGTGATAAAGAAAAAGTTGAATTATTGAAGTGTAGATTTAATGGTAAATTATCGCCCAAAGACATTAAAATTATACTGGTTGAATTAAATTCGTTGAGCCATGCAGAAATTAATCAAGCTTGTTTGGATGCGATAAAGGAATCTGTGATAAAAAATACTCTGGTCAGCAATGAATTGATTATTAAAACTATTAAAGAAAGAAAGTCAGCCTATAAATTAGATTAATTGCTATGGCTCTATACGATCACATATTACTTCCTGAACAGGTTAAAGTAGCTTCAAGTTATTCGCCAAGAAGTGGCGGTGGAGGCGACAGATCAATACCTGACCGGAATAGGGCGGAACATGCTCGTGCACTCCGGATGCAATTTGATGCCGTTTGGGATGCTAATGCGACTATGCAACAGGAAATGGAGGCCATCTCATTACCATCGAGGCATGGTACATATGTGGAGTTCAAGGGGAGACCTGCATGTGAACTTATAACGGGTAGTCTTGAAGATCGACGTGCTGATATCCGATTGCTCAATATTAGGGATGTTGTTACTGTTGAGGGAGAAACACAAACTATTGCAACTGTTTTCATCCCACACGGGAAAGAGTCAAAACTTTTAAATAAGCTAAATGATTATGCAGATGCGACAAAAGATAGGAACGGAAAACCAAAAAACGATTCTCTAATTAGGAGTATTGAACAAGTTAATATCGCAATGCTAGATGCATTATGGACTGCAAGTGCTGACCACTTCCCTTCAGAACGGATTGACTGGTATGAAGTCTGGATTCGCACTAAAATTGATAATAATGATGCTATATATGGAGAGTTTGAAGATGTATTGAGGCAGCTTTACGTTGAATATAAGTCAGGCTCAATCCTTGAATTTCCGGAGCGATCTGTTTTTCTTGTGAGAGCCAATAGAGAATCTTTGATTAAACTTATTTATGCATCTGATTATCTCGCGGAAATAAGGAGCATTAGCCCTCTAGCAAGTTTTTTCACTGAACAGCGTGCGTATGAGCAACGAGAATGGATCGATGAACTCATAGCACGAACAGAATTTAATGATGCTTCAAATTCAGTGATTAGTATTTTAGATACAGGTGTTAATAATGGGCACCCTTTATTAACGCGTATAATATCTAATGATAATTGTGATACTGTTGTTGGCGAAGGCCCTGCAGATAGAGGAGACTCACAATGTAATGGGCATGGAACCCAAATGTGTGGTGTAGTTGCATACGGAGATTTAACTAAGAAGCTGGAAAGTGTACACAACATACAGATTGATAAACACATTGCATCCATAAAGATTTTAGGAAAACAAACGAATAATAAAGATGCGTGGGGTGATTTGACATCACAAGCAGTATCTAAAACAAAGATTGCTTTCCCTCAAAAACAAATCAGCTATTGTTTGGCTGTAACTGAAATAGAGGAGTGCGAAAATGGGAAGCCAAGTTCGTGGTCCGGTTCTATTGATACAATTGCATCAGACAATAAATCCCTTTTTTTAATTAGTGCTGGGAATATATATGATTATAACAATCGTGATAAGGAAATTATTGAGATATACCCAGATGGCAATCGATTAAGAGGAGTATTTAATCCTGCACAAGCATGGAATGGGTTGACTATTGGAGCATATACTGATTTGATTGCCCTTGAGTGTCCCGAATTAGCAGGCTTCGATCGTATTGCACCAATAGGTGGAATTAGCCCATTTTCCAGGACTTCAGGTGTGTGGGTAAAAGAATCTTTGATAAAGCCCGAGGTTATGTTTGAAGGTGGAAATCTCAAAAAAAATAATCATCCCCATGTACCTTATGATACACATGAAGCACTTTCGATTCTAACTTTAAATAATGATTATCAAAGAGGTGGCTATTTTGATACAATAAATGCAACAAGTTGTGCAACGGCAATGGCGGCAGACTTTGCTGGGCAGTTACAAGCTAGATACTCCAACTTATGGGCTGAGAGTATTCGTGGCCTAATGGTTCACTCCGCAAGATGGACCGATTCGATGATAAATCAGTTCCCTGTAAGAAATAGAAGGGATATGGCGCAACGATTAAGAAATTGTGGATATGGAGTTCCATCTGAGAAACGAGCATTTCATAGCACTGAGAATGGATTTACTTTTATAGCTCAAGAAACCATACAGCCCTATATTAAAAAAAGAAGTTCATATAATATCAATGAAATGCATTTGTATGAATTACCTTGGCCGCAGGAAGAATTACGAAGACTTGGTGAAATACCGGTAACGTTAAGAATAACCTTATCGTATTTTATTGACCCAGCACCTGGCGAAATAGGATGGAAAGATAAATATCGTTATGCTTCATATGGATTACGTTTTGATTTAAATAATACAAATGAAACAAGAAGAGAGTTTGAATTAAGAATAAATGACCTTATAAAGGCGGGCGAAAATGAAGAACGAGTTCGAAATGACTCTGCAAGATGGCTCATTGGATCAGATAACCGAGATAAAGGGTCAGTACATTCAGATGAGATTGTGTCATTGACAGCTACAGAACTTGCTGAATGCAATCTAATCGCTATTTTTCCTATTGGTGGGTGGTGGAAAACTCGAACTAACTTGAATAAATACAATAGTAGAGCGAGATATTCATTGATTGTATCCCTCGATACGCCTGCTGAAAATATTGATCTATATAACGTTGTTAAAACAAAAATTGAAAACATCATCGCTGCTCCTATTGCAGTTGAGATTCCAATTGGGTAGTTAAATACTTTAAAGGATAAAGAAACCAACAAGTAAAGACGAACGTTAGATCGTCTTTACTTGTTTCGGGGATAGTATGGTTATAATGTTGTATTTGATCTTGAAAGGCTCTTTAATTGGTCAAAATAAGGCTGTGACAACCATATGTTTTTATCCCCAATAGCCACGAACCTATGCTTCGCCCGTGTTATGGCAACATTTAGTAAGTTCGGTTTGGAGGAGGCCCATGCGGCAGCAGCTTTGGCCGATTCGTCCAATCCCAAACATAGAATCACCCCGGATGCTTGTTTGCCTTGGAATGTATGCACAGTCCCAACGTGAGTTCTCAGCCACTCCTGTAACTCGGCAAAACCTGCTTCATCATGAAGGCGCAATGCTTGTTGAAGAGGCTTAAACAGCACGGCTTTTATGAGCTTATACGGAATCTCAGGGTAGTGTTTCAAAAAGTGTGTCTGGGGAGGTGCCTTCAGATTCTTCAGATATG
>OMBX01000578.1_pt1 | contig 18954 bp, 15 predicted proteins | sample 1644931 | NCBI WGS metagenome assembly OMBX01 (sample SAMEA103958165, study PRJEB25191) | human gut metagenome | biome: human-associated habitat [ENVO:00009003]; feature: intestine environment [ENVO:2100002]; material: feces | place: Germany | collected 2013/2015
ATGCCAATGTCGCCCCATTGGTCGGTCTTTGGCGCGGGGCTCAGGGTGATGGTGCCCTGCGTTCCCTCCAGCTGCACCTGCACACCGTCGTAGGTATCGGTCAGCACCGGGGTGTTGGCGGGGGGCAGCGAGAGCTCCATATCCAGCTGCTGCCAGCCTTCTTCGCAGCTGTACTTACCCCGGAGCACCAGTTGATCCTGCTCCGGCAAAAGCAGGCACAGGTTTTCCAGCTCATTGTATTCCAGCGTGTCCATCCGCATTTGCGAAAGCTCTCCGCCGAGACGCAGGCCCTCGTAATACGCACCCTGCGCCATCTCCCGGTCAAAGGCCTGCATGGCCTGCCGCTGCACCTGCTGCTGCACTTCGTCCGGGTCCAGACCCATCCGCTGCAGCATCTCGGCCACGGTGAGCTGCCTGCCGGTGGCAAAATCGAAGCACCAGCCGCTGTAACGCCACGGGGCGGTGCCGCCGTAGCGGCTGCGCACCACCAGACTGACGCAGTCGCCGTACCAGTAGGCATCCCAGCCCACACCGATCTGCGGAACCTCGCCGTCCGGCAGTTCGGCTTCTTCGCAGGCCTCATATTCCCGGAAATCCGCCGCATAGATGGCGTTCAGTTCATCGTTGATGCAGGCGGCATCCGGGCTGTCGCATTCCAGCTGCGGCACATGGACGGAAATGCACTGCACCGCTTCCTCCCCCCACACGCCCGAAACGTTCTTTTCCAGCGTGAACTGGTCGGTGATGCGCTCCTTCTGGGCCGTCTGCACCGCTGCGGCTGCGCCGCTTTGGGAAGCTGCGCCGGAGCTTGCGGGGGCCGCGGGGGCAGCTGCGCCGCCGCAGCCGGTCAGCAGCAGCGCCGCAGCCAGAACCACAGCAGCAAAACGTTTGTGTTTCATGGCTGTCTCCTTTTCGTCATTCATCGTTGGTGGGGTCCTGTGGTGTACGCATGATATAGGCCGCCCAGTAGGTCTTGCCCTGAACATCCGCCACAGTGATGCCGATGTCGTATTTCCTCACTTCCTGAGAGTCCATGGGGCCCGGGGCATAATTGAACGTTCCCTCCAGCTCATCCATCAGGGCCTTGAGCTGGGCCTGATTGGCCGGGTAGGGCCGGTCCAGATAGTAGCGTTTCTCTTTGTAATTGTCCAGCTGGATGCCATAGCAGTTGTGGTGGATGCTCCGGATAAAGGCGGTGGAGCCGCTGCCCCATCCATAGCCGCCCTCCTTAAAGCCAGCCCACATTCCATCCACATAATCGCCGTTCATCCGGGCTTCCAGCCCTTCCTCTGCGGAGAAGGAGGGGGTGTCGTAGTCCACAAACATCTGCATCTCGGACTGAATGGAGTGCTCCAAGCCCGCATTGTACTGCAGCTTGAAGTACTGCACCTTCCGCCGGGTCAGCTCGGCATTGATGATCTCAAAGATCTTTCTGCCGTCCCGGATCACCGGAATAGGGGGTGAATCGGGAGCTTCCGGAAGCGGAGGGCCAAGGGTGGTGATCTCCTCACTGTAAAAGGGGTCGTAGGTAGAGGGGGCGACGGAGCTGCCGGAGTCCGGAACATCCGGGGCACCGGAGCCGCCGAAGCACTCGTCCTCACAGCCTGCCAACGCCAGCATTACCGCCGATGCGCCGGAGAGCTTGAGGAATGTCCGTCGGTCATATCGTTTCATGGGGGTGCTCCTTTCTATAAAGCCCCGGACACAGGGGGAGTGTGCCCGGGGCAAAAGGGGGAAGTCTGGTTATCTTATGCCTTGTTATTTCGGAACACAACAGCGGTCATGTAGGTCTTGCCCTGAACCACCGGGCAGTAGATGCTGATGAACTCTGCCTTGGCGCTATTAGAATTGTTCAGCAGTTTTGCTACAAAAGTCCGAACGGCAGTATCCTCGCAAGAATACTCATCCTCCAGAGCCACCACCTTCTCGGTAGACGGTTCGGAGATGCCGGCAGCTCCTGCCAAACTGTCCTCGCCGCCATACTTTTTCAGTTTCTCCGCAAGCCCACCGCTTTCCCCTAAAACAATCCCAAAGTCACTGGATGTCAGCTTATGCGGTGTCTCGTTGACCTCTTCAAAAACACGTCCGTAGCACCTTATGGCATCCACCGCATCCTGATTGAGGGTCAGCTGCTCATGGACAACCGCCTTTGCATCGTACTTTTCCTTCCAGACCTTGTTGATAGCTGCCAGCAGCTCGGCTTCCTTGCCGGTGGGCGCTACGGGCGTGGAGGGCCCGCCGCCGCAGCCTGCCAGCGAGAGCGCCACAACGGCTGCGCCGGTAAGGGTGAGGAATTCGCGTCTGTTCATCTTTTTCATGGGGGTGCTCCTTTCGATACAATATATTATAGATTACGGTTCGGGACTTGCGGGAAGTCCGTGCATCCCTGCCCCGCTTCAGATCGGTGCAAAGTTTACCATTACCGCCACCGTATAGGTCTTGCCCTTAATGGTGGGGCAGTAGAGCCCGATCATCCACTGCTCGGGATGCAGACTCGCCAGTCCATGCCCGGCCAGACGCCGCACAAACTCCCTGACCTCGCTCTGACTATTAGGATACAGTTGATTTAATTGCATACCATCATGGGTGCCGTTAGAAACTCCCACAGTCCCCCGATAGCTTCCGTTTCCATATTTGTTCCTGATTTCCTGTATCATTTCAGACTCACGGAGTTGGTACTCGTGGAATACATCATCAGGCAAGTTCCATTTGCGGTAATCCACTTCGTCTACTTCAGGTTCATAGGTTTCAAAGGGGCTGGCTGTAAACTTTGCGAGGTCGGCAGCCTCCTGACAGTAGACCACAGACTTGCAGATCTGAAGTTTGGGATTGGGGACTACTTCTCTGTTGACTTCATACCAGACCTCGTTGATGGCTCTGAACAGGGCCATCTCTTTGCTCTCAGAGGCCGGAGGTGCGGGAGGTGCGGAGGGCCCGCCGCCGCAGCCTGCCAGTGAGAGCGCCACAACGGCTGCGCCGGAGAGGGTGAGGAATTCGCGTCGGTTCATCTCTTTCATGGGGGTGCTCCTTTCTGTTTGTCCCCCCTGCTTTTTAGGGGGCTCTGGTTTGGGTATTCTCTGCACTTGCAGTCCGCTCCATCTCATGCTATCCTTATGAATAGAATCCGCAGTTGCCTGTTGACGCGTTTTGTGCACAGCGACAGGCTTTCTGCACCGGCGCGGGACCTCTTCTGTTTGTACTGTATCATACCCGGGAAAAAATTGCCCCCTCAGAAAAGCCGTTTTTGGGGGGCAATTCCAAAAAAATTTTTGGGGGTTTGGGACTTCCCCCTCAAAAAATCCCCCCAAAAAGCCCAAAATTGGGGGGATTTGGGGGCGTTTTCCCCCTCAAAACAGGCAGCTGCAGCCCTGCCTGTGCCGGGTTTCCCCTCTGGCTGCAATGTGCGGAAAGGAGTCATGAAAAATGGAACGAAGGACATTTTTAAAGCTTGCGGCGCTTGTCCCCGGTCTGGCTCTTGCGGGCTGCGGCGGCAGCAAGACCCTGCTTTCTCCCAAGGATCCCACCATGCTCAGCATCTGGCATGTATATGGCGAACAGGCGGACTCGCCCATGAACCGCCTGCTGACCGAGTTCAACGACACGGTGGGCAGAGAGAAGGGCATCCTGCTCAACGTGACCAACATGACCAACAGCGCCGCCATCGGCGGCCAGCTGCAGGACGCCAAGGCCGGCAAGCCCGGCGCGCTGGACCTGCCGGACCTGTTCTCGGCCCACCCCGCGGACGCCAGCGCTCTGGGCATTGAGAACCTTGTGGACTGGAACGACTGGTTCACCGCCGAGGACATGGCGGCCTATGTGCCCGGCTTTGTGCAGGACGGCATCATTGACGGGCGGCAGGTGGTGTTCCCGGTGTCCAAATCCACCCAGCTCATCTTTTTGAACGGCTCCCAGTACGCCCGGTTTGCGGCGGACACCGGGGCGCAGCTTTCCACCCTTGCCACATGGGACGGCTTTTTTGAAATGGCGGGTGCCTACCGGCAGTGGTCGCAGGGCAAGCCCTTCTGCGCACTGGATTACCCCCTGCGTCTGGTGGAGCTGAACGCGCTGGAGCAGGGCAGCGGCAAGCTGTACAAGGGCAGCTGGTACGATCTGACCAACGAGACCTTCCGCGCTTCGTGGATGGAGTTTGCCCGGGCGCTGGTGCAGGGCGATATTCTGATCTCGGACCTGTACTCCAACACGCAGGTGATGACCGGCGAGACGCTGGCGGGCCTTGGCAGCTCTGCGGCCATCCTTTATTACAATGATTTCGTCACCTACCCGGACAACACCACCGAGCCCACCGACCTGCTGCTGGCTCCCCTGCCCCACGCCGCAGGCACCGCCACGCCCCTGATGCCGCAGGCCGGTGTGGGCCTGTGCGCCTTCAAGACCACCGACCAGAAGGCCGAAGCCGCCGCCGTGTTCCTGCGCTGGCTCACCGAACAGCAGCGCAATCTGGAATTTGCCGCCGATACCGGCTACATGCCGGTGTCCAGCGCCGCCTTTGACGCCATTGCGGACTATCCCTTTGAGCAGCAGAGCTATCAGCGGCTGTACGACGTCTACAACGAAATGCGCATCCAGAACACCCCCCTGTCCGAACCGGGCATCGTGGGGTACCACGCCAAGGCCAAAACCTTGTACGACAGCCTGCGCCAGCGTCAGAAGGACTACCCCCAGCGCCTTGCGGACGGCGAAACGCTGGAATTCCTTGCCGAGGAAACATGGCAGCTGCTGTGTGACAATGCCTGAGCCTGCCGCTCAGCCGGAAAGGAGGGACTTTGATGCACTTTGTTGACCGGCACCGTGAAAAGATCCGCCAAAGCCCCATGAGCAGCCGGCTGCTGTGGGCCTGCCTGCTGCTGGTGGTGCTGCTGGTGTTGACCTTTGGTGCGGCGCTGTTCCTGTTTGCCAGCCTGCACAACACCAAAAAGGACATCAGCCGCAGTCTGCAGATCCAGTTTTCGGTGTTCCAGAACGATATGGAGCGCTATTTTGACCAGCTGGCGGTCATGGGCGTGAACCTGTCCGAGGATATGAGCGCAGAGGTGGACAAGGAGCTTGCTCTGCGGCAGATGTCCTTTGCACAGCTGAACGACTCCCCCGAGGTGCTGAACGCGCTGGAGGAGAAAATGATCGAGCCGCTGTGCCGCCGTCTGCGCCAGACCGGCTGTTCCGGCGCTTTTGTGCTGCTGGATGCCACCGTCAACACCCGCATGGAGGGAGCAGAGCATTCCCGCGCCGGGCTGTATGTGCAGAAAAGCGGGGCCGACACCCCCACCGTGCCCCTGCTGCTGTACCGGGGCAGTGCGGAGGTGGGCAAGGCCCACAGCGTGATGCCCCACCGCAAGTGGCGTATGGAGTTCCAGACCGACCAGTTCCCGGACTACGACCGCCGGATGACCCCCGGCAGCGCCCCGCTGTACCAGTCTTACACGCTGACCGAGCGGTTCGAGCTGCCCGGCACCTCGGAGGAGGTGCAGTTGTTTTTGCTGCCCCTGCGGGGGCGGGACGGCACGATGTACGGGCTGTGCGGCTTTGAGATCAGCGAGAGCTACTTCAAGCAGAACTTTGCTCAGCCCACCGGCTTTGACCGGCTGAGCTGCCTGCTGGCCCCGGCGGGGGACGGCCTTGCCGCCGATGCCGCCCTCAGCAGCGGCACCACCGGCGGCTACTACCATGCCCCCCGGAACACGCTGGTGCTGCGCAGCATGGGCGGCGGGCTGACCCAGTTGACCGGCCCCGACAGCGCCTATGCGGGCATCTCCCAGCTGTGCCGCCTGAGCGAGAGCCAGTCCTACCGACTGGCGGTGTGCATCCCCATGGCAGACTACCGGAGACTGGTCTTTTCCGGCAATCTGCAGATGCTGCTCATCGGCCTGTTCATCGCCTTTTTCGTGGTGTTCTGCTGCATGAACTTCCACCGGCGCATCCTCTCGCCTGCGTTCCGGCAGTTCGAGGAGGACCGGCGGGAATCCCGGCGGCGGATGGACGAGCTGCAGCTGGAACGCCAACAGATGCAGACTGAGCTGTCCCGGCTGGCGGACGTGTGCCGCAACGAGTCGGTGCCCGATGCCTTCCAGACCTTTGTGGCGGGCATCCCCACCCTGACCAAGACCGAACGCCGCATCTTTGACGGCTACGCCGCCGGGCTGCGCACCCGGGAGATCGTGGAGCAGCTGGACATCAAGGACAGCACCCTGCGCTTCCACAACAAGAACATCTACGAAAAACTGGGTGTAAGCTCCCTCAAGCAGCTGCAGCAGTTCGTGGCGATCCTGAACTCCGGCAGCGGCAGCGCCCCGGACGAAAGCGACCCCAAGAAGGCCCGCTGAATGGAACGTTCCCGCACCGCAGCTTTCACCGGAAACAAGCAAAAATGAAGGGGCTATTGCAAAATAGCCCCAACGAAAAAACGCAGCGCACCCCAATTCTATGGGCTGCACTGCGTCTGGCGTCTGGTTTGATTCAATTATTCTGCTATTCTGCCGCCAATTTCAAAAATTTCTTGTCCGACTGGATACTCTGGGTCACAAACTTCCCATCCCGGAACAATGCGTATGTTGTAACGGGTGCAGGTACATTCTGAGCCGTCTCTTTCTCTGTGACGTGGATGGCTTTGAACGGGATTCCATGTTCCTTTGCAGCCTCCTGCACCTTTGGCACCCAATAATAGGTGTAGGGACACTGGTCGGTATAGTAGAGGACAAAGCCGTTTTCCTCCACCTTGGGATGCTTGGCACACGCCTTAAATTTTGGCGGCTGGGCACTCTCTGCAAGGGGCAGGCACATGAGATTGATCCCGCAATCGGAGATGTCCGAAACCTTAAAGCCCTTATGGGTCAAAAACTTGGGGTCAGCGAGGAACTCCCGTTTGCGCCCCTCTGCACACAGAATGCAAACGCCGTTTTTGTCCTGCGCCTTGGCATCCCGAAGGCATTCTTCCAGCAGTTCGCTGGAATAGCCGTGCCCTTTCAGGGAGCCGGAGACCCACAGACAGTTGATATAAAGCCAGCCTGCCGCATCAATGGGCACCCATGCGTTTTCTGCCGGGATGTACTCGATAAAGCATTTGCCGCGCTCTGCACTGCGGTAAAAAACAAGCCCCTCCTCAAATCGCTGCTTGAGCCATTCCTTCTTGGCAAGGCTCTGTTTGCCGGACATTGCACAACAGATGTGTTCCTTGTCGATGTTTTCCTTGGTAACTCTGATATAGTCCATCTTGCAGTTTCTCCTGCGGCTTACCGCATCCGTCCATCACCGCCCATCAAGGCGGTCATTTCCTCAATATAGTCCAGTGGGAACGGCGGAGAGCACAGCGGCTTCATGGCAATGCTCATGAGCTTCATGGGGTTGTCGTCTGCCGCCACCCGGTTGGTGCTGAGCTTTCCGCAGCGTTTGCAGCGGTGGATGATGGCCCACTCGCCGCCCTTGCGTACCCAGACGGCCACCGGCTCCATGATGCCGCCGAAGTTGTCTCCAAAATCGCACCAAAAATGGCCTGTTTGCTGGGGAAATGGTTATAAAGTGACGGTGCCTTGATGCCGACCGCCTTTGCAATTTCGCCCACGCTGACCGCATCATACCCTTTGGTCGAAAACAGTTCCAGCGACTTTTCCAGAATGCGCTGCTTGGTATCTTCCATTTTCCTTTGCCTTTCGCTAACTAACATTTGTTAGTTTTACTATAATCAAAAAAAGTTTCCATTGTCAAGAGGTTTCAAATACAATGGAAATAAAATCGTGCCCGCAGCCTAGCGGCATCCATGATCGGTTCAACACTCTCCACCGGCTGGCATCCCCAGTTATGTTCCGGGGATCAATATTGTTGCATCATATAGTACCTCCTTGCAGCTATTTACAACTAACCCTATAAAAAGCATCCTGCGCTCCGGCAAAAAGGTCAAGGGCTTTGCAGCAGAGCGGGTGCGGGCGGCTTCTTCTGCCGAAAAATTAGCTTTCATAAACATCCCTGTTTTTTCTTGACAACATTCTGTATGCGTGTTATTTTAAATTCCGTCAATTAGCTTAACCTAACCATCTGAGAGGCTTTGCCCCGCAGGTTTTTCTTTGCGCGCAATGTTAGGAGTAGCTAACTGTATGGCAACGATTTTCTGCCACTGCGATAAAAGGAGTATTTTCATGAGAACAAAGAAATTTCTTTCCCTGCTGCTGTCGGCAGCTATGGCGTTCAGCCTGCTGACCGCTACCGCCTTTGCAGCAGCCCCTGCCGAGGAGGAAAACAGCTTTTTCGATTTTCTCCTAGGCAAAAAGTACACCTACCTCTACGCCGCCCTGACCTGGGACGAGTATTGGGCAAATGAGAAAGTCTATGCCGCCGGCAGCACCGCCGCTTCTGCGCAGCTGGACAGCCACGAGGAGCAGGACCTTGGCGCATTTGACGCAGTCTCCCGCGCAACTGTCAACCACGGTCTGCACCGCGGCAGCTTCCAGAGCACTGCTGTCATCTACGCCAAGGACGGCAGCAGCTACACCGTTTCCCACTGGTCGGACGATGGCAAGACCATCTATCTGGCCGATGGCACCACCGTGGGCTGGAACCGCGGCACCATTACCAAGGCCGACGGCTCCACCGTGCAGATGGACCACTACGAGGTGCTGGGCACCAAGTATGTGCCTGTGCGCGTAGCTACCAGCGACCTTGCAGATTTCTGCTCCAAGTACACCGTGGTGGAAAACGGCGGTCAGCTGGTGGGCGGCTACTCTGAAAAGAACCTGACCGCCTACACCCTGACGGCTGCGGTAGACAAGAACACCAACGGCCTGAAGTACGCAACCAAGAGCGGCGATGGCTACGCCTTCTCCGCCGCGCACAACGGCACCGGCTCCGGCGTGGCAGAAGCCGCCCAGAAGGCTGCCGAAGGCCTTACCGTGAATCTGCGCAGCGGCAGCGACGTGGGCAGCTTTGGCGAGTTCATCCGTGTAGACCTGAACGGCAACTACGGCGAGCTGGGCTCCCGGATGCAGTCTGTGGTGTGGACCTACTACGGCAACGACAGCACCTACACCCACGCCAAGGCCTCCTACGGCACCAAATTTGCAGCCGACAACTGGATGCACAAGTCCATGGGCATCCAGCTGGGTCTGAGCGATTCTGCCCGCTGCCAGCTGCCGGAGGGCACCGATGGCACTGGCTACTGGACCATCACCATCCGTGCACTGGGCTACGCCGATACGGTGGTCAAGTTCCAGACTACTGCCGAGAACCTTGCCAAGCACGAGCTGGCAAGCGATGCCGACCGCGCCGCCCTGCAGGCTGTGGTCGTCACGGCACAGAGCAAGGCAAAGGCCGCTTACACCGCCGACAGCTATGCCAATCTGGAGACCGAGCTGGCCGAGAGCGTGGAGCTTTTGAGCCGCGAGACCCTGTATAAGGCCGCTGCACTGGAGCAGGTGACCCACCTGACCGATGCCGTGCAGAACCTGAAAGCTGCCTGATCCGGCAAAAAACAGAACATCAAAAAGGCAAGGCTGCTTCCCATAAGCGGCCTTGCCTTTCCGTGTCAGGAGGAGTTGGAATGAACAAAAAACGATGCAACACGCTGCTGCCGCTGGTGCAGCTGCTCCCGGCGGTGGCGGCAGCGGCAGCGGTGCTTTTTGCCCTGCCCCGCACTGTGCCGGTGCTGGCTGCCGTGCCGGAAAGGTTGACGGCCGTGGTGGAGCAGCCGGTGGAAGCCGCTTCCGTTGAAGCGGAGGAAGAAGCCCTGCCCAAGCTGCCCTATGCCGACGGCGTTTACGTCGGCTCTTCCCGGGGCTACGGCGGTGCCGTCCGGGTGCAGGTGACCATGGAAAACGGCAGCATCACGGAGGTGGATGTCCTGGACGCCTCCCACGAGACAAAGCAGTTTCTGCGGCGCGCCAAGCGGCTTTTGACCACCGTAGTGGATGCCCAGAGCTGGGAGGTGGACGCCGTTTCCGAAGCCACCTACACCAGCCGGGGCATTCTGGGCGCGGTGCAGAACGCCCTGACCGGCGAAGTGGTGAAGAATCCCCTGCCGCCGCAGCCAAAGCCCGCCGCGCCGCTGGTGGTGGAGGAATTTACAACGCCCTCCACCTACCTTGACGGCATCTACACTGCCGAAGCCATAGGCTTTGAGGGCAAAATTACGGTACAGGTCACAGTGGCAGAGGATAAGATCACCGATATCACGGTTTTGAGTGCCGAGGACGAGGAGGAATATCTCTCCCGGGCAAAGCGGGTCATCCCCGCCATTCTGGAGGGGCAAAGCCCCAATGTGGATGCCGTTTCCGGTGCGACCTACTCCTCCACCGGCATCCTGAACGCGGTCAAGCTGGCGCTGGCAAAGGCAGCTGTTGCCCCGGCAGAGGAACCCACCCCGGAGCAGACAGCATCGGAAGAAGTGGTGGAAGAAGCCGCGCCGTCCGAAGCGGCAGAACCCGAGGAAACGCCGGTCACTGCGCCCACCGTGGAGGTTGTGCAACCGGAGGAAAAGCGCACCGTTCCTGCGTGGCTCAAGGAAGTGTGGCAGCAGCTTTTCCCGGCAGAAACACCGGACGGTTCTGAACCGGCATCTTCTGCGGAGGTGCTGCCGACATCCGAGACGGCACTGCCGCCGGAAGAGACCGAAACCGAACCTGAAACGGAAGGAGCAGCGGAATGAAATACAAGAATTTTCTCCTCCGGGCGGTGAACCTGCTGCTGATCCTTGGCATCCTGTGGCAATACCAGCAGGTGGCACTGGTCCGGGCGGCGGCGGTGAGCCAGCGCAAGCAGGAAATTGCCGAGGTGGAAGCCTACAACGCTTCCGTTTTGCAGGCGCAGAGCGCAGCGCAGGCGGAGCAGAGCCAGAGCGGCTACCGGGACGGCACCTACGAGGGCAGCGCCTTTGGCTTTGGCGATGCCATCCGGGTGTCGGTAACCATTCAGAACGGAAAAATGACCGATATTGCGGTGCTGGATGCCTCCGGTGAGGATAAGCCCTACTATAAACAGGCACTGCCTTTGCTGGACGAGATGCTGGCAGTGCAGTCTGCCGAGGTGGATACCGTTTCCGGCGCTACCCTTACGGCAGAAGGTCTCATCGGTGCAGTAGAGGACGCACTGGGAAAGGCGGCAGGATGATGGAAAAAACACAAGCAAAGCCTTTGACGGCGGCGCAGCAGCGTCAGCGGGACAAAAAGCGCCGCACATGGCTGCGCGCCGGGGTGCAGCTGTTCTTCTTTGTGACCATGCCGGGCGCATTCGTGGCCGGGTTTTCCGGGGTAAAACAGATCTTTCTGCACATCGGCGCAGGCGAGGTGCTTACAGCGGACAGCTTCACGCTTTCCCTGCTGGGGCTGTGCGGCTTCACCCTTTTGTTCGACCGGTTTTTCTGCGGGTACGCCTGCGCCTTTGGCAGCTTGGGCGATGCCGTCTGGGCGCTTTCTGGCCTTATCCAGAAAAAGCTGCTCCGCCGCAAAAAGCAGTTTCGGCTGCCGGAGCGGACGGTGCTTTGGGGGCAGAAGGTCAAATATCTGCTGCTGGCGGGGCTGGTGGCGCTGTATGTGACCCGGCAGGAAAAGCTGCTGACCGGCGCAAGCCCGTGGGAGGTATTTTCCCGCCTGACGGCTCTGCGTCTGCCGCCGGAGGGCTTCGGTGTGGGCATCGCGTTGCTTGTGCTCATTTTGCTGGGCATGGCGGTGCAGCCCCGGTTCTTCTGTCAGTTTCTCTGCCCCATGGGTGCGGTGTTCGCCCTGCTGCCGGTGCTGCCCTTTGCGCGGCTGCACCGGCAGAACGATGGCTGCATCCCGGGCTGCAACGCCTGCAAGCAGCAGTGCCCGGTGTGCCTGAAGCTGGAGGAAAGCAGCCTGCGCAGCGGGGAGTGCATCGCCTGTGAAGCCTGCGTGGGCACCTGCCCCAAGCAAAACATTCACCGATGGGATACGGCTCTGTGCAAGTGCCTGTGGCTGCCGGTGTTGGGGAAAGCACTGTTCTTCTTCCTGCTGGGCTGCTGGCTGGGTTTCTGCCGGTTTATCTGAACCAAAAAAGGAGGCCGCCGCACGGTATTTGTGCAGCAGCCTCCTTTTTGGCTAAGACAATTTTGAATGCCCTCCGCTATGCTCTGGGCATTTTCAGCGGAAAAGCTATTTATAATTTCGGAACGCCGGAGCGTCTGCGGACGCTCCGGCGTTCCATTTTCACGGTAAAGGCTTCTGCTCCAGCAGGTCTGTCATGCTGCGCAGGCTGATGCCAAGGGTAGAAAGGTTATGCAGCATCGCGCTGGTGGCAGGGGGCAGGATGCCCAGTGCGCCCAGCAGGATGAGCGCGGAGTTGAAGCTGAGGACAAAGCGGTAATTGCTGCCCACCCGCTTTTGCAGGGCGTTGGCAATGGCTTTTAAGGTCACCAGCTCTTCCAGACTGTCGGCGCGGATGGTCACATCGGCAATTTCCCGGGCGATGGCGGCACCGGAATGGATGGCGATACCGATATCTGCCGCCGACAAGGCAGGAGAATCATTGATGCCGTCACCGATCATCACCACCGTATGTCCTTCGGCTTTGGCGTCACGGACAAAGGCGGCTTTATCCTCCGGCAGCACCTCCGCAAAGCAGCGGTCCACCCCCACCTGCGCCGCAATGGCGCGGGCAGTGCGGTCGCTGTCGCCGGTCATCATAACGGTCTGGGCAATGCCCAGCTTCCGGAGCTTATGCAGCACCTGTGCCGCCTCCGGGCGCAGGGGATCTGCGATGCAGATGACCCCCGCCAGCACCCCGGAAGCTGCCAGATACAGGTGGGAATACTGCGGGTCCAGCGCATCGAATTTTGCCTGTTCCCCTGCCGGGATGGTGCAGCCCTCGTCCTCAAAAATGAAGTGGGCACTGCCGATGACCACCCGCGTGCCGCCCACCCGGCTGGCAATGCCGTGCGCCACGATGTACTCCACCTCGGAGTGCATCTCCTCGTGGGAGATGCCCCGCTCCCTGGCGGCGCGGACAACGGCGTTTGCCATGGAATGAGGGAAATGCTCTTCCAGACAGGCGGCAAGCTGCAATACCTCCTGCTCCTCACAGCCGGAGAAAGGCACTACCTGCACCACCTGCGGGGTGGCGCGGGTGAGAGTGCCGGTCTTATCGAACACGATGGTGTCCGCCTTTGCCAGCGCTTCCAGATACTTGCCGCCCTTTACGGTGATGTGGTATTCCCCGCACTCCCTCATAGCAGAGAGCACCGCCAGCGGCATGGAAAGCTTCAGCGCACAGGAGAAGTCCACCATCAAAATGGAGATGGCGCGGGTGACGTTGCGGGTAAAGGCGTAGGTAGCCACCGTACCGGCAAGGCACCACGGCACCAGACGGTCGGCCAGCTGCAAAGCCCGGTTCTCGGTACCGGACTTGAGCTTTTCCGATTCCTCGATCATCGCCACGATCTTATCGTAGCGGTTGGCGCCGCCCTCTGCCTTGGCCACAAGAACGCATTCGCCCTCTTCCACCACCGTGCCGGCGTAGACGGTGGCACCGGTGGTCTTGCGCACCGGCATGGACTCGCCGGTCAGGGCAGCCTGATTGACCATGGCCTCGCCCTCCAGCACCATACCGTCCAACGGGATCATGTTGCCGGAGCGCACCACTACTTCGTCCCCGGCGTGAACGCGGGTCAACGGCACCAGCACCTCGCCCTGCGGGGTGCGCACCCAGACCTTATCCACGTTCAGTGCCATGCTGCGGGCAAGGTCATCCAAGCTCTTTTTCCTTGTCCACTCTTCCAGCAAGCTGCTCACCGTCAGCAGGAACATCACCGACCCTGCGGTGCTGTAATCACCCCGCAGGAGGGAGGCGGTGATGCTGAGCGCATCCAGCACCTCTACTTCCAGCTTGCGGTGCAGCAGGCAGCGGATTCCCTTCCAGATAAAGGCGATGGAGCGCCACACCGTATATGCCGCCGCGATGGGCGCGGGCAGAAACACCTTGCGGAACGCCCGCCCCGCCACAAGACCGACCATCTTTTCCTGATATTCCTGATTGATCTTCCGGCTGTCGTGAGAGGTGACCAGCACCTCCAATTCTTCGTTGTCAAAGCGGTAGGCCGCCAGCAGGGCGGCGGCGTCCTTCCGGCTGCCCCGGTAGATCAGCACCACATCTCCGGTGCGCTCGTAGACGGTGGCTTTCTGGATGTTGTCCTGCCCGTTCAGGTAGGCTTCCAGCACGTCTGCCCGGTGCAGGGTCATGCGCACAGCGCAGACGTGCACCCGCATCCGCCCCTTCCCTTCATGTAGGATCGTACATTTCATTGCTTTTCTTACCCCTCTGTGCAAAAAGAGCCGCCCAAAGCGGCGGCTCTGCTGCGCTATATCACTGTGCGGTCTGCTCTTCGGCCTGTTCTGCAGCCGTATCCTCGATGACCTCCTGTGCAGCCTCGGCGGCGCGGCTCTCGTTGATGGCCTTTGCATCGGCAAGGATGTCACCGGCCTCCTCCTGCACCTTATTCACGGTCTGCATGGTGCAATCCTTCATCCGCAGCACCGCAGCGGTGGTTTGGGTGTAGACCTTTTTGGCATCCTTGCTGGACAGCACCTTGAAGCCGGCAGAGCCGAACACCACACCGCCCAAAAACAGTGCAAGCTTTTTTGTATCAAACATATTTACCCCTCATTTCTGTGTTTCCTATCTGAGTGCCCGCACCCATAGCGGGGCGGGCTCTTTATCTTTATATTGTAGCAGGCTTTCGGGCTTTTTCAATGGTTTTCGACGATGTTAGGACGTATTAACATTGTTAGCAGTAGTTTGATACGGAGGATCTTTTTGGTCATGCTCCCTTGCAGAGAGCAGCAGGCCGCAGCCTATATTTGTTTTGGGTATGCAGAAAACCCTGCGAATTCCAACACCGTCGGAATCCGCAGGGGCGATTTCAAGCCATTTATGCGTTCAACGCCTTGTCGAGATAGCATTTCACTTCCTTCGGCTTCAGACCGGCTTCTTTCTCCAAAGCGGTGCGGATCACCTCCAGATAGTTCGGAGACGGTGCCTTCTGCGGGCGGGTCGTGCTGCTGATCAAGGTATAGACCGGCAGATTATCCTTGCCCATCCCCAGCAGGAACTGATGCCCGTACCAGTTGGCCGAGGCGCCCTCCTGCCGCATGATGTCATACAGCTGATCCCTCGTAATGCGGTACAGCCGGAACAATACCGATTCATGACCCGCCGGGTCATAAAAAGCTACGCCGCCGTAATCCCAGCTGGGACTTTCATTGCCGAAATACAGCCTGCCGCGATAATCTGTCCAATACGATTCCTTCCACAGCGTGGTATCGTTACAGCCATAGTAGCGTTTTCCGTTTGGCGCTACGCCGCCCTGCACATAGCAGCGGAACCGTTCCTCCGACAGGTTGGAGCCGTAGCAGGCATACCAGACTTCTTCCTCATGCTTCGGCTGCCAGCAGGAACGCTCTAAACAGCCCTGCGTACCCTTATTATATAAGTACGCTTCTGCACGAAGGCTGCCCTGCTCAGACTTCATCCACACCTCCCGGCGCAGATAGAGGTTGCCCTCGTCCTCATAGCGATCCATCTCTGCCATCATCTCCGGCGAGACAAAGTACACCTCACACAGAACCGCCTCGTTTTTCTTCTGCACGATTCCGGGGTATGCGCCCAGATCCACCATGGTATGGTCGTGCAGGGTATACCGCCGGGAGGAGATCGAATCCTTCAACAGATCGTGGGCGGGCTGCCCCTGCATCAGCGTCCCGTAGACAAAGAGCGTATGGGTCTTGCCGTGATAAGCTGCCACCACCTGTTCCAACTCTGCGGTAATCGGCACAGGCCACATTCCCATCTCCACCATCGACGTGTGGTTCTGCTTTGCCCTTACAATGTCGCGTTCGAACATCTGAATGGTGTCCCGCACCAATGCCGTGAACTCTGCGCAAAGATCACCGTTTTCCTCAACGAATGCCTTAACATCGGCCTTGGCCAGCAAGATCAGATTGCGGCGCTGCCTGGAGCCTGCATCCAGTCCATGGTCACGCAGTCCGCGCCCCGTGCAGCCATGCAGCAGGTTCTTGAAAAAAGCCGTCCGTGCTTCGTCAAAGATTTCCCGCATGGTCTGCCATGCGTAGATGGCTGCTGCTGCCGCCGCATAGCTCGGATGGTACTGCAAATCCACCCGGCAATCGGATGGCATGGTTTTGTCGAGCACCAGCGGGATCAAGCCCTCTTCGGTCTGGAGATCTGCCGCTGCATTCAGAAATGCAGCCATCTCCGTCCGGGAAAGGGTGCGGTAGTTTTCCTGCTCAGCTGCACAGTACAAGGCCTTTGCGCAGTCAAATGCCTGATGCACGCCGTTTTCCTGTTCAACCGAAAAGCGGCACAGCGGTTTCTTGTAAGCATTATCAAAATTCATCATGGTGTTCTCCTTTGTTGTGGTGTGTTTCGTTCTGACACCATGATAGCACTGGATTCATCAAATACGCGGTAATAGAGAGACGTCAGTTGTATCTAACTTTCAAAATCTCATCCAGCATGACCCTCTCCCCGATTTTTTCTTTTAGGATATACTCTTTGCCCAGTTTTTGATATTGCGCTTCGTCTACGACTGCAATTTCAAAAGGCTGGTATCTGGAAACAAAATAGAATCTGCACTTCGGAAAAATTTTATCCTTGCATTGAATCGTATAAACGTGTTCCATTCCGTAACGTGCATCTTTGAGGGCAAGCATCAGATTAATGCCGTCATCATAGCGGTTCAGCATCTCCGTCTCCGTAAAGAACTCGTCGACCCAATGCTCCGCTTTCCATTCCATCTTATCCAAAAACGCACCGAATGCCACCGCCTCTTTTTCTTCTGCCGCACTCCTATTCACATATCGTGTAACACGGTCCTCCGAAATATAGGCCTCTCGTATCCGCTTCTTTGCGTAAGGTGACAACTGACTCCATATCCCATACGCCAGATCAGCAGACAATTCATTTCCGTAGCAGTGGGAGTCGTAGGCGATGCCAAGCGATTTCAGCAGATAGGCCACCTGTGTTATATTCAGCTGCATCACGATTGGATGCAGCGTGTCCGGCGTATAAGTATACCGTTTTCTGCCGTCTTTCCGTATTTTTACGTCTGTCGAAACCCGCTGTCCACCCAGCGTCCACGGTTCATCCTCCAGATCACCATTCAACCGCTTCAGATAGGTGCGCAGCGTTTTTTCTTTTACGCCAATCTTATCACAAAGGGGGGCTCTTTCACAGCCCAAGCCATCCGTGCCATGCAGTCCCTTGAGCAGTTGGATCAGTTTACCATCTTCGGATTCAAGGAACGGTCGTAACGGACGGCTGATGGAAAAGCCATACTCCTTTTCCATCACAGCAAGCCACACATTAAACACTTCCCAGAGCCGCTGCTTATGTTCAATACTGCCGGGCTGTCCCTCAAGCGTTTCATTCATAGCCCCAGATATCAATCTGCAATCTAATTCCAAATCCTCGTCCTTAGAATCAACCGCTTCTATTTGCAATTGCAATTTCTTCCGCAACAATTTTCTGCTCAGTATTCTTTTTGCGTTTTCAGCTTCTTTCTCCGGGAGCTGCTCTGCGGCATGCCGGAGCATTTCCAGCAATCGTTCCACTTTTGCATCCTGATCCATCCGATTATCCTCCTGCTCACATTTCATATCTTGATATCAATTTTGAGAGAACGTATGGGACACCGTTTTTAACCCATTATAACATTCCCTGTTCCGAAAGCCAACTTCTGTTATAGCGCTGCATCTTGACAAAGGTTCCAGAATTGGGTCTGCCATTTGCTGTACTTTGCCCTGCGGGTCAAGGCCATAAAGTCTGCGGAACCGGAGAACGCAGAGCAAATCAAGCTTTGCAAAACTACGGCAGGGCATAAAAAAGCGGACAACCGTTCTGGGGTCGTCCGCAGGGGGATGGATTGCTTTCGTTACTTGATAAACCGGAATTTATTTTACATATCTTTCATAATCAAAATGCTTCCCAAAATATATCCACAATCCCATTCTTTGAATATTTCATTATCATAATGGAAACAAGGGTGCTTAAATACAACACTCACTCCAATTCCATTATCATAAACTTTTAGATAATCCTCATCATCAGAAGATAAAACTTTGACCGAATCCGGGAATGTCTCTCCAAATACTTCCTCATCTGTGTATAAATCTTTTTGATACTGAGGTAATGCTAAAATCTTTTTGCTCCTTGAGAATTTCATGAGCCAACCGGACGTGATACCGACTTTTCTGTCAACGCCGCTGCACAAACAGGGGCAGGAACTTCGTTCGGAGCAAACGGTGGCCTCCCACAACCTCTACTTATTTTTGCGCCTTAACAATTCAAAAACATTTGTAGAGCTGGTCAGGATGCCCATCTGGATGGCGTTCAGCATATTGGTGATGCCGACTTCCGTTTCTTTCAACTGCGTTTCATAGATGGGCAAATCCGTGCTTTCCTGATTTTGCAATTCCATGACTTTGGCAATGATGGCATTCATGGAAGCGTCATCTTCCACCAGCTTCATGGTTTCGTTGACCACCAGATCTTCCAGCCACTGTTTCCGCACGGCCTTTTTATCGCAGGTCTTTTTCTTCTTGGCGGCAGCACACTTATAATAGGTGTACATCTTCCCGGTGTGGCTGACACCGCTTTCGCCAAACATCAGCGCTCCGCACTTACCGCAGTACAGCTTGGTGGTAAGCAGATAGCTTTCCTCTGCCTTATGACGGGCAGGGGCCTTTTTATTTTTCGCCAGCTTTTCCTGCACCTTGTTGAACAAGTCCTCTGACACGAGAGCCGGGATCGCATTGGGCTGTACCACATCCCGCAAGCGAAGTTCGCCGATGTACCGGCGGTTACTCAGCATCCGCTGAATCGTATTGTAGGACATCTCCCCGCCCATTGAATTTTTGATGTTGTGTGCCTTTAACCAATCCCGCAGGTCAGTCATGGTCGCACCGTCCGCATACTTCTGGAACGTCT
>OMBX01000583.1_pt1 | contig 18880 bp, 17 predicted proteins | sample 1644931 | NCBI WGS metagenome assembly OMBX01 (sample SAMEA103958165, study PRJEB25191) | human gut metagenome | biome: human-associated habitat [ENVO:00009003]; feature: intestine environment [ENVO:2100002]; material: feces | place: Germany | collected 2013/2015
CGCCATCGAACACAACATGACGAGAAAACAACGTAAAGCGGATGATTTCCACTAGATTCCTCTTTGCAGCGAAACTATCGCTTCAACACGATCCTTATTGTCCAAACTCAATTCAAGGTCATGGTCGATGATAGGCAGCTTGAACCGGACGGACTTCAGCCACTGTCCGTTGGGCTGGCGTTCCGGGTAGATCTGCACCTCATCGATCAAAATTTCCACCAGTCTGCGGCGTTCCGCCTCGGTCATGGTGGCATAGAGCTTGTCGAAGCAAATCAGGATCTTATAGATGTTGTCGCCTGTGATTTTGTCGGCTTCAATGGTCTGCTTCTTTGCCCGGGCATCCATCAGTCCATTTTCCACCTCTTCGATTTTATCGTACATCTTATAAAGGCGGTCGTCAAGGTCGGATTTTCGGGTGATAAAGTGCCGGTCGTCCGGGTCAAGACTGTCGATCTCCTCCATAAGCCGGGATTTTGTGGAGTAGTGCTGCCGCAGCTGCTTCTCATAGGCGGCGATCTCCTGCTCAATGGCAGTGGTATCTACCTTCATGTGTAGACCTTGGTCTTTTCTGCTGCCATTTCCAGCACCTCCCATTCGTACCGTCTTGTTCGGAATAGACTTTGCAAGCAAAGTCGTGTGCCAAAGGGCGCTGCTCTCGCCTGTCGGCTCGGTCAAGCGCTTCAAAATGCAACGCATTTTGAGGTCGCCACTGGCGACCCGCGCCCCTTTGGATTCTCCGTTCACATTGTCCTACGGACGATGTGATTTTATTGTTGTAGCGATTCGCTTCATCCCGGTTTCGTCCCGGTTTGCAGAATGCCCTTGCAATCCGAAAGGAGCCGTGCTATAATGCCGCTGTAATTGAATCAGAAATCTTCAGGGCAGGGTGCGATTCCCTACCGGTGGTACAGCCCACGAGCCGTAAGGCATGATTCGGTGAAACTCCGAAGCCGACAGTACAGTCTGGATGAAAGAAGATACCAAGCGCAGAGCCCGCACGGTTCTGCGCTTGTGGAGGCTGCTCTGGGATGCGTTTGCATTCTGGAGCTTTCTTTTTTGCACAAGGGTCCCTTGTGTCTTTTCGGCTTGCCCTGAACGTTTTTGTTCAGGGCTTTTTCTTTTGGAGGCGACACGATGAACGACAAAGAGTATATGCGTCTGGCTTTGCAGCTTGCAAAAAAGGGTTGCGGATGGACGTCTCCCAACCCGATGGTGGGTGCCGTGGTCGTAAAAGAGGGCAGGATCATCGGACAGGGCTGGCACCAGAGATACGGCCAGGCTCATGCGGAGCGCAATGCGCTGGCATCCTGCACCGAAGATCCGCAGGGAGCGACCCTGTATGTGACATTGGAGCCGTGCTGCCATTACGGAAAGCAGCCGCCCTGCGTGGATGCGATTCTGGACGCGGGCATTCACCGGGTGGTCGTGGGTTCTGCTGACCCGAATCCGCTGGTGGCTGGAAAAGGAATTGCAATCCTGCGCGCACACGGCATAGATGTGACCGAAAATGTTCTGCAAGAGGAATGCGATGCGCTGAACAAGGTGTTCTTCCACTATATCACCACAAAACGCCCTTTCGTTTCCATGAAATACGCCATGACGATGGACGGAAAAATCGCCACATACACAGGCGCTTCCAAATGGATCACCGGGGAAATTGCCCGGAATCATGTTCAACGGCAGCGACACCGATTCCGCGGCATTATGGTGGGAGTCGGAACCATTCTGGCAGATGACCCGCTGCTGACCTGCCGGATAGAGGGTGGCCGTGATCCCGTCCGGATCATCTGTGATACACATTTGCGGACACCGCTGCAATCACAGGTGGTCATGACCGCCAAACAGGTTCCGACCATTCTTGCGACCTGCTGCGGCGACCCGGAGAAGCAGGCGGCATATCAACAGGCCGGGTGCCGGGTCCTTTGTCTGGAAGCGCATTGCGGTCATGTGAATCTTCTGCAACTGATGGAACAGCTGGGGCAGGAGCAGATCGACAGCATTCTGCTGGAAGGCGGCGGAACCTTGAACTGGTCTGCACTGGAAAGCGGCATCGTGCAGCAGGTACAGGCTTACATTGCCCCGAAACTGTTCGGAGGAAGGGATGCCAAAGCACCCATTGAGGGTGCAGGTGTCCCGCTTCCGGATGCTGCATTCTGCCTGAAGAACAGCCGATTGGAACAGCTTGGCAAAGATTTCCTGATCGAAAGTGAGGTGGAGTACCCGTGTTTACCGGAATCGTGGAAGAAGTCGGAACAATAAAATCCATCAATCGGGGACAGCATTCTGCCGTACTGACTGTTCGTGCAAAAACGGTTCTGGAAGAAACCAGAATTGGTGACAGCATCGCCGTCAACGGCATCTGTCTGACCGTCAGGCAGCTCTTTCCGGATAGCTTTGCTGCGGATGTCATGCACGAGACCTTGAACCGCTCTGCACTTGCACAGCTCACCGTTGGAAGTGCTGTCAATCTGGAACGTGCCATGCCGGCCAACGGACGTTTTGGCGGACACATCGTAGCAGGCCATGTGGATGGCGTCGGACGCATTGCTAATATCCGAAAAGACGATACGGCTATCTGGTACACCATTCATGCAGATTCTGCGATCCTTCGCTATGTCGTTGAAAAAGGCTCTATCACAATAGACGGTATCAGCCTGACCGTGGCTGCGGTGGAACCTACGGGCTTTTCCGTGTCCACGATACCGCACACCGTCCGTCAGACGAACCTGAACCAACGGCACAAAGGGGATTTTGTCAATTTGGAAACCGATGTTGTTGGAAAATATATCGAGAGGCTGCTTCCATCAGAAACACCGAAGCAAAACACGCTCACAAAAGAAATGCTGCTGCGCTGCGGCTTTTAAGGAGAGTTTACGATGAACTTCAATACCATTCCCGAAGCTTTGCAAGACCTGAAGCAAGGAAAAATCATTCTGGTAACGGATGACCCCGACCGTGAAAACGAGGGGGACTTCATCTGTGCTGCCGAATTTGCCACCACCGAAAACGTCAACTTTATGGCGACCCACGGCAAAGGTCTGATCTGTATGCCGATGTCCGAGGCTTTCGTCCAGAAGCTGCAATTTCCGCAGATGGTGCAGCATAACACCGACAACCATGAAACGGCATTTACGGTGTCCATCGACCACGTTTCTACTTCTACGGGCATTTCTGCCGCAGAGCGTTCCATTACGGCGATGGCTTGTGTGGACGATCACGCAAAAGCAGAAGATTTCCGCAGACCGGGCCATATGTTCCCCCTTCTGGCAAAAAAGAACGGTGTGTTGGAGCGCAACGGTCACACGGAAGCAACCGTTGACCTGTGCCGTCTGGCAGGGCTGAAAGAATGCGGCCTGTGCTGCGAGATCATGCGGGAGGATGGCACGATGATGCGCACCGCTGAACTGGCAAAGCTGGCAGAGCGTTTCCAGATCAAATTCATCACCATCCGTGATTTACAGGAGTACCGCAAGTGTCACGATAAACTGGTCGATCAGGTGACAGCAGTGAACCTGCCCACCAAGTATGGCACCTTCAGAGCTTATGGTTTTGTGAGCCGCCTGAACGGAGAGCATCACATTGCACTGGTAAAAGGTAACATTGGCGATGGAAAGGATATTCTGTGCCGCGTCCACTCGGAATGCCTGACAGGAGATACATTTGGCTCTTTGCGTTGCGACTGCGGCCAACAGCTGGCCGCTGCCATGACGCAGATCGAAAAAGAAGACCGGGGTATCCTGCTCTATATGCGGCAGGAAGGCCGGGGCATCGGTCTGATCAACAAGCTGCGTGCCTATGAACTTCAGGAGCAGGGCATGGATACGCTGGAAGCCAATCTTGCCTTGGGGTTCCATGGAGATGAACGGGAGTATTATCTCGGCGCGCAGATCCTCCGGGAACTTGGCGTAAAAAGCCTGCGCCTGCTTACCAATAACCCGGACAAAGTATATCAGCTCTCCGAGTTTGGACTGGAGATCTCCGAGCGCGTACCCATTCAGATGACGGCGACCCCGTATGACCTGTTCTACCTGAAAACGAAGCAGGCACGGATGGGACATCTTCTGGAATATTAACAACGAAAGAGGTATTTAAAAATGAAAACATTTGAAGGTAAGCTGGTTTCTCAGAACATCAAGGTCGGTATCGTAGCTGCCCGCTTCAACGAATTTATCACGTCCAAACTTCTGAGCGGAGCAATGGATGGTCTGCTCCGGCACGATGTGCAGGACGCTGATATTCATGTTGCATGGGTTCCAGGTGCTTTTGAGATCCCACTGGTTGCCTCTAAAATGGCAAAAAGCGGAAAGTATGATGCTGTGATCTGCCTTGGTGCCGTGATTCGCGGTTCTACCAGCCATTACGACTATGTGTGCAATGAGGTTTCCAAAGGCATTGCCACGGTCTCGCTGGAAAGCGGGGTTCCCGTCCTTTTTGGTGTTCTGACCACCGAAAACATCGAACAGGCCATCGAGCGGGCAGGCACCAAAGCAGGTAATAAAGGCTATGACTGTGCAGTCAGTGCCATCGAGATGGTAAACCTGCTCCGGGAAATGGATACCGTCGCAGAGTAAAATACACGCAGGAGTTTGCCATGATCGTTATAAAGACCCGACAGCCTGACCCGGAATTGGAGCAGAAGATCCGGATGCTTCTGGAACGAGAGCACATCGAGGCAGAGCAAATATCCATTGATTCATGGGAGAAGTTGGTTCTTCCGGGGCTTACACTGGATGGAATGACCCACGAAGTGTCGTGCAACGGCAGAAAAGTCTCCCTTACACGACTGGAGTTCGATTTGCTGCTGATGCTTGCCTCCCACGAAGGACAAATCTTCTCAAAAGAAGAGCTTTTCCGTGCTGTGTGGGGACAAAACTGTGACGACACCTTAAAGGTCGTGGCAAATACCGTTTCCAATCTGCGAAAGAAGCTGGCCGGCTGCGGCAGCTTTATCCGCACTACCCACGGCGGCTATGCTTTTGTAAGCCAAAAGGAGAACGACCCGGCATGACCAGGATCTTATTTATTTGTCTCGGAAATATCTGCCGAAGCCCGATGGCGGAGTATGTGATGAAAGACCTTACGTCCAAGGCAGGACTATCCGAGCAATTTGAAATCGCATCAGCCGCCACCAGTGCATGGGAAATCGGAAATCCGGTCTATCCTCCTGCACGGCAGAAGCTGGCAGAACATGGCATCGACTGCAACGGCAAGACCGCTCGGCAGATGACCCGGCTGGATTATGCACGGTGTGATCATCTGATTGGCATGGACGAAAGTAATCTGTGCGACATCCTGCGGCTTGTCGGCGGAGACCCACAGCATAAAGTCTCGCTGCTGATGGCGCATACGGATCATCCCCGTGAAGTGGCAGACCCATGGTTCACGGGAGATTTTGAAGCCACATGGCAGGATATACTGGAAGGATGCACGGCATTGCTTGAGGAACTGCGGTCATAACAGATTATCATAAAAACGGACGGATGTCTGCCAGTTGACAGACATCCGTCTATTTTTTTATTTCAAATCATCTTAAAATACTTCAGTGCCTCCCGGATGGCTTTTTCCTTCTCCGGCGGGCACTTGAGCTGCTTGGGGTTCTCAGCCTTAGACTTGTTGTAGTTCTGCCGCTCCTTGATGCCGCACTTGCGCTTGACCTGTGCAATATAGAGGTTGCTCACGTTCAGACCGGTGTGCTCCTTGACGTACTCCCGGATCTCTTCATAGGTAGCCTTGGTCTCCGCAGCAGTCACGTCCAACTCATCCATCTTCAGGTCCACCGTGATCTTCTGGTAGACATCTAGTTTGGACAATGCACATACCGTCTCCACATGCTCACTGTGAGGGAACATATCCACCGGCGTGCTGCTCTCCACTTTGTATCCCTTCCGGGTCAGCAGCTCCAGATCCCGGGCCAGCGTGACCGGGTTGCAGCTCACGTAGACCACACGTTTCGGGGCCATGCGGGCCACGCTATCGATAAACTGCGGCGTAGAGCCCTCCCGCGGCGGGTCCATAAAGATCACGTCTGTGCGTTCACCAGCCGCAGCGGCTTCGCCGATCCACCGGGTGGCATCTGCGGCAAAGAAGCGGGCGTTCTTCACGCCATTGTGCTTTGCATTGCCTATGGCATCGTGCACCGCTTCGCGGTTCACCTCCACGCCCACTACCTGCTTTGCATGGTCGGCGGCGGTCAGGCCGATGGTTCCGATGCCGCAGTAGGCATCCAGCACCACTTCTTTGCCGGTGAGATGCGCCGCGTCCACCGCAAGGCCGTACAGCACTTCGGTCTGGGTATGATTGATCTGATAAAAGCTGCGTGGGCTGATGGCATAGGTCTTGCCGCAGAGGGTATCCAGAATGAATCCCTTGCCGTACAGCACCTTTTCCATATCGCCCAGCACCACGCTGGTTTTGCGGTCGTTCACGTTCTGGACGATGGTGGTGATGGCCACGCCCTGCTTTCCGGCTTCGGTCAGCAGGGCTTTGACAAAGTTCTTGGCCCCCGGCAGCACCGGCTGAGCTGTCACCAGCACCACCATCACCTGCCCGGTCATAACGCCCCGCCGCAGCAGGCAGTGACGCAGAAGGCCGGTGCCCTTATCCTCATTGAAAGGCTGGTAATGGCAGGTGCCCGCTGCCGCACGCACGGCCAGCATGGTCTTATCCAGCACTTCGTCCTGCAAAAGGCAGCTTTCCACCGGCAGCACCTTGTGGCTGTTTGCCGCGTAGATGCCGGAGGTAAGTTTTCCACCCCAGCCGGTGGTAAAGGTGGAGATCACCTTGTTCCGATAGTGGTACGGCGTTTCCATGCCCCGGATGTGCTCCACCGGGCCGTACTTTCCCAGCAGCTTTTTCACGGTTTCTTCTTTCTGTTTCAGCTGTGCGGCGTAGTCCATGCCCAGCATCGGGCAGCCGCCGCAGTTTTTGGCACGCAGTTTGCAATCCATCTTCCGCTCTCCTTTTTACCCATAAGGGTCATACAGATCATATTCTTCCGCTTCCAGGTGCTTTTCCTCCAGCACCTTCATGGCCTGTTCCAGCTCGCTCTGGCCGCAGCCGCTCTCGCTGACCAGCGCGCGCACCGCCGCGGCAAGGTCGCCGCCAAAGAGGGTGTCCAGCCGTTCGCGCATGCTCCACACATTATAGGCGCGCCGGGTGATGGCCGGAGTGTAGGTATTGCGGTTGCCGTCCTTGCCGCTTTTCACCCAGCCCTTTTTCTCCAGCCGGTAAAGAAAGTTGAGCACGGTCGCCGGTGCCCAGCCCTTTGCGCGCAGCTTTGCGTCAATGTCCCGCCGGGTGACGGGCGCACGGCAGGCCCACACGGCAAGCATGACCTGCTCCTCTGCCGCCGAAAGCGGCTTTACACTGTCCGGGATGCCGTACATCCTGCTGTTCTCCCTCCTTTTGGCATCTTTTTTACTTTTACGTTTGTCTTTGTTTTATTATTATACCAATTTCTGCGCCAAAGCGCAAGAGCCGGAAACGCCGATGAAATCAGGCTTTTTCAGCTCTATTTTACATTTGTCTTTGTTTTTGTTTTTCTATCAAGGACATTTGTGTGCTTTGTGCCCGCACAGGGGCTTTTGCGCCGTATCTTTGTGCAAAGATGCTCTTGTTTTCATCCCTGCAAAACCGGTATACTACGGCTACAGCAATCAACAGAACGCACCGCAGAAAACCGCGGTGCTGTGCGATACAGGAAAGGGAGAGTTCATTATGGCACGAGTTTACAACTTCAGCGCAGGCCCCAGCATGCTGCCCGAGAAGGTGCTCAAGCAGGCACAGGCAGAGCTGCTCGAGTATGGCGACAGCGGTCAGAGCGTGATGGAGATGAGCCACCGCAGCAAGTGGTTCGATGCCATCATCAAGGACACCGAGGCCACCCTGCGCCGGGTAATGGACATTCCCGACAACTACAAGGTCGGTTTCTTTCAGGGCGGTGCCACCCAGCAATTTGCCATGGTCCCGCTGAATTTCATGACCACCGGCAAAGCAGATTACCTTGTCACCGGCAACTTCTCGAACCTTGCCGCCAAGGAAGCCGCCAAGTTCGGCGAGGTGAACATCGTTGCTTCCAGCAAGGACAAGAACTTCACCTACATCCCGGACGTGAACGCCATCAACTATGATAAGGATGCCAGCTATATCCACATCTGCCAGAACAACACCATCTTCGGCACCCAGTTCGTGGAGGTGCCGCAGGTGGAGGGTGTGCCTCTGGTAGCCGACATGAGCTCCATGATCCTCTCCAAGCCCGTGGATGTGACCAAGTACGGCTGCATCTACTTCGGCGTGCAGAAGAATGTAGCTCCCGCCGGCATGGCAATTGCCATCGTCCGCGACGACCTGCTGGGCCATGCCGCCGACAACGTGCCCACCATGATGAACTACACCACTCTGCTGAACAAGGACAGCATGTACAACACGCCCCCCTGCTGGTGCATTTATATGACCGGTCTGGTGCTCAAGTATCTGGAAAACGACATCGGCGGTCTTGCCAACATGCAGAAGATCAACGAAGCCAAGGCCAAAGTGCTGTACGACTATCTGGACGGTCAGGGCTTCTTCACGAATCCTGTGGAGCACCGCTACCGCAGCACCATGAATGTCACCTTCACCAGCCCCAATGCAGATCTGGACAAGAAGTTCTGCGCCGAAGCTGCAGAAGCAGGCTTCGTGAACCTGAAGGGCCACCGTCTGGTAGGCGGTATGCGCGCTTCCATTTACAACGCAATGCCCGCCGAGGGCGTGGACAAGCTGGTGGACTTCATGGAGAAGTTCCGCAAGGAGAACGCATAAAACCCTCTCAGCCTCACTTCGTTCGGCAGCTCCCCCGAGGGGGGAGCTTTTTATCAGAGGGACAACTTGATCGAACCCGCTTTCTAAGCTCGCCCTTCGGGAGAGCTGGCACGGCGCAAGCCGTGACTGAGAGGGTTCCTGTATAATAGAAGGGAAATCTGGACTATGTACACCATCAAAACTTTGAACGCCATCAGCCCGGTGGGTCTGGCAAAGCTGAACAACAAGCAGTTTGACGTGGCTGTGGACACCGATACCCCGGACGGCATCCTCGTCCGCAGCGCCGACATGCTGAATACCACCTTCAACGACAATCTTCTGGCCATCGCCCGCGCCGGTGCCGGCGTGAACAACATCCCGCTGGACCGCTGCAGTGAGCAGGGCATCGTGGTGTTCAACACCCCCGGTGCCAACGCCAACGCTGTGGCCGAGCTGGTGATCGGCATGCTGATCGCCGGAAGCCGCAATGTGGCTGTTGCTGCCCAGTGGTGTCAGGGCCTGACCGGCGACCCCGCCATGGCAAAGACCGTGGAAAAGGGCAAGAAGCAGTTCGTGGGCAACGAGATCAAGGGCAAGACGCTGGGTGTCATCGGTCTGGGTGCCATCGGCTCCCGCGTGGCCAACTGCGCCATTGAGCTGGGCATGGAGGTCTACGGCTACGACCCCTACATCTCCATTGATGCCGCCTGGAACCTGAGCAGTCAGGTACACCACTGCGTGAACCTGAACGACATGCTGCCCCTGTGCGACTACATCACCATCCATGTGCCCTACCTGCCCACCACCAAGGACACCATCAACGCCCAGACCCTTGCCCTGTGCAAGGACGGCGTGAAGATCCTGAACTATGCCCGCGGCGAACTGGTCAACACCGAAGCCCTGCTGGAAGCCATGGAGACCGGCAAGGTGTCCGGCTATATGACCGACTTCCCGTCTGAGGCCATTCTGGGCAAGCCCGGCATCGTGTGCACCCCGCATCTGGGCGCTTCCACCCCGGAAGCCGAGGACAACTGCGCCGTGATGGCTGCAAAGGAGCTGAGCGACTACCTGAAGAACGGCAACATCATCCACTCGGTGAACATGCCGGAGGTCAACCAGCCCCGCGCCGGCGGCAAGCGCATCTGCATCATCCACAAAAACGAGCCGGGCATGATCAGCCAGATCACCGCCCTGACCACCGAAGCCGGCCTGAACATCGAGAACATGGTGAACAAAAGCAAAAAGAACATGGCCTACACCATGCTGGATGCTACCGGTGCTGTGGACAAGACGCTGGCCGAAAAGCTGGCTGCCATCCCCGCCGTGATCCGGGTGCGTATCCTGTAAAGCAAAACGGTTTAAAATGCCCGCCGCGTCGCTCTTGGCATCTTCAGCGGAAAACGATTTTTATTTTAGCAGCCCGGAAAAGTCTGCGGATTTTTCCGGGTTGCTTTTTCACAGAGAAGGGCCGTGGCGGCAACCTGCATTTCCAAATCAGGATTTTTTACAAACTGGAAATTCTTTCTCGTCCCATCTGCCGGTTAGTTTCCATTTACAAACTGTAGTTTGTCTTAAAAAACGCGTTAGAGATAGCTTTTTCTAACTACACATCGTAAAAAGTTTACATGTATTAACATTCAAGAAAAAGCTTGAAAATGGTAAATTCTGTGCTACAATAGGCTCGACAGAAGGGAAATGTCCACCCTGTTCTCCGGCTTTTGGGCCGGTATATTCATCTTACAGGTCCTGCGGTGCAGGGCCTCTGACAGGAAATAGAAAAGGTAGGGAAGTTACTATGGATATCAAGAAGATTGCACTGTTCGCCGCCGGTACTCTGTTCGGCTCTGCCGGTTTCAAGCTGCTGTCCAGCAAGGACGCCAAGAAGGTCTACACCCAGACCACTGCTGCCGTGCTGCGCATGAAGGACTCCACCATGGAGACCGTCAGCAAAGTTCAGGAGCAGGCCGGTGACATTCTGGCCGATGCAAAGGCCATCAACGAGGCTCGTGCTGTTGAAGCCGAGGCTGCTGTGATCGAGGATGCCGCCGAGGAGACCACCGAAGAGACCGCTGAGTAATTTTCGGTTCGTAAAGCACTGAAAGCCCCAACGTGGCTTTCGAGCCGCCTTCGGGCGGCTCTTTTTTGTGAGAGTGGGGCCGCAGGCGTGCAGGGTATAGCAGCCTGACGCTGCGGCAAAAAGATAGAGAAGGATATTTGATATATGAAATGTACCATTCTGCATGAAGGCAAAGGCCGGATGCGTGTGCATGTGGAAAAAGTCCGCATGACTTTGCACCGTGCCGATGTGCTGGAAGCTTATCTGAACCACCATGATGCCATCGTCCATGCCGCCGTTTACGAGCGCACCGGCGATGTGGTCATTACCTATACCGGCAGACGTTCCGCTGCCATCGCTGTACTGGCGGGCTACAAGTTCGATGTGGCCGAGTATGACGCTCTGGTCACCTCCGCCGACAGCCGCAGGCTGAACCGGGAATATCAGGATAAAATGTTCAATCTGGTGGCAGGCCGCTGCCTGCGCAAGCTGTTCCTGCCCGCACCCCTTGACGCTGCCTACACCGCCTTCCGCTCCATCCGCTTTCTCTGGAAGGGTGTGCGCTGCGTGCTGAGCCGCAGGCTGGAAGTGGAGGTGCTGGACGCTTTGTCCATCGGCGTCTCGCTGCTGCGCGGCGACTTTGGCACCGCCGGTTCTGTCATGTTCCTGCTGAATCTGGGCTCTCTGCTGGAAGAGTGGACCCGCAAGAAGAGTCTGGACGATCTGGCCCGCAGCATGGCCCTGAACGTGGACAAGGTGTGGGTGCGCAGCCAAGGCACCGAAGTGCTGGTGCCTCTGACCAAAGTACGCTCCGGCGATGAGGTGGTCGTGCGCAGCGGCAACATGATCCCGCTGGACGGCACCGTGCTGGAAGGCGAAGCCATGGTGAATCAGGCTGCCCTGACCGGCGAAGCTATGCCGGTGCGCAAGGCAGAGGGGTCCACCCTCTATGCCGGCACCGTTGTGGAGGAGGGCGAGTGCGTCTTTATCGCCAAGGCCGAGGGCGGTTCCAACCGCTACGACAAGATCGTGGCCATGATCGAGGAATCCGAAAAGCTCAAGTCCAGCACCGAGAACCGTGCGCTGGTGCTGGCCGACAAGCTGGTGCCATGGTGTCTGGGCGCAACGGTGGTCACCTATCTGCTCACCCGCAACGCCACCCGCGCCATCTCCTGCCTGATGGTGGACTTCTCCTGCGCGCTCAAGCTCTCCATGCCGCTGGCCGTCCTCTCCGCCATGCGCGAGTGCGGCAGCTATCACATCACCGTCAAGGGCGGCAAGTATCTGGAAGCGCTGTCTCAGGCCGACACTATCGTGTTCGACAAGACCGGCACCCTCACCCGTGCCACCCCGCAGGTAGTGGAGGTCGTGCCCTTCTCCGGCTGCAACGAGCGCGAAGTTCTGCAGCTGGCCGCATGTCTGGAAGAGCACTTCCCCCATTCCATGGCCAACGCCGTGGTGCGTGCCGCCAAAGAGCGCGGCATTTCCCATGAGGAGATGCACTCCGAGGTGGAGTACATCGTGGCCCACGGCATTGCAAGCCGCGTAGGTGGCGAACGGGTGGTCATCGGCAGCTACCACTTCGTCTTTGAGGATGAAAAGTGCACCATCCCCACAGCCGAGCAGCAGAAGTTCGATGCCCTCAAGCCCGCGTATTCGCACCTGTACATGGCAGCCAGCGGGCAGCTGGTGGGCGTCATCTGCATCTCCGACCCGCTGCGCCCGGAAGCCGCCGCTGTGCTGAACGGCCTGCGTGCGCTGGGCATCCGGAACACCGTCATGATGACCGGCGACAGCGAGCGCACCGCTGCCGCCATTGCAAAGCAGGTGGGCGTGGACCGCTTCTTTGCCGAGGTGCTGCCCGAGGACAAGGCAAACTTCGTCCAGCAGGCCAAGGCCGAGGGCCACACCGTGGTGATGATCGGTGACGGCATCAACGACTCCCCCGCCCTGTCCGCTGCCGACATTGGCATTGCCATCAACTCCGGCGCTGCCATCGCCCGCGAGATCGCAGACGTGACCATCAAAGCCGACAGTCTGGAGGAGCTGGTGGCCCTCAAGGCCATCGCCAACTCTCTGCAAAAGCGCGTGCACGCAAACTACCGCTTCGTGCTCACCTTCAACTCGGCCCTCATCGCGCTGGGTGCTCTGGGCATCCTGCAGCCGGCCTCCTCTGCCATGCTGCATAATCTCTCCACCATCGGCATCAGCCTGAAGAGCATGACCAATCTCCTGCCGGAGAACAAGGCTTCACAGCTGAAAGCATAATTACCGCAAAAAATAACGCCGTGTCTGAACATTCGACACGGCGTTATTTTTTATCTGTTATTCCAGCCCGATCTGCTGTGCGTACTCTTCCAGCAGCTCCCGCTCCAGGAACGGGGTCTTGACACCCTCGCGGTCACGGTAGGTCTCGTGGCCCTTGCCAATGACGGCGATCAGGTCGCCCTCCTGCGCGTGATCCACTGCGTAGTGCAGTGCATCCAGACGGTCGGGGATCTCCACGAACTTTGCGTCCGGGTTGCCCTTGTTCATGCCCACGCGGATATCAGCAAGGATGTCCTCCACCTTTTCAAAGCGGTTGTTGTCCTCGGTGAGGATGGAGAAATCGGCCATCTTGGCGCAGATCTCGCCCATGCCGTAGCGGCGCAGCTTGGAGCGGTTGCCGCCGCAGCCGAACACCACCACCAGACGGTGGGGCTTGTAGGCGCGCAGGGTGGTAAGCAGGCTCTCGGTGGATACCTCGTTGTGGGCGTAGTCCAGCAGGATGGTGAACTTTTTGCTGATGGGCACCAGCTCCACACGGCCCTTCACCACGCACTTGCCCAGACCGTCGTGGATGGCGGCATCCGGCAGACCCAGCACCTTGCCCACGGCCAGCGCAGCCAGCGCGTTGTACACGCTGAACTCGCCGGGCATATTCACCTTGACGTCCATCTCGTCCTTGCCGGTAACGTGGAAGGCAACGCCCAGAAAATCGTGGGTGCGCAGCAGCTCGTAGCCGGTCTCGCGGTAGTCGGCGGCTTCGCTGCGGCCGTAGGTCACCAGCTTGCAGGTATGGCCCTCCAGCAGAGCGGCGGTGTTCTCATCGTCGATGTTCACCACGCCCACGTCGCAGCGCTTGAACAGCTGTCCCTTCCAGCTGCGGTACTCCTCAAAGGTCTTGTGCTCACCGGGGCCGATGTGATCCGGCGAAAGGTTGGTGAACACGCCCACATCGTAGTGCACGCCCGCCACGCGATCCATCATCAGACCCTGACTGGATACCTCCATCAGCGCGGTGTCGCAGCCGGCATCCAGAAACTCCCGGAAGGTCTTTTGCAGCTCGTAGCTTTCCGGGGTGGTGTTGGCGGTGTCCTTGTGGCGTCCCATATAGTAGATGCCGTTGGTGCCGATCATGCCCACTTTGCGGCCTGCGGCCTCCAGCACGCTTTTGATCATGTGGGTGGTGGTGGTCTTGCCCTTGGTACCGGTGACGCCGATCATGGTCATCTGCCGGGCAGGGTTGCCGAAGAGGTTGGCGCTCATCAACGCCATGGCATAGCGGCTGCTCTCCACCTTGACCACGGTCACCCCGGGCATGGCAGAAAGGTCGATGTCGTGCTGGATGACCAGCGCGCTGACCCCCTTGGCGGCGCAGTCGGCGGCAAACGCGTGGCTGTCCCGCTGGGTGCCCACGATGCACACGAACAAAAGCCCCGGGGCAGCCTTGCGGCTGTCGTAGATGATATCTGCGATCTCAGTATCCAGACTGCCCTGCACAAGGGTAAAGGGCACGCCTTCCATCAGTTGTTCCAGCTTCATACAGTCTCCTCCATAGAGTTTCTTTACATGGGGTTTTCTTCTTCGTTGGCCGTCATGCGGTCAGGGTGGGTCAGGGGCAGCTGCTCGGTGTCCGCGTCAGCTGCCGGTTCGGTGGTGTCGGCAGCATCCGCGCTTTCCGTGCTGTCCGTGCTGTCGGCGGCGTCCTCTGCCGGGGCGGGTTCCTCGGCCTTGGGCGGCACCACATAGCCGGAGGGCAGAGTAGGCTCGCCCTGTGCAAAATAGATCTTGCGGGTGCTGCTGGCGCTGGTATGGCTGAAATCCAGCCGCCCGGTATCGGTGGGGCCGCAGCCCTTGCCGTCGGCGTTGGTCAGCACATAGCGGGCGCGGTCCAGCTTATAATCCAGATCGTTCAGCGTACCCAACAGCACGCTGATGCGGTCCTGATACAAAAATGCGAGTTGCTCGGTGTCTGCCACTTCCAGCCGTGTCACATCCTGCGACAGGCCGTATTCCTCCAGCTTGCTGCGCAGTGTGCGCAGGGCTTCCATACGGTCGGTTTCGGTGCTCACCGCACTTTCGCTTTCGGCGGTTTCCGACCCGGAGGCGCTTGCCGCGTCCGCATCGTCCACGAACCAGAAGCCCTGTCCCGGAGTGGTGTCCTGCAGCTTGCCGCCGTACAGGGTGCAAAGCCCCTCGGGCTGGGTGCTTTCCTCGGACAGGATCTTCCATTTGTCCGAGATCACAAGCCATTTATTGCCGTTTTGCACCGCGTAGGCGGGCACGGCCTCGGTCACCTGCACCACCACGGTGTTGGGGTAGTCCCGGATCACCTTGATGGAGCCCAGCAGTGGGAAGTTCTGCTCCAGCACAGCGGCCTTTTCGCCGGGTTCAAAGCTGAAGATGTTCTCTTCCAGCTGCACGCCCATCCGCTGCAAAATGCTGTCTGCGGAATAGCCCGCGATCTCGGTCACCTGCTTGCCGTCCGGGGTCTGCACCTGAATGGAATTGATGCGGAACAGCATGGTCATGGTCAGGTAGATGCCTGCGCCAATGACGCACAGCAGCATGGCAAAGGCGGTCAGGCGGCGCAGTATCCGGCGGCGGCGCAATGTGGCGCGGGTCACCTTGCGCTTTTTGCGCATTTCCCGCCGGGCAGGGCTTTGCTGCGGGGCGCTTTGCGCCGGGCGCAGACGCTGGCTCTGGCTGCCTGCCGGGTGCTGCCGGTTCGGGTGGTTTTGCGCGTTCTGGTTTTTCCGGTTGTTCTGCCCGCTGCGGGCATTGTTTGCCGGGCGGCGCTGTTTGCCGCCAGACTTCGCGTTTTTGGGTCTGCTGCCCGCCGGGCGGCTGCCAGAGGGGTACTGGGTGGTATTACTTCCCTGCGCCGGGCGGCGGGTCTGAGACTGGGTGGGGAACTGGATGCTGTTATCTGCCCGGGAGGAGCGCACGCTGCCGTTGGCGCTGCGGGAGGGTGGGCGGCTGAGCGGCTCGCCGTTGTAGCCGTAGCGGCTGCTGCCGGTGCTCCGGGGCGTATGATCCTGCGAAGGCGCAGAGGTGCGCGCCACATCCCGGTTCAGATCATAGGGTCTCGTGTTCCGGGGTCTGCCGTTGCGGTCACGGTTCTGCTGCATCATTCGCACCTTCCTTCTTGTTTATTCCACGTCTGCATCACGGGGTCTTGACCAGCTTGAGCAGCGCCGCAGTGATGCGGTCCAGACTGTCGTCCACCGACAGGCTGCGGGCGTTTTTGCCCATTTCGGCCAGCTTGCCGGGCTGTGCCAGCATAGTAGAAACAGTCTGCACCAGCTTTTCGCCGGTCAGGTCTTTTTCTTCAATGACCACAGCCGCCCCGGCCTTTTGCAGCTCCATGGCGTTGTAGTACTGGTGGTTTTCGGCCACATTGGGGCTGGGGATCAGTACAGCGGCACGTCCCACGGCTTCCAGCTCGGCCAGCGTCAGCGCACCGGCGCGGCTGATGACGAGGTCTGCCGCTGCCAGCAGCTCCGGCATATTGTTGATGTATTCCTTTACCACAAGGCTGTCGCCGGGGGCAAAGCCCTTCTGCTTTTGCAGCTGCTCAAACAGCTGCACCCCGTACTGCCCGGTGGCGTGCAGATGCAGCACCGGCTTGTGCTCGTGCTGCTCCCATGCGCACAGGTCTGCCACCACCTCGTTGACCCGGCGTGCACCCAAGCTGCCGCCGAAGGACAGGATGACGGTGCGGTCGCCCGCACCCAGCTGTGCACGGATGGCCTCGCGATTCGCGGCCTGTACAAACACCTCCGGCCGCACGGGATTGCCCACCACAAGGGTCTTGTCCGGTGCGCCCAGCTTTTCCACAGCGGCGGGCACAGCGGCAAACACGATATCCACATCCGGGGCCAGCAGCTTGTTTGTCACACCGGGGAAGGCGTTCTGCTCGTGCAGGGCGGTGTGGATGCCCATTTTGGCGGCGCAGCGCACCACCGGGCCGGACACATAGCCGCCGCAGCCGATGACAAGATCCGGCTTTACCTCTTTCATCATGGCCTTGGCTTTAGGGCCGGAGAGGGCCAGATTCCACAGGGTAATGAGGTTGCGCTTGATGTTGTGCAGGCTGAGCTTGCGCTGAAACCCGGTGATCTCGATGTGGTGGAAGGGGTAGCCCGCCTGTGTGACCAAACGGTACTCCATGCCCTCCTTACGGCCTGCAAAGTGGATCTCGGCGGTAGGGTCAGCCTTTTTCAGAGCACCGGCAATGGCCAGTGCGGGGTTGATATGTCCGGCAGTGCCGCCGGCTGCGATGAGAACACGCATGGTGATTCCTCCTTATAAACGCCCGGCCTGCGGCCGGGCGGGCTTGCGGTTTGTTTTACTGTTCTGTGCGGGCTGCGCGGGCAGAAGCCAAGTCAATGGTCTTGCGGGCAAGCTCTGCTTCCCGCTCAGCGCGGGCGGCTTCCCGCTGGGCACGCATCTGCTCCCGCTGCTGTGCCACCCGCTCGCCGTTGCGGCCGATGTTCACCATCACGCCCATTTCTGCCAGCAGCAAAATCAGGCTTGTGCCGCCGGAGGAGAAGAAGGGTAGGCTGATGCCGGTGTTGGGCAAGGTGTTGGTGACCACGGCGATATTGCAGAACACCTGCCACGCGATCTGTGCCATGATGCCGATGCCCACCATGGTGCAGTACAGGTTCTCCGCCTTATAGGCGATGAGCAGCCCCTGCACGATGAACAGCACGAACAGCACGATAATGAGCACTGCGCCGATGAAGCCCAGCTCCTCGCACACCACGCTGAAGATGAAGTCGTTGGTGCTTTCCGGCAGCCAGAGCTGCTTTTCCACGCTGTTGCCCAGCCCCAGCCCCTTCAGCCCGCCGGAGCCGATGGCGTAAAGGCTCTGCACGGTCTGGTCGGTCATCTTGCTCAGATCCTGCGTCCATCCGTCCAGACGCTTTTGCAGGTAGGGGATGGAGTCCACATGGGAGAGCAGGGTCTCCAGCAGGGCACCCGCCGTGATGGCACCCGCCCATGTCAGCACACCGCCGCTGCCGGACAGCAGCAGGATGGTGCCCACCACCGCCACCGTCAGCACGATGCCGGACATGTGCGGCTCCATCGCCAGCAGGATGACCACCGGTATAAGGGGCAGCACCGGCACCACCAGCTGCTTCCACACCCGCACCCGCAGCCACTCCCGGGGGGTAAGCAGGATGCGGCGCTCCGGGTCCAGCCGCTCCACCTGCGGCGCTTTTGCCGCAAGATGGGAGCTGAACAGAATCATTTCAAACTTTGCCACCTCGGAGGATTGCAGTGTAAGCCCGCCAAAGCGGATCCAGCGGCGGCAGCCGTTCAGGGGTGCCATGGTCAGGGTGACGGCCAGCATGGCCAGCACGATGATGTAGCCCGGCACCACCATCTTGCGCAAAAAGCGGTGATCCATATAACTCATCAGGAACATACAGGCCAGCCCGATCATCATGCACAGCGCCTGCTGCTTGATGTAGTGGAAGCTGTCGCCCATGCGCAGGTAACCGGTGGTGTAGCTGGCACTGAACAGCATCACCAGCCCAAAGATCATAATAACAGCCAGCGTAGCCAGCCAGTCGATCAGCAGCCGGGACCACGGGCCCGGGTCTCGCTGGAACACCGACACCGGCGCTCTGTGTTTTTTGCGGATAGTCGCCATCTGCGCTCCCTTCCCTCTCTGTGCCCGGTCAGCACCAGCGCAGCAGCGCCAGCGCCAGTACATAGCCGACAGCGCTCAGCGCAAAGCTGCACAGGAACACCGTCTCCGGGCTCATTTTA
>OMBX01000588.1_pt1 | contig 18766 bp, 10 predicted proteins | sample 1644931 | NCBI WGS metagenome assembly OMBX01 (sample SAMEA103958165, study PRJEB25191) | human gut metagenome | biome: human-associated habitat [ENVO:00009003]; feature: intestine environment [ENVO:2100002]; material: feces | place: Germany | collected 2013/2015
TCGGACAGGAATTCGCCAAGGCCCGTGCCGACATGGAGCCGCAACCCGCCCGGATCACGCTCTTCGCCGATCGGGAACACCTCATCGCGGCGCTCCGCACACACCCCGTGGACAACGCGCTGGTGCTTATCAAGGGTTCGCGCGGCATCGGACTGGAAAAGGCGGTCGGGGAGCTGTAACCCCGCCGCCACGACCCGTCGGACACAGGCCCGGCACCGACCCGGTACCGGCACGATACGCAGGAACAAAACGCCGGCAAACAGACCGGAGCGACACGCCGCACAGGCAAAAAAACACCGACCGAGAACAACCTGAAACCCATAAGCCATGAAACACCTGCTGACAGCCATCCTCCTGCTGGCCTTCGCGCATACCGCCGCCGGCGAAAGGAACGTCTCGCTCGAACGCGATTTCGGAACGCTTTACGGCACGCTGCTCACCCCCGATGCAGGTACGGAAACCGTGGCCGTAATCATCGCCGGTTCGGGGCCCACTCCGCGCAACGGCAATGTAAACAGCTATCTCTACCTGGCGCAGGCGCTCGAAAAGGCAGGCATCGCCTCGCTGCGCTACGACAAACGCGGCATCGGTGCGAGCCGGTTCACGGAGCCGGAAAAAATGGCCGACGCCGTACTGGGGGATTTCATCGGCGACGCCGCGGCATGGGCCGACTACCTTGCCGGCGAGGGCTTCTGCCGTGTCATACTGATCGGCCACAGCGAAGGGGCGCTGATCGCCTTCTGCGCGGCGCAACAGACCCCGAAGGTCGCTGCCGTCATCTCGGTGGCCGGCGCCGGCTACCCGCTCGACGAGATACTCCAGCTGCAATTGGCCTCACAACTCCTGCCCGACAACATGGATCTGCTCTTGCAGGCCAACACGATCACCGCCTCCCTGAAACGGGGCGAACGGGTCGAATCCCGCCCGCCGCAGCTCGAAGCGCTGTTCCACCCTTCGGTACAGACGTTCTGGATCTCCAGCCTGCGCTACGACCCGCGCGAGGAGATCCGCAAGGTGCGGGTTCCGATCCTCGTCGTGGGCGGGGACAACGACCTGCAGGTGCCGCCCGGCAATACCGAGGCGCTGGCGAAGGCACAGCCCCGGGCCCGGAAGGCAATCATCGCAGGGATGACCCACCCGCTCAAAAAATGCACGGGACGCACGCGCATCGACCAGATGGGAGCCTACGGCGACAGCACGCTGCCGATCGACCCCGACCTCGTGACCGTCGTTACGGAATTCATCCGGGGTCTCTGAATTTTCCCTGCCGGAAAGACAAAACCGGATTATTTTTTTAATTTTGTATAAACCGATTCCGAACCAAACGACATACCGAACCATGAAACTCCTGATCAGCATCGAATACCGTACCCGCTGGGGCGAACAGCTCGTCATGCGGATCGGCAAACGGCGCATTGCGCTGCAATACGCCGACGGAGGCATCTGGACAGGCGCCATCGACCGCTATACCCAGAGGGATGATACCGAATACCGCTATGAAATCGAACGCGACGGCACATGCATCCGCAGCGAATGGCGGCCGCACACGCTGCGGCTCCCGTCCCGGGAGGGGGTGCGCACGCTGCGCATCCGCGACCGCTGGCAGGAGATGCCCTCCGACACGCCGTTCTACTCCTCGGCATTCACCCGGGGCATCTTCGGCCGCGGGAAAACCGGCAATCCGAAGAAAGCGGCCGGCAACATCACGCTGCGCGTCGTGCTGCCCACCCTGCGGCCGGACGAAACGCTCGCCGTCGCCGGCAGCGGCCGTGAACTGGGCGACTGGAAACGGATCGTCCCGATGGACGACAGCCGCTTCCCGGAATGGGAACTCACGCTGCATACCGCACACCGGTTCGAATACAAATTCCTGATCGCCGACCGCAAGACCCTCACCCCCATCCTGTGGGAGGAGGGTGCCAACCGCACCTGGGGCGAGCTGCCCGGCGCCGGCGAACACGCCCTCGACGCCGCGGCGTACCCGCGGTTCCCCGAGCGCAGGTGGCGGGGCGCCGGGACGGCGATCCCGGTCTTCTCGCTCCGTACGGAAGAGGATTTCGGCGTCGGCGAGTTCTACGACCTGAAACGTCTCATCGACTGGGCGGCCGCCACCGGGCAGCGCGTCATCCAGGTACTGCCGATCAACGATACCACCATGACCGGCACATGGGAAGACTCCTACCCCTACAACGCCAATTCGACCTTCGCCCTGCACCCGCAGTTCATCCGGCTGCCGGCCGCGGGCGTCGTGGAGGACGACGAGTACCGCACCCTGCGCAACGAACTGAACGCCCTCCCCGAAATAGACTACGAACGGGTTAACCGGCACAAACTGCGGCTGCTCCGCCGGGCGTTCGAACGCCACGGAACCCGCACTGCAGCACGCCGCGACTACAAGGATTTCATCGCCGCCAACAGACACTGGCTCATCCCCTATGCCGCCTTCTGCACGCTGCGCGACGAAACGGGCACGCCCGACTTTACCCGCTGGGGCGGCTTCGCCCGCTATGACCGCAAAGCCGTCGACGCCTACTGCCGCAGCCACAGCCGCGACATCGCATTCCACTGCTATGTCCAATACCACCTGCATACGCAGTTGTCCGAGGTCTGCGCCTACGCCCGCGACCACGGCATCGTCCTCAAGGGCGACCTGCCCATCGGCATCAGCCGCACGAGCGTCGACGCATGGCTCTACCCGCACCTGTTCCACATGGACTCGCAGGCCGGGGCTCCGCCCGACGCATTCTCGGCCGTCGGGCAGAACTGGGGATTCCCGACTTACAACTGGGAACGCATGGCACGCGACGGCTACGCCTGGTGGCGGGCACGCATGGCCAAGATGGCCGAATACTTCGACGCCTTCCGCATCGACCACATCCTCGGGTTCTTCCGCATCTGGGAGATTCCCACGCATGCCGTACACGGGTTGCTGGGCTATTTCAACCCCGCCCTGCCCTATTCCGCAGATGAACTGCGCGGCATGGGCTTCGACACGCAGGACGGACGCTACACCACCCCGGCGCCCGACGGACACATGCTCGGGGAACTGTTCGGCGACCTGGCCGGCGAAGTCCGCGCCACCTGCATGAAGGAGGGGCGGTTACTGCCCGCCTATGCCACCCAGCGCAAGGTCGCAGCCCGCTTCCCGGGCGGCGACGAACGCCAGACCCGGCTGCGGGAAGGGCTCATGGCATTGCTCGACGACGTGCTCTTCATCGAAGACCCGCGCCGCAAGGGCTATTTCCACCCCCGCATCGCCCCCCACTCGACGCACGTCTACCGCCGGCTCGACGGAGAGCGCCGTGCAGCTTTCGACCGGCTCTATACCGACTTCTTCTACCACCGGCACAACCGTTTCTGGCAGGAATCCGCCCTGCGCAAGCTCCCGGTACTCCTCTCGGCGACCGAGATGCTGACCTGCGGCGAAGACCTGGGCATGATCCCCGACAGCGTCCCCGAGACGATGCACGAACTGCAAATCCTCTCGCTCGAAATCCAGCGCATGCCCAAGACGCCGGGGGAACTCTTCGCCGACCCGGCGCACTACCCCTATTTCTCGGTCTGCACCACTTCGACGCACGACATGAACCCGCTGCGGGCATGGTGGGAGGAAGACCGCGAACTCACGGCGCGCTTCTACCACGAAGCACTCGGCATCGGGGGCGACGTTCCCTATTTCTGCGAGCCGTGGATATGCCGGCGCATCCTCGACATGCACCTCAATTCCCCGGCGATGCTCACCATCCTGCCGTTGCAGGACTGGTTCTCGACCGACGGGGAACTGCGCTACCCCGACCCGGCCAAGGAACGCATCAACGTCCCGGCCGTCGCCCGATACTACTGGCGTTACCGGATGCACCTCCCGCTCGAGGAACTGCTGCACAAGGAGACTTTCAACGAGTCGCTGCACGACATGATCGCCTGCAGCGGGCGCCGCTGACGGGCAGACTGCGGCAGCGCCGACCCCGGCCGCAAAAATAAGGGGCGCCCCGGAATTTCCGGAGCGCCCCTTTTATCATGCCGCCGCGCCATCCTCCCGGGTGCCCCTGCGGAAACCTTCCACGGGAATCCCTTCCTGGGATCTCTCAACCGAAGCCCTCGAAGGACGCCTCCGGAGGAACGCCCGCAGCATGATCCTTCAAAGTGAACTTTCAGTCCTCTGCGGAAAATTCCAGAGGAACTCCTCTGCGGAACTCCCCTCTCCCGCCGGAACCGGAGCCCCCGCCCGCCGCAGGAACGGTAACCCGGAAGGCCGGAGGACAAAACCCGGAAACGGAGGGGGGGGGCCGAAGACCTGCCCGCCGCGACCAAGGCTCAGCCATTCCCCTCCAGCCACTTCAGGAAGTCGTCGACCCGCGACCGGCTCACCACCATCTCGAATTCCGGACGCGGACGTGCCGTGATCTTCAGCCGGTTGCCCAGGTATTTCACGATGCTGACGATCGCCGGCATGGCGATGATGCAACTGCGCGATATGCGGAAAAACCGCCCGGGATCCAGTTCGTCCGAAAGGACGTCGAGCGACTGATCCATGATGTAGCGGTTGTTGTCGTTCGTGACAAGGTAGGTGTTTTTTTCTTCCGAGTAGAAATAGGCGATGTCGGTGGTCTGCACCGGGACGATCCGGTCGTTGAAACGCACGACATAGCGCTGTTTGTATTCGCGCGGGCTGCGGATTGCGTTCAGCAATACGTCGGGGTCGATGCCCCCGCTCCGCACACGGCAACGTTCCACGGCACGCCGCAGCGCCGCGAGGTCGATCGGTTTGAGCAGGTAGTCGATGCTGTTGACCTCGAACGCCCGCACGGCGTAATTGTCATATGCGGTGGTCATGATGACCCGCGCCGTTACGTCCGCCTGGCGGAATATCTCGAAGCAATCCCCGTCGGAGAGTTCCACGTCCATGAAAATCACATCGGCACTGTTCCCCGGCGTGCGCAGCCAGAGCACCGTTTCCCTGACCGAGCCGGTCGTCCCGACGATCCGTACGTCGGGAAAATGCTGGGTCAGCGCTCGCGCCAGGTTTGCCTGGGCCATCATTTCGTCTTCTACGATCAGTACGTTCATATTACAGCAACGGTAAGGTGACACAATATTCGGTATCGGTACGGCGTATCCCGATCGGGATGCCCGACAGGTCGAGGTACTGCTGGCGGATGTAGTTCAGCCCCACACGGGTCGAGGGGTTGCCGGATACCTTCAGCTGAAGGTTGTTCGACACCGTCACGGCCTCGGCCACGGCGACGATGCGGATCACCAGCGGCCGGTCGGCCCCCACCGAGTTATGCTTGATGGCGTTTTCGATCAGCAACTGCACCGAGCAGGGCAGGACATGGCGGTTCATGGCCTCGTCCGAAATGTCGGTCTCCACGCGGAACCCTTCGGGGAAACGCACCTGTAACAGGTCGACGTACATCCCCACGAAGGCCATCTCCTCGCGCAGGCGCACGAGTGTCTCCTCCTCGTTCTGGAGCATGTAACGGTAGATGCCCGCCAGTTTATGGATGTAGGCGCTGGCCTGCTCCGTGCGCTGCTCACAGACCAGGCAGTCGAGGATATTGAGCGAGTTGAACAGGAAATGGGGGTTGACCTGCTGTTTGAGTTTCATATAACGGAACTGCGCCTGGTGCGCCTTGCCGCGCTCGGCACGCAACACGGCACGTGCGACCAGGGCGTAATCGACCATAAATACGACCGAATAGAGGGTCACCTCGACCAGCAGGGTGACGATCCACAGTTGCAGGAACTCCCGTGCGGTGAACGAGCGGTCGAAGGCGAACGGCAGGTGCAGCCCCGTAATGAGCGCCACACAGGCCGACGTGAGCAGCACGAACAGGAGGAAGGCCGCGATTTCGGCGATCAGGCCGTGCCGGGTTTCACGCCTGCGCGTATGCCGGACATAGATGATATTGACGCACAGCAGGATAATCAGTGCCGCGGAATTGGAAGCCAGCAAGTCGGCCATGTGGTAGAGGCGGTCTGTGGAAAAGGAGGGCGAGGCGAAAAGCTCGACATAGGCCAGCCTCAGCACGAAAATCACCCCCACGGCCAGCAGCAGCAACCCGATGCGGGGCGTCCAGGCCGAGGAGCGGCTCGCCGTGTCGTCGCCGCGGCGGAACAACTTGGTGAACCACACGATGCTCCAGCCCAGGATCTCGGTGGTGATGAAGGTCGAGACGGCATGCACCACGGGAGGGGCGTGCAATAACAGCTCGATCAGCTGCGCACCGCCCGTACCCAGCAGGTAGCCGATCACGTTGACGACGATCACGCTGGCAGCGGTGAACTCCACGTTCAGTCCCCGTTTGAGGCAGATCAGCACGATCAGCACGATCGTCAGCAGCGTCAGCACCAACTCGTCGTTGATCCCCGCCAGATGGCACGAAAGGGCGACCACGGCATGGAGCACGGCGAACAGGTGGATGATTCCGGACACTTTGAGCGATCGCATATAGGCTGACTGAGGCTGTATTAAAGTATATACGGGTTTTGTTTATTATGAATAAAGGTAGTGTTTTTCCGCGGAAATTCCAAATCGTCCCCCGCGGGCTACCGTTCGTCGCAAAAATCCGCCCGTTCATCCGGCTGAACCTTCCGTTCGTCGCCCTGCGGTTCGCCGTCCGGATTTTTTTATTAAAATTTGTATAACCTGAAAACCAACCGAAAAACCGAAATGACCAAGCCTAAACTCTCATTTTGGCAGATTTGGAACCTCAGCTTCGGCTTCCTCGGCGTGCAGATCGGATATTCGCTCCAGAATTCCAACACGTCGAGCATCTTCGAATCGCTGGGGGCAGATGTCAGCCACCTGAGCTACTTCTGGCTGGCGGCACCGCTGGCCGGCATGATCGTCCAGCCCATCGTGGGGCTTTTTTCCGACGGCACCTGGACGCGCTGGGGCCGCCGCATCCCCTACATCCTGGGCGGGTCGCTGATCTCGGCGCTGGCGCTGGTGCTCATGCCCAACTGCCCCAAACTGCTCGCCTTCGCCCCGCTCGCCATGGGGGCTTTCATCCTGCTGTTCATGGATTTGTCGTTCAACGTCACGATGCAGCCCTTCCGGGCGCTGGTGGCCGACATGCTCGACGATTCGCAGAAGACACAGGGCTACGTGGTACAAACCTTCCTGATAAACCTCGGTGCGGTCGTCGGCGCTATCCTGCCGCTCGTCATGACATGGCTCGGCGTGTCGGACGAGGCCGCTCCGGGGCATGTTTCGCCGCACATCGCCTACTCCTACTATGCCGGGGGCGCGATCCTGCTGCTCACGGTGCTCGTCACCTCGTTCAAGACACGGGAATATCCGCCCGGGGAGTTCGCCCGCTACAACAACCTCTCCGAGGAGGACGCCAAACCGGTGAGCTTCGCCGGCCTCATGCGCAACATCCCCGGCGTGATGGTGCGGCTGGGCGTCACGCAGTTCTTCTCGTGGGCGGCGCTCTTCCTGATGTGGACTTACCTCAAACCCGCCATCACGGGTGTAGTCACCGACCATGCCACGGGCGAAGTGCTCTCGGCCGGCGCCACGCAGACATGGGTCGGCGTGCTCAACGGCACCTACCCCATCCCCGCCTGCATCGCCGCCCTGTTCCTCGGGCGCGTCGCCGCGCGCTACGGCAACAAACCCGTCTACGCGGCCTGCCTGCTCGCCGGGGCGCTGGGCTTCGCGGGGTTGTGCCTGCTGCACGACCAGTACGCGCTGATGCTCCCGATGGTGGGGATCGGCATCGCCTGGGCGGGCATCCTCGCCATGCCCTACGCCATCCTGTCGCGCGCGGTCGAGCCACGCCGCATGGGCGTATACATGGGTATCTTCAATTTCACGATCACCGTCCCCCAGATCGTCATCGGACTGACCGGCGGTGCCATCGTCAAGTACTGTTTCGCCTCCGATGCGGCCGACATGCTGGCGCTCGCCGGGGTATTCATGCTGCTGGCCGCCGTGTCGGTCTTCCGGGTCAAAGAACACAAGGCCCAATGACCTACAATCCATAAAATCAACTTATAAACTAACCAAAATTCTTATGAAACGATTTTTAACTATGTGTGCGGGTATCTTGCTCATATGTCAATTTACCCCCCCCCTCACGCTGGCGCAAAACGCTGGTTATGAGGTAAAAGGCGTAGTTGTCGACAAGTCCGGGATGCCGATCCTGGGCGCTACCGTCGTCGAAAAGGGCACGACCAACGGTGTCTCGACGGGCATCGACGGCGACTATGCCATCCGCGCCGCCGGCCCCGAGTCGGTCATCGAGGTCAGCTATGTCGGTTACAAGACCGTCAGCCTGGTGGCCAGTTCGTCGCTGCTGGCGCACCTCACGCTCGAAGAGGATGCCATGGGTATCGACGACGTGGTGGTGATCGGCTACGGTACGGTCAAGAAGAACGACATGACCGGTTCGGTCGTGGCGATCAAGGCCGAAGAGTTCAACCGCGGCGCCGTGGTCTCCACACAGGACATGCTCAAGGGTAAGGTTCCGGGCGTGCATATCATCCCCGGCGACGGAGGCCCCGGATCGAGCGCCACCATCCGCGTGCGCGGTGCGGCTTCGCTCAACGCCTCGAACGACCCGCTGATCGTGATCGACGGGGTGCCCATCGCAGTCGACGGCGGCAAGGGTATGGCCAACCCGCTGGAGACGATCAACCCCAACGACATCGAATCCTTCACCGTGCTCAAGGACGCTTCGGCGGCGGCCATCTACGGTTCGCGCGCCTCGAACGGCGTCATCCTCGTCACCACCAAGAAGGGGCGCGGCAACACGCCCCGCGTATCGTACAGCGGCAGCGTGAGCGTCCAGACCAACTCCGACGAGCTGCCCGTGATGTCCCCCGGCGAGTTCCGCACCTACATCGACCAGGTATACCCCGCAGGTACGACCACGGGCGACAAGGTGCAGTCGATGCTCGGCGACAAGAACACCAACTGGCAGGACTTGGTCTTCCGCACCGCCATTTCGCATGACCACAACGTCAGCCTGATCGGCAACATCAACGACCGCATGCCCTACCGCGCATCGGTGGGCTACACCAACCAGCAGGGTACGCTCGAAACATCGAAATACGAACGCGGGACGCTCGACCTGAGCCTCTCGCCCAACTTCTTCGACAAGCACCTCACGGTCAACCTCAACGCCAAGGGCGTCATCACGTCGCAGCGCTACGCCTCGGGCGGCGTGGTGGGTTCGGCGGCCTTCTTCAACCCCACGATCGACCCCTATTTCCGCAACGACGACGGTTCGATCGACTACACGACCACCAACGGATACTGGAACTACGGATCGGGCCGCGGCGAGGACTTCACGCCCAACACCCTGCTGGGCGCAGGCCCGCTCTCGCAGCTCTACGACCGCGACAATACGGCGCGTGCCAAGCGTTTCATCGGCAACGCCCAGATCGACTATAAGGTTCACGGCTTCGAGGCGCTGCGCTTCAACCTCAACCTCGGCCTCGACGTATCGAGCGCCAAGACCTACGACGGCGTGAACCCCGGCTCGTTCCAGGCATACACCGACACCGAGGCCCGCGGCTGGGGACAGTATTCGTGGACGACGAACTTCCGCCGCAACCAGCTGCTCGAATTCTACGCCAACTTCAATAAGGAGTGGGGCATCCACCACCTCGACGTGATGGCCGGTTATTCGTGGCAGCATTTCTACAGTTCCGACCACTCGGTATCCTATTTCAACGAGACGCACGAGCAGAAGGGCGAGGATTCGCGCTACCCGTTCAACCGCCAGGAGAATTACCTGCTCTCGTTCTACGGACGCCTGAACTATTCGATCGCCTCGAAATACCTTTTCACCTTCACGCTGCGTGACGACGCCTCATCGCGTTTCTCGAAGGATACCCGCTGGGGCCTCTTCCCTTCGGGCGCCTTTGCGTGGAACATCGCCGAGGAGAATTTCCTGAAGGATTCGCGTGCCGTCTCGGCCCTCAAGCTGCGCGTGGGCGCGGGGCAGACCGGGCAGCAGGAGATCTTTTCGAACTACCCCTATCTGGCGCGTTACTACATGTCGACCGACGTCTATAAGACCTATTACATGGGCAGCGCCGGCCACATGTTCTACCTCACGCCGGGCGCCTACGACCCCAACATCAAATGGGAGACCACGACGACCTACAACGTCGGCCTCGACTTCGGATTCCTCGGCGGCCGCATCAACGGCAGCGTCGACTGGTACCTGCGCCAGACGGACGACCTGCTGAACAACGTCATCACCCCCATGGGCTCGAACTTCGGCAACACGGTGCTCACCAACATCGGCTCGATGGAGAACAAGGGCGTGGAGTTCAACCTGAATTTCATCCCCGTGCAGACCAAGGACTGGAACCTCACGGTCGGCTTCAACGGTACGTTCCAGCACACCGAGTTCACCAAGCTCAACAACACCGACGACCCCGACTACGCCATCCAGGTGAGCAGCATCACCAAGGGTACGGGCAACCTGCTCCAGCGCCACATGGTGGGTTATGCACCCTACACCTACTACTGCTTCCAGCAGGTTTACGACCAGGACGGCAAGCCGATCCAGAACGCATTGGTGGATCGTAACAAGAACGGCCAGATCGACCAGGGCGACCGTTACATGACCGACAAGAGCCCCAACCCCGACTTCTTCTACGGCATCAGCCTCAAGCTGAGCTACAAGAACTGGGACTTCGGCTTCAACGGCCACGGTTCGGCGGGCAACTGGGTCTTCAACGACTTCGCCTCGGCCAACTCGACGTCCAACATCGACATCAACGCCGGCAACCTGCCCAACTTCGCACGGCTGGTCAAGAAGACCGGCTTTACGAAGGCCAACAGCGGCGAGCAGTGGTATTCGGACATGTTCCTCGAAAACGCTTCGTTCTTCCGCATGGACGACATCAACCTGGGGTACACGTTCAACAAGATCGGCAACTGGAAGGGCTCGATGCGCGTCGCCTTCGGCGTGCAGAACGTATTCGTCATCACCGATTACAGCGGCGTAGACCCCGAAATACCGGGCGTCAACGGCATCGACGGCTCGATCTGGCCGCGCCCGCGCACCTATTCGCTGCGTCTGAATGTAAACTTCTAAAAACGAACGAACCATGAAAATCGACATAAAACATTTCGCCTTGGCGGCGGCAGGCGCAACGATGCTGCTCACTTCGTGCATCGGGGATCTCGACACCCTGCCCCTCAACCCGTCCGACTCGACCTCGGAGACCGTCTACGGGAAAGACGAGAACGGCTACCTGGCCGGGCTCACCAAACTCTATTTCAATTTCGTCTCGAACGACACCACCGACCTGCAGGTCAGCGACGGCGGCGCCTCGGAGCTCATCCGCGCATTCTGGACGATCCAGGAGGTTACGGCCGACGCCTGCAAATGCGCCTGGGAGAACGACGCCTGGGTACGCGCCATGAATACCGACACGTGGTCCGACGCCGACAACGACGCGACCTACGCCGTCTACGTACGTACGTTGCAGGGCATCGCCTACGTGAACGAGTACCTGCGCCAGACCGCCTCGGACAAACTCTCCGACCGCGGCGTGAGCAGCGAACTGGCCGCCAGGATCCAGAGCTTCCGTGCCGAGGCCCGTTTCCTGCGCGCCTATTTCTACTGGATCGCCCTCGACGTGTTCGGCGACGTGCCGTTTACGACCGAGACCTCGCCCTTCGGCGGCGGTGTGAACCCCAAACAGGCCTCGCGCAAGGATGTCTTCGACTACTGCATCTCGGAGCTGACCGACCTGGCTTCGGACGAAAGCGCGATGCCTGCCGCACGCTCGAACTACCCGCGTGCCGACAAGGGTGCGGTCAACGGCCTGCTGGCCCGCATGTACCTCAATGCCGAGGTTTATGCCGGCACCCCGATGTGGACGGAGGCCAAATCCGCCTGCGAAGCGATCTTCGGCATGGGCTACTCGCTCTGCCCGGAGTATTCCGACCTCTTCCGCGGCGACAACGGCGAGAACGCCGACGCCCTGAAGGAGATCATCTTCGGCGTGGCATACGACGCCGAGCAGACGCAGTCCTACGGCGGCACGTCGTACCTGACGCTGGCAGCCATCGCCGCCACCGACGTGACGGCAGAACAGAAGATCAACGGCGTGAACAACGGCTGGGCCGGCATCCGCGTACCCTACGAATACGTACAGAAATATTTCAACGCCCGCAACGCGGACTACACCACGGGCGAATATACAGTCAACGACAAACGCGGCGGAATGTTCTACATCAAAGGCCGCCAGGAATCGATGAACGATGCGCTCTATGTCTTCCTCAACGGGTGGACTTGCCTCAAGTTCAACAATATCCCCCACGACATGACCAACGACGAATTCCTTGCCACGGCTGCATCGAAGGCATACAGCGACATCGACTTCCCGATGATCCGCCTGGGCGAGATCTACCTGATCTACGCCGAGGCCTGCATGAACCTGGGACAGGCCAACACCGCGCTGCCGAAGCTCAAGGAGCTGACCGACCGCGCCGGGGTATCGGCCCCCTCGTCGGTCACGGCCGACTACCTGCTCGAGGAGCGTGCCCGCGAGCTGATGTGGGAGGGGCACCGCCGCACCGACCTGATCCGCTACGGCAAGTTCACCACCCCGTCGTTCCTCTGGACATACAAGGGCGGCACCTTCACCGGACAGGGGTTCGATGATTACATGAAAATCTTTGCCATCCCTTCGTCGGAGCTCGCTTCCAACCCCGAACTGCACCAGAATCCCGGCTACGGAAACGCAACCGATAAATAACCAACCCTAAAAATCGTACGACTATGAAAATTACACGATATGCGATGATGCTGGCGGCTGCGACGGGGCTCCTCTCCGCCTGCCAAAAGCTCGACGAGGTAAAGGCCTACGACCCCGACAAGGTCGTGGCGCCCGTGCTGCATGCGCTGCCCGGGGAGATCGTCATTACGCCCGACAACATGGGCTCGACGCAGACCTTCACCTGGGACGCCGCCGACTTCGGCGTCCGCACCCAGATCAACTACTCGATCGAAGCCTCGTACAACGACGGTGCGAAACTGGTGCTCTTCACGGGTATGAACGGCACCTCGTCGGAACAGACCTATGAAAGCCTCAACAACATCCTTGCGCTGTCCGTGGAAGACGGCGGCCTGGGGGTTCCCTCGGGCGAACCTACGGACGTGGATTTCTACATCAGCGCCACGATCGGCACCGACTTCGAGAAATTCTACTCCGCCCCCGCCACCGTCCGCATGACCGTGACGACGGCCGAGCGTACCTATCCCCAGGTCTGGGTAATCGGCGATTACTGCGGCTGGAATTTCGACAACGCACAGGGACTGTTCTGTTTCTCCGGCGACGAGGTCACCTACGAAGCTATCGTTGACTTGGGCGAAAAAGCCGCCAACGGCTTCAAACTGAGCGGCGAAGCCGGTTGGAACGATGCCTGCAACTGGGGCACCGACGGTGATGCTGCGGCTCCGGAAACGGAAGCCCCGTCGATCACGCTGATCTCCAGCGGCGGTTCCGGAAACATCATGGTCTATTCCAAGCGCTTCTACCGCTTCGTATTCGACCGTTCGACATTAACGTTAAGCAATAAACTGTCGTTCAACTCGATGGGTATTATCGGCGATGCCACTCCGGGCGGCTGGGACACCGACACGGAGATGAATTTCGACACCCAAAAACAGCGTTTCTGGGTCGACGTCACACTGACCGCCGGGGAATTCAAATTCCGTGCGGACAACGACTGGGCGATAAACTTCGGCGGGGCGGACGGACGCCTTTCGCAGAACGGCGACAACATCAAGGCCACGGCGGGCAACTACCGCGTATACGCAACCCTGAACAACTCTGCGGAAATCACCTACGAACTCAATGCCGGCGACTACGGCACGGGCGGCGGCGAAGAACCCGACCCGGGGCCGGAAAAGGCCGACTGGTACATCCACGGCCAGACCGTCGCAACCCCCGACTGGGGCCCGACGGCCATGGAGAGCGCCAGCTCGAACATCGTAGCCTACAAGGCCGCAGGGGTCGAGGTAGCCGCCAACTCGGAATTCCTCTTCAAGAGCGGCGACGAGTCGCAGTGGATCGGGGCCGACGCCGCATTCGCCGGCAGCAGCCCCTACACCTGCACGATCGGCTCGGCCTTCAAGGTTTCCGCCGACAAGGTCAATGCCGTGATCGCCGAAGCCGGCACGTACGACTACTGGCTGCTGCCCGAGGCGGGACGCGCCTACGTGATGGCCGCAGGCGCCAAGCCCGAGCTGGTCGCCGACACATGGGGACTGGTCGGCAACATCACCGGATGGGGTGACCTGGGCGACTTCTCCATGAGCGAGGAGGGCGCGTACCTCGTTCGCAAAGGCGTAGCCCTGACCACCGCCAGCGAGTTCAAGATCCGCTTCAACAACGCCTGGGACGACTCCAAGAACTACGGCACGGCGTCGGGCGGTGCGGTCGATATCAACAAGGCCGTAGACATCATCACCAGCGGCGGTTCGCAGAACATGAAAGTCCAGCTCGACGGCACCTACGACATCTATTTCGACCTCGCGAATTCGCAGATATACATCATGTCCGAGGGCAAGACCCCGGCAGAGGCCGAATAACGGCCACCCTTTCACGGGACGGCACACAGAGGTTGCCGTCCCGTTTCTGGCCTGCCGTCCCTGACCGGACGGCAGGCCCCGAAACGAACTTTAACCGAGATTCCGCTATGAAAAAATTTCTTTTCCTGCTGCTGGCACTCGTACTTTCCGTATCCGTGTCGTGCAGCGACGACAAGACCGGCGATACCGGCGGCAGTATGCTCTCCGTGACCCCCACGGAGATAGAATTCGAAGCCGCAGGCGGCAGCCGGCTGCTCGACCTGCGCACCGATGCGGGCGCGTGGTCGCTGACGCAGAGCGACAATACCGCATGGTGCACACCGGCCCTCACATCGGGCAAAACCTCCACGTCGTTCGCGGTCACGGCGACCGCCAACGAGTCGTCGAAACGCTCCGCGACGCTTACCTTCACCGCCCCGGGCTGCGATCCGGTCGTCGTCACCGTGACACAGAGCGGCGATGCCTCCCAGGATTTCGAGGGCGAGCAGGTCGTCGCCCGGCCCGATGCGTGGGACAACCGCAAACGCGCCGACATAAGCTACCAGCTGCTGGTATACAGCTTCGCCGACGGCAACGGCGACAAGGTGGGCGACCTGCCGGGGCTGACCCGGCGGCTCGACTACATCGACGCACTCGGCGCCTCGGCCGTGTGGCTCTCACCGATCCATCCGGCGGCTTCGTACCACGGTTACGACGTGCTCGACTACGAGGCGGTCAACCCCGCCTTCGGGACGGACGCCGACCTGAGGGCATTCATCGACGCGGCCCATGCCCGCGGCATCCGGGTCTACCTGGATTACGTGCTCAACCATACGGGCAAAGACCACCCGTGGTTCAAATCGGCCGCCGCGTCCGAAGGGAGCCCTTACCGTGACCGCTATATCTTCTCCGAAGACCCGCAGGCCGACATCGCGGCCGGGCGGATCGACCAGATCGCCACGGAAGGCGCCGCAGGCTACGATGCCGGACAATGGTTCTCGACCGACACGGGGGCGGGTGCCGCCGGGCGCTTCAAGTTCGTGCTCGACTGGACAAATGCCGACAGCCCGACGGTGACCGTTACCGAAACGACCGATGCCGCGGATGCGGACAATACGCAGGGCGGCGCGGACGACAAATACCTCTATTTCGGCAACGGCACGAGCAAACGCTTCTACGCCAGGGGCGGCAACAGTTACGAACTGACGCTCGACTTCGATTCCGACTGGGGATTCCTCGTCCGCACCTCGACCACGTCGTGGGCCGCAGGCACCAAATACGGCGCCCCGGACAACCGGACGATCATCCGGTTCGGGGAGCCCTTCACCCTGATGTCGAACCGCTCGGCCGACCCGGCCAACGTGCAGTTCTCGCTGCCGACGATGTACCATTCGCACTTCTGGACGGCGGCATTCGCCGACCTCAACTACGGCAAGGCCGCCGAGGCCGAGCAGTCCGGGGCGTTCAAGGCCGTCACCGAAGCGGCCGACAAGTGGGTACGCATGGGGGTGGACGGGTTCCGCCTCGATGCCGTGAAGCACATCTACCACAACGCCTACAACGACGAGAACCCCACGTTCCTCAAGAAATTCTACGACCGCATGAACGAGAGCTACAAGGCCGCCGGCGGAGAGGGCGATTTCTACATGGTGGGCGAGATGCTCGACGAAGCGGACAAGGCGGCACCCTATTACCGGGGGCTGCCGGCGCTGTTCGAATTCACGTTCTGGTACAAGCTCAAATGGGCGCTGCAAAACGGCATCGGATGCTATTTCGTCAAGGACATCCTCGACGTGCAGCCCCTCTACGCACAGTACCGCAGCGATTATATCGAAGCCACGAAACTTTCGAACCACGACGAGGATCGCACGGGCTCCGACCTGGGGCAGTCCGCCGAAAAGATGAAGGTGGCGGCCGCCGTGCTGCTCACGGCGCAGGGCGCACCCTACATTTACCAGGGCGAAGAGCTCGGGTACTGGGGCACCAAATCCAACGGCGACGAATATGTCCGCACCCCGATCCTGTGGGACAAGGCGGGCAACGAACTGGCTTCGGGAAGCCTCTCGGGCAAGATCGACATGCAGATGCTGACCCCGGCGATCTCGGTCGAGGCACAGGCCGACGACGACGGTTCGCTGCTCAACCTCTACCGCACGTTCGCCCGGCTGCGCAACACCTACCCCGTGCTGGCGCAGGGCAAGATGGTCAAACACCCGGTCTACAACGACGGCAACACCTCGCAGCAATCCATCGCGGCCTGGTACCGCGAGCTGGACGGCGAACGGATGCTCGTCGTGCACAACTTCGGCCGGGAGGAGCAGATACTGACCCTTACCGACCAACCGGACAAGGCCGTAGGCGTCTCAGGTGAAGTGAAACTTCAGCGCGGCGACGCTTCGTCGAAACTGCTCATGGGCGCCTGGTCGTCGGTGGTATTCACGCTCTAAACGACACGCCATGAAACGCTTGCCCGCATTACTTCTCGCAATGGTACTGGTTGCCTGCGGCACACGGCCGCAGCAACCGGCCGCCCACCCCGACTGGAGTTACAACTCGGTCGTCTACGAAATGAACGTGCGCCAGTACACCCCCGAAGGGACGCTGGCGGCGGCCGCACGCCACCTGCCCCGGCTCCAAGAGCTGGGCGTGGACGTCGTCTGGCTGATGCCCGTCTACCCCATCGGCGTCAAGGAGCGCAAGGGAACCCTCGGCTGGTACTACGCCATCTCCGACTACGAAGCCGTCAACCCCGAATTCGGCACGCTGGAGGATTTCGACCGGTTCCTGGCCGAAGCCCACAGACTCGGGCTGCGCGTAATCCTGGACTGGGTGGCCAACCACACCTCGCCCGATGCCCGCTGGATCGAGGAGCGCCCGGCCGACTGGTATGTACGTGACTCGCTGGGCAACACCATCGTGCAGTACGACTGGACGGACATCGCCAAGCTCGACTACGGCAACGCGGACATGCGTGCCGCAATGGCGGCCGCCATGCGTTTCTGGCTCGACCGCGGCATCGACGGATTCCGCTGCGACATGGCGTGCGAGGTACCCATCGACTTCTGGCAGCAGACGCTGCCCGCACTGCGGAAGGAGTACCCCGGCATCTACCTGCTCGCCGAGGGCGAAGCCCCCGCATTGCACGACGGGGCGTTCGACGCCTCGTATGCGTGGGAGCTGCACCACCTGCTGAACGACATCGCACAGGGACGGAAAAGCGCCGCAGACCTGCATGCCTACGTCGCCAGGGATGCCGCTGCCATGCCGCGCGAGGCGTTCCGCCTGATGTTCACCTCGAACCACGACGAAAACTCGTGGGCCGGGACGGAATTCGAGCGCATGGGCAACGCGGCACGCGTGATGGCGTTGCTGACCTTCACGCTGCCCAACGGGCAGCCGCTCGTCTATACCGGACAGGAGATGGGGTTCGACCACCGCTTCGAGTTCTTCGAGAAAGACCCCGTCCCCGCGTGGGAACGCAACGGATTTACGGATTTCTACGCCGCACTGATCCGGCTGCGCCACGAGAACCCGGCGCTCGCAGCCGGGGAACGCGGCGGGCAGGCCGCATACCCGCTCGGCGAACGAACACCCGACGGCCTGATGCTGTTTTCCCGTACGGCCGGCGGCAACGAGGTGACAGTCGCTGCGAACCTCAGTGCGGAGGAGGTCGCATTCGACCTGCCGTTCGAGGGCTCGCGCCGCGAGTTCTTCACCGGGAAGGAATACACGGGCGGCACCCGCACCGTGCTTCCCGCATGGCAGTGGCTGGTCTTCGCACAAGACAGGAGATAAAGGTTGCGGACATGCGCCGGGGATGCGCGGAAACAGCGCCGGGAACCCGCCGGGAACCCGATAGAACCCGACGGGAATAGACAGTAAACCATCCGAGAAGCACAGGGATGCGCACGAGAAGCACAGGGATGCCCGGGCGAAACGGGAATCGCTGGAAACCGATTTTTTGCTAACTTTACAAACGACGATATTTTGAACCGATTTTTCATGACACTCGCAGCAGCCGGACTGCTCTCCTGCACAGGGACAGGACAGTCCGCATTCGACCCCGCCTCGGTGGCAGACGCCTCGGGCGAGGTTACCCGCGTCGAACCCCTCTCGTGGTGGACGGGGATGCAGACCCCGCTCCAGTTGCTCGTCAACGGGGCCGGCATCGCGGCATACGACATCCGCATCGAAGGCGGACAGGGCGTCGG